>Ga0182015_10000434_pt1 | contig 59394 bp, 42 predicted proteins | sample 712P3MmetaG_FD_120478 | JGI IMG/M metagenome (GOLD analysis project Ga0182015, IMG submission 120478) | Permafrost microbial communities from Stordalen Mire, Sweden - 712P3M metaG | ecosystem: Environmental > Terrestrial > Soil > Wetlands > Permafrost | place: Sweden: Stordalen | collected...
ATTGAAACTACTTGCATGACGGGAGCGATCAAGAAAACCAGCAGGAAGTTATAGGAAAAATAACTGCCTGGGCTCAGAGTGTGGGCCACCATCTGACGGCCGCCAACGTACATGGTTGCAGCCCCAACCACTCCCAGCAGTACGCTGGCGGAAAGTCCCATCAGCGACGTCGCGGTCAAAGTGCGCATGACGTTGTCGAGTAGCCGGCGCACTCCCCCGGCAAAAATCCTCTCTTCGCGCTTCTCCGCGTGATACCCCTTGATGACTCGAACACCGCCGAGCGATTCCGTCAGGCGGCCTGTGACTTCGGCGTTGATCTTGCCGCGTTCGCGAAAGATGGGACGGATCGTCGCGAAAGCTCGATTCAGGGCAAAAGCAAAGCAACCGAGGGAGCCGACTGCAATCAAAGTCAGCGGAGCACTGATGCGAAGCAGCAATGCGAGGGCGATGCCGGCGGCTACAAGCCCGCCGGCAAAATCCACCAAACCGGTTCCCAGCAGATTGCGAACGCCCTCCACATCGCTCATGATGCGCGACACCAGCGCGCCGGTCTTGTTGGCATCGTAAAAAGCTACCGGCAGGCGGGAGATGTGCGCCTGGACCTGCTCGCGGAGGTCGGCGATGAGACGCTGGGCCGCTTTCGACAGCAATTGGGTCAGGGAAAAAGAAGTGACGCCCTGAATGAGCGTTGCCAATAAAACCGACAATACCAGCGGCCGCAGCAGCCCGGTTTGATGCTTGCCTACCACATTATCGATTAGAAATTTCGAGGAATACGGCAGCACGAATCCGGCGACCTTATTGATCACCATCAGCACGAAGCCCAGCGCGAGCAGTCTGCGGCGCGGACGCATCAACTTCCAGACTTCCGGCCAAACGGCCTTCAGTCGCTGGATCTTCGGAGGTTTCGCAACTTCTTTGGGTAGAGAACTCAATCTACTGTTTGACTCCGTTACGCCCCGATTCGCTTCATTATTGTCACATATCCCGCTGTCCGGCGCCGCTCTGTGACAGGTCTCGCCCAGACGTTGTATGCTCGGGGCGTGTCCCGCCCGTCCGCGCCGGAGCGTTCGCCAACCCTAGGCCTGCTGCTTGGCCTGCTGGTTACACTGTCCGCGGTAGTAGCTTATTCGGCCTATATCACGTGGCAAGTGACCGGACTGCGTAAATTGCAGACTGAACTGGTGGATCGCAACCGCAAGGATTCTCTGCAGTTACTGAGAATCCAGAACGATCTCAATCTGCTCGCCGTTGCCATGCGCGACATGGTAAGCAGCGATGAGCCATATCCGCTGACCGCGTGGTCCGCGCAGTTCCAGCGGATTCGCATCGATCTGGACGATGCCATGCGTTGGGAAGCGGGATTCGCCGCAGCCAGCCGAACTCCGGAGCAGAGCGCGTTTCTCGCGGGAAACTTTAACCAGTTTTGGGATGCCGTGGATCGGATTTTCGCACTCGCGCATGAGGACAAGGAAAAAGAGGCGCGCCAGCAGATTCAGTTGTCATTGCAGGAGCGGCAAGCGGCGCTGAGCACGGCCGTGGCCCGGTTGCTGGTACAAAATAGTGAGAATGAGGAGCAAGCCGGCCAGCGCATCGTTCAGATTTACGGCCGGGTGCAGAGCCAGGTCTATGTTTTTCTGGCTGCGACCCTGTTGGCGATTCTGCTGAACGGGCTTTCGCTAATTCGCTGGAACCGGAAGCTGTTCGCACGTCTGGCGGAAATTTCCGAGCGCCGCAGCGAACTGGCGCAGAAGCTGATTGCCACTCAGGAATCCACTCTGCGCTACATTTCGCGCGAACTGCACGATGAATTCGGTCAGATCCTCACGGCGGTTGGGTCGATGCTGCGGCGCGCAGGAACGCACGCTCCGGAGGGTTCTTCGTTGCGGACGGATTTGCAGGAAGTTCTGCACATCGTGCAGACTACTCTGGAGAGTGTTCGAAGTCTCTCGCAGGCACTGCATCCCGTCATGCTGGACGAGGCCGGACTCGAGAGCACGCTCGACTGGTACATTCCTACCGTAGAAAGACAAACCGGAATTGCCATATCCTACGAAAAAGAGGGGGTGGCGTTTCCCGTGGATAGCGGCGCCGGCGTGCATGTGTACCGGGTCGTGCAGGAAGCGCTAAACAACGTGGCACGGCACTCCGGAGCCAAACGGGCGTGGGTACGGCTGCGCTTCCTGCCGGACGCTCTGGAGCTGGACGTGGAAGATCATGGAGTCGGGTTTGCCGAGCGTCCGAACAAGCGTGGGATTGGATTGGTCGCGATGCGGGAGCGCTCTGAGTTAATGGGTGGGCAGATTGTTTTTTCGCGTCCCGCGGACGGTGGAACGCTGGTGCAGCTGGAGATTCCGAGGGAGAAAGTTGAATCGTATGGCAAACAAGATCACAGTGTTGCTGGTCGATGATCACAGCCTGGTGCGCCGCGGTTTCCGCCGCATGCTGGAAGATGAAGCTGACATGGAAGTTGTAGGCGAAGCGGGCGACGGCGAGGAATCCATCAAGCTGGCAAAAAAACTTCATCCGCAAGTGGTGGTGATGGATTGCGCTCTGCCGGGCATGAACGGCCTCGACGCCACGCGTCAGATCATCGAAGACTCGCCCCAGACAGCGGTTCTTATGCTCAGCATGCATGCGGAGAATACGTGGGTGCGGCAGGCGATTGAAGCGGGGGCCAAGGGATACGTTCTCAAGAACGCCATGGACCTGGAACTTAGTTCGGCGATCCGTAAGGTTGCTGCGGGAGAAACGGTATTCGATCCACAGATCGAGCAGCGCTCGGCTTTAAAGGGAGAGCGCAGCGCGGCGCTGACGCAGCGGGAGCTGGAAGTGTTGCAGATGATCGTCGACGGCAAGTCGAACAAGGAGATTGCAACGGCGCTCGACCTCAGCGCCAACACGATCGCGGTTCACCGCGCGAACATCATGAACTCGCTGGGAATTCATAAGACTGCGGAGTTGGTGGTGTACGCCATTCGCGCCGGGCTGGTGAACGTTCCGTGAATCGCCGGTCGTTCCTGTGGGGAATGGCGGGAGTCTCATGGTGGCCGCAGTTGCCTCCATTGCGGGCTTTGCGGGCGCCGACGGCAGGCTTCCCTACACTGGGTTTCCGTTTTAGCGATGTGACCCTCCCAGCGGGACTCCAGTTCCAGCACAACAGCGGAGCCTTCGGGGGAAAATTTCTGCCGGAAACGCTCGGTTCCGGGTGCGCCTTCCTGGACTACGACCGCGATGGCTGGCAGGACATTCTGCTGATAAATGGCCGGGACTGGCCGGGCCATAAGAAGCATCGCACGACTCTGCGGCTCTATCACAACAACGGCAACGGCACTTTCACCGACGTGACTGCCCGCGCAGGGCTTGACGTTGAAATGTACGGCATGGGTGTTGCGGTTGGCGATTACAACAACGACGGCTTTCCCGACATTCTCATCACTTGCGTGGGACAGAACCGCTTGTTCCGCAACACGGGGAAAGGCACGTTTGTCGATGTGACCAGCATCAGTGGTTTCGGAAAGCGCGAAGGCTTCAGCACTTCTGCGTTGTGGTTTGACTACGATCGCGATGGATTGCTCGACCTTTTTGTCTGCAACTACGTGAAGTGGTCCCCGGAGCACGACGTATTCTGCAGCCTTGACGGAAAGCATAAATCGTATTGCACGCCGGAAGCGTATCGCGGGGCGACCTGCTGGCTTTTTCATAATCGAGGCGACGGCACGTTCGAAGATGTCACGGCGGGCAGCGGAATCTTCGACAGCAGTTCCAAATCGCTGGGCGTCGCGCTGTTCGATGACAACCACGATGGCTGGCCGGATCTGCTCGTGGCCAACGACACCCAACCCAACAAGCTGTATCGCAACCAGCACAATGGCACGTTCAAGGATTCCGCGGTTGACGCCGGGCTCGCGTTCAGCAGCGAAGGCAAGGCCCGCGCAGGCATGGGAATCGATGTCGCGGATTTCGATAACTCCGGCAGGCCCGGAGTCATCATTACGAACTTCGACAACGAAATGATTGGACTTTACCGTCTGAGCGGCAAGAGTTTCGAAGACATCGCGCCGCAATCCGGGGTGGGAATCGCCTCCAGGAATAGCCTTGGGTTTGGCTGCGCTTTTCTGGATGTCAACCTGGATGGCTGGCTGGATTTTGCCGTAGCCAACGGACATATTGACGAAACGGTGCGCAACATTCGCGGCAACGTGGGATATGCGCAGCCGCCCCAACTTTTTCTCAATCGCGGCCAGGGAATGTTTCGCGAGGTCGCCGCAGAACTGGGCGGAAGCTTTGACCAGCCGAAAGTCGGCCGTGGGCTGGCTTACGCCGATTTTGATCGTGACGGCGATCTCGATCTGTTGCTCACCACCAACAATGGGCCAGCCTATCTATATCGCAACGATCAGGTCAGCGGGAACCACAGCATTCGTTTTCGTTTAGTGGGAACCAGGTCAAACCGTGACGGAATTGGGGCGAGGGTGCGCGTCTTTGCGGCCGGCTTAACCCAGGAGCGAATGGTCAAGGGAGGGTCCAGTTATTTGTCGCAGTCCGAACTTCCCGTGACCTTTGGCCTGGAAAAGCGGGACCGCATCGAGCGCGTGGTGGTCGATTGGCCGAGTGGACGGACAGAAGAATATAAGAATCTTTCGGCGGGCCGCTGCTACGAGTGTACGGAAGGGAAAGGAATCGTCCCGCAGGATGGTTATTAAGCGATGGCTACTAAGCCATGACTACTGAGCCGAGTTGGCGATCGGTGATCTTACCACGTTTCCGGCGGCCAGCAGGTCAATTTCGACTGAGTCGTTGACGTGCAGAAACAGCGTGCTCGGATTTTTCATTCCCCACTTCGCATACGGAACCGTGAAGTGAACCGTCGCGGTCCAACGGCCCGCAGACATCTCCACTTTGGCTGGCACGGTGATCTCGCGGTCTACTCCGTGGATATTGAACATGCCGTGCACTCGTATCGAAGACTCTCCCTGAGGCGCAACCGCGCCCTCAATTCTGTCCGGGCGAAAAGAAATCTCAGGATAGCGCTCGCTCTCCAGGATTTCGTTGTGCATCTTGCGGTCGCGCATAGCGCTGCCACTCTCGCCGCTTTTGGCGTCGACCACAATCTCACCGCTGATTTTTCCCGAGGCCGGATCGAGCTCTACGGATCCGTGCTTCAACTGAAACGTTCCATGCACGGTGTGAAGTACGTCGCCCAGAGTGAACTTGACCGAGGTTTGCGACGGATCAAGCTGGAATGCCGCACCCTGAGCCGCGGCTGAGATGACCAGGGAGGCTAGCAATAATGTCAAAATCGCCAATCCAAGCCGGCGCCAGCTGAGACACTTCTGTGCTTCGCGCGTCAGGTTCATGGCGTTACGCGGTCAACAGTCCCCAGCCTAGACTTAGACCATCCAACGCAAGGTGCGAAGGGGACAGCACGCCCACGTACAATTCCAGCAGTCGCCGGAAAATGTCGGGGCGTTTCTGGAAGGCCTGCAACGTGCGCCGCTGCAGCCAGGGACGTCCGTCGAGCGTGAGCATCAATCGGGCCATCAGGAACGGCCGCAGAGCGAGCCGACGATGTGCGTGCCCGTAACCAGCCAGATCTCCACTCCGCATGCAATCCGCCAGCACCATCGCCTGGCTGAAAGCGAGACAGAGTCCCTCGCCGGTGATGGCATCGACTGTGCCGGACGCATCCCCGATTAGAGCAAGATTTCCGCGACTCACGCGCTTCAGCTTGCAGGTAGCGGTCAACGCGCCTTTCTCGGTGGAAGACACAGTGGTTCCGTGCAGCCGGGACTGCAATTCGGGGAATCGCTCCAGCGCCTCGGTCAGCCGCAATTTGGCATCGCGAGAAATCAGCGCCACGCAGACTTCATCTTTTGCAACCGGGGTGACGTAGATTTCTCCCTGCCGGCCCCAGTGGAGTTCCATGCGATCGGTCCACGGCGCCACGCGATAATGTTGCCGAAAGGCGTAGCGGCAATCTCTTGTTCGAAAAGCATCGAGTCCGGACCAGCGCCGCACTCGCGAGTTACCGCCGTCGGCTCCAATAATCCATCGAGCGCTCACTTTTCGGTTTCCCAGGTGAACTCCATCCGCCGAAATACCGGTCACGGGAGTCTGCCACAAAAAATCGATGCCCACCCTGGCTGCACGTTCTGCCATGAGCCGATGCAATACGATTCGGCGTAGACCCGTCCCCCAGGCTCCGTCGGGGAAAGCGGCATCCACTGCAAGTCCGGCGCTGAGAAAACGAATGCCGCGGAAAGAATAGGAATTCTCCCTCGCGATCGAGATGCCAAGCTTTTCGAGCGCCGCCAAACCATCGGGCATCAGGCCTTCGCCGCAAGGTTTGTCGATGGGTACTTGCGCGCCGTCGGCCACAATGACGCGGAAGCCCTGCTGGCGCGCCGCAATCGCCGCCGCCAGTCCCGCCGGACCGCCGCCAATTACGAAAACATCAGTCGAGTTCAGCAACTGCCAGACCTCACCACTGCAGAAGCAAGAGTTCGGAACAAAATCCGGGGCCCATGGCCGCGAGAATGCCCAGCGTGCCCGGCTCCGGACGCCGGTTTTTCATGACATCTTCGAGCACTACCAAAACGGATGCTGAGGAAAGGTTCCCGACTCTCTTCAGGCAATCCCATGAGGCGTCGAGCTGGCCATTGTGCAAGTCGAGCGCGGCCGCTGTCGCCTCCAGCACTTTCGGACCTCCGGTGTGCAACACCCAGCTTCCGATGTCGGCGCGTTTGTGTCCCTGATCGGCGAGGAAAGCGTCGACGTCGTGGCCCAGGTGCTCGCGAATCAGCACGGGCACTTCCGGCGAGAGCGTGATGCGGAAGCCCTTCTCGGTCACCTTCCATCCCATCATCTCTTCAGTGTTGGGATAAAAGATCGATCGCGTTGCCAGAATCTCTGGTCCGGCAGCATTCAGATCGTCGCCGACGACGATGACCGCGGCCGAGCCATCCGCAAAAAGTCCGGAGGAAATTAGATTCGCTACCGAGAGATCATCGCGCTGAATCGTCAGGGAGCAAAGTTCGACCGAAACCAGCGCGGCGGCTTGCGACGGATAGGCGCGCACGTAATCCGCGGCGCGCGCAATTCCTGCGGCCCCCGCTACGCAGCCCAATCCGAAAATTGGCACCCGCCGGATGTTTGCCGGCAGCCCCATGCGGTTGATCAGCAAAGCGTCGATTGAAGGGCTGGAGATGCCGGTGACGGAAGTAAAAAATAACGCGCCCAGTTCGGTGGATTCGAGCGCGGCATGGTGCAGAGCGCGGCACAGCGCCTGTTCTCCCAGTTCCTGTGCGGCTTGAATCCAGACGTCGTTCGCCTGCCCCCAAGTCGTTATTTCATAGTACTTCTCGGGGGGCATTACGAGATGGCGCCCTTCCACGGCGACGTTCCGATGTAACCGTGTTAGCAGCTGCGGATTCTTCAGGCTGTCGCCCCAGTATTCCTGAAGTTTTTCCAGGAGGAATTTCTGGGAATAGTAATGCTTCGGAAATGCGCTCGCGGCACTGGCAATTTTCATTTATCAGGATCCTGGTCTCGGCACGGACTCAGCGCCATCTCCTGCCGGATATCGAAGCTGGGTAAACTGGATGACCCAGGCGCTGCTTGCGATTGTACCCGCTGGTTGCATCCCGATTAGCCTTATTGTCCTAAATACGATGGGGAAAAATTGTCACCCAGCTGCTAAATCAAAATGGTTAAATCAAAGGCGTTCAATCGAACTGAACGAAGCGCTGGTTGTAGCTGGAGAGGAAGTCGAGAATGCGCTCCGGTCGTCGGTGAAAAGGTCCACTTCAAGCAACTCCCATGGCGGACGTTCATCCGCAACCAGTCGACGAGTCCTCCGATTCGAGGTTCATTGCTCGGGCATGTGGCGCCGCCGCGGGATTGGTCTGCCCGATTTGAAAGGCTGCTTTTATTACCCCTCCAGCAGAGACTAGTGTGTGGCCGCAAGCGACGTGGGGGATCCCGGAACGGAATAGCTCAAGACGGAAGTGAGCGTCCCGCTGCCGGCGTCCAGACTGAACGACTGAACCTTGGGAGTCGTCTGGTTGCCCACAAATACGTATTTTCCGCCAGCATCGATCGCAAGCACACTGGGCTCCGCTCCAGTTACAAATGGCGAATTCGTCAGCAGAGTGAGTGCACCGTCGGACCCAATCGAGTATCCCGCCAGATTGGACGCGCCCTGATCGGGCACATACATATATTTGCCCGACTTGTCGATCAAAAGCGCAACCGGTCCCGCGTACTGCTGGCCAATCGGGGAATTCGAGAATTGCGTGAGCGACCCGTCGGAGTTGATGGTGAACTCCGAGATCGAGTTGTCCAGCTTATTGGCGGTGTAGAGAAAACTTCCGCTGGAAGCGATTTCCAGTCCGTAAGGACCCGTTCCGGTAAAGAACGGTGAGCCTGAAACAACCGTAGGAACTCCCTGATTCAGACTAAAGGCTTCGATGTATCCGGGAGACCCGGTGCCGGTCACATAGAGAAATCCCCCCGATGGCGACACCTGCATGTTGATCGGACTCAAGCCAATCGAGAAGGGCGAGCCCGCAACCTGAGTCAGGGTTGGGGGAGAAGCTTTCGCGTTAATGGCAAATACCGAAATGTTCAACGAGCCGGAATTGCCGACGTAAAGAAAGCTCCCTGCGGAATCCATGGCAAGAATGGTGGGAGCCGTGCCGACGACGGTGCGGGGGGTGACTTCGCTGAGGGCCCCGGTGGCCGCTATGGTGAACAGCGAAACGTCGCTCTCGCCCGCGTTTGCGGCGAATAAAAATTTGTTCGAGGGATGGACCACAATCGACTGTACGGCCGAGCCTGCGGTGATTGGACTTCCCGCCAGTTGGGTAAGTATGCCGGAGTTGGGGTCTTCGCGGTACACCACAATCTCATTGTTCGCGGGAATGGCCGCGTACAAAAAACGGCTGCTGGTCGCACTACAGCCCACCCATATGGCCATGCTCGCGCAAACAAGGAACAGAGCCGCTGCTTTGTTTAGCATCCATGACTCCTGGAGGAAATTGAAAACGAAAACTGGAAAATCGCTGGCTCCCGAGCAAAACTCGGGACAAATGTCTTGCTCTCAAGCAGTATTACCGTTGACTTCTATCATACGGGACAAGCTGTGCCCTGTGCATCAGTCGCTGGTTTTGCTGGTGCGATGCGGGATTTCTCAAGCGGGGTTGCACGAGCCTTCCCAGTGTAGTCGATTTGCTGCTTCTGCATGAAGGCCGGGTCGACAAAAAACCGCTCAGTGCGCGGGGCTGGGGCGGGGAGCGCCGGGAGATGAGGATTCCGGCCGGGTCCTCTCCTCGCCCCCCCGCATGGCCAATCTCAATCGGTCCATGTAAACATAAACTACCGGGGTTGTGAACAGCGTCAGCAACTGGCTCACCGCCAGCCCGCCGACGATCGTGATTCCCAACGGCCGATGCAGCTCGGAACCAGTTCCCGTGCCCAGAGCCAGCGGAAGCCCACCCAGCAGTGCTGCCATGGTCGTCATCATGATCGGCCGGAAACGCAGGATGCAGGCGTCGAAAATCGCCTCTACCGGTGGCTTGCCCTGAGTACGCTCGACGTCTAGAGCCACGTCGATCATCATGATGGCGTTCTTTTTCACCAGACCAATCAGCAGGATGATGCCGATTGTCCCAATCACGTTCAATTCATTATGCGTCAACAACAGCGCCAGAAGCGCTCCTACGCCCGCCGATGGCAGAGTCGACAGAATGGTGATGGGATGAATGTAACTCTCGTAGAGCATGCCAAGCACGATGTAGACGGTGATCAAGGCGGTCAGAATCAGCATGGGCTCGCTCGAAAGCGAATCCTGAAAAGCCGCAGCGGTCCCTTGAAAGCTGGCTTCGATGGTCGGCGGGAAACCGATCGTGCGCTCGGCATCCTCAATCGCTTGCGTAGCTTGCCCCAAGGAAATTCCCGGGGCCAGGTTGAACGAGATGGTGACCGATGGCACCTGTCCCTGGTGATTCACTGCCAGCGGAGTGTTTGACGGCTCGTAGTGAGTGAACGCCGCCAGGGGCACGGGCGTTCCGGTGGTCGAACGCAGGTAAATGTTTTGCAAAGCCTCGGGAGTCTGCTGAAACTGCGGCGCGACTTCCATGACAACGTGATATTGGTTGAGCGGCCGGTACATGGTCGAGACCTGGCGCTGTCCAAACGCGTCGTAGAGAGCATTGTCCAAAGTCGTGGGATTGATTCCCAGGCGGCTGGCGGTATCGCGATCGATGACCAGCTTGGCCTGCAGTCCTTTATCCTGCTGGTCCGAGTTCTGGTCGCGCAATTCAGGTAGGCTTCTCAGTTTCTGCAGCAAACGTGGCGCCCAGTTATTCAGGTCGTCGAGATTTGCGCTCTGCAGAGTGTACTGGTATTGCGCATTGCCGAAGCGCCCGCCAATCGTGAGATCCTGGGCGGACTGCAGGATCAGCGTCGCGCCCGGCACCACGGCCAGCTCGCCGCGAAGACGATTGATCACATCGTCGGCGGTTACCAGCGGGCAGCTTTGCCAGAAATGCTGCGTCCGGCAGGTGCCGCGCTGTTCCAGCGGCTTCAACATCATAAAGAACCGCCCTTGGTTCAACGCTGTGTTTCCGCCGGCAAATCCGACTACGGTATCAACCGCCGGATCTTTCATCACGATGTCGACGTAGCGCTGCATCTTGTCGCTCATGGATTGGAACGAAATATCCTGCGCCGCCATCACCGCGCCCATGATGCGTCCGGTATCCTGCTGCGGGAAAAAACCTTTTGGAACTTTGACGTAAAGGAACACGCTGAGGCACGCCACCAGGATGGTCACCACCAGGGTTACCGGCTGGTGGTCCAACACTACGGTCAGCGAATGGCGATAGGCTGCCAGGAGCTTGTCGAAAACCCATTCGCTCCCGCGATAGAAGAAGTTGCGTCTTTCGTCCTGGGGCGGTCGCAGGAACTTGGCGCACATGGTGGGGGTGGTGGTCAGCGAAACCACCAGCGAAACCCCGATCGCGATGCTCAAGGTTACAGCGAACTCGCGGAACAGCCGTCCCACGATGCCGCCCATCATCAGCAGTGGAATAAACACAGCCACCAGAGACACACTCATCGAGACGACCGTAAATCCAATCTCGGCGGCTCCCTTGAACGCCGCCTGAACCGCGTTCATGCCGTGCTCGACATAGCGGGTAATATTCTCCAGCACCACGATCGCGTCATCTACCACGAAGCCGGTGGAAATAGCCAACGCCATCAACGAAAGATTGTCCAGGCTGTAGCCCAGCAGGTACATCCCGCCGAATGTTCCCACCAGTGAAAGCGGCACGGCGATGCTCGGAATAATCGTGGCTCGGAGCGTTCGCAAAAACGCGAACACCACCAGGATCACGAGAATGACCGAGATGATCAGCGTGGTTTCGATATCCTTGACCGAGGCGCGTACCGTCACCGTGCGGTCCATCGCAATGGTCAGTTGAATGGCCGGAGAAATCGAGGACTGCAGATAGGGCATTAACGTCCGCACCCGGTCGACCGTCTCGATGATGTTGGCTCCCGGTTGCCGGAACACGATAATGAGGACGCTCGGTTTGCCGTTGGCCAGGCCGATATTGCGGACGTCAGACACCGCATCCTTCACCTCGGCCACGTCTCCCAGTCGCACGGGCGCGCCGTTATTGTAGGAAACGATCAAGGGACGGTATTGGTCCGCAGTAAAAAGTTGATCCGTGTCGGTAAAGGAGTACGAGGTTGTGCGGTCGGAGACTTGACCCTTGGGGGCGTTCGCGTTGGCAGCGAATAGAGCGTTGCGAACGGTATCGAGTCCAACCCCCAGTTTGTTCAGCAGGGTTGGGTTCACTTCCGCGCGCACCGCGGGTTGCGCCGCTCCGCCCACGAAGACCTGCCCCACGCCGTCGACTTGCGCCAGTTTCTGCGCCAGAATCGAATCCGCGGCGTCGTACATCTGCGGCACCGTCATGGTGTCCGAGGTTAACGCAAGAATCAGGATGGGCGCGTCCGCCGGATTTGCTTTGCGATAAGTCGGATTGCTGGGCAAGTTGGCTGGAAGTTGGCTTCGTGCCGCGTTGATGGACGCCTGCACATCGCGCGCCGCCGCATTGATGTCCCGGTTCAAATCAAATTGCAGCGTAATGCCGGTCGTGCCCAGCTGGCTTGACGAAGTCATCTGGTTGACCGCGGAGATTCGCCCGAACTGGCGTTCCAGCGGGGTGGCCACCGCCGATGCCATAGTCTGCGGATCCGCTCCCGGCAAGGACGCGGCGACGCCGATCACCGGGAAGTCCACCCTCGGCAGCGATGCGACCGGCAGGAAATTGAAGGCCAGGATCCCGGAAAGCAGCAGCGCCGCCGCCAGCAGCGACGTGCCGACGGGACGCCGAATAAATGGAGCCGAAATACTCATGGTTTCGCCAGCCCGATCTAGTCCGCCGACATGGGCTCCTCTGCAATGGGATTGCCGATTCGGTAGTGCGAGAATCTCTTTGCCAGCCGGTCAAACCACAGATAAACCACCGGCGTTGTGTACAGCGTCAATAACTGACTAAGCAGCAATCCGCCGACGATCGTTATGCCCAGGGGCCGACGCAGTTCCGCGCCTGTTCCCGAGCCCAGCGCCAGCGGCAGTCCGCCGAGCAGCGCCGCCATGGTCGTCATCATGATGGGCCGGAACCGCAGCAGGCATGCCTGATAGATCGCTTCCTCGGGGGGCTTATGCTCTTCGCGTTCCGCCTCCAGCGCGAAGTCGATCATCATGATGGCATTCTTCTTCACAATGCCGATGAGCAGAATGATACCGATCAGCGCCACCACAGTTAAATCATTTCCCGTAATCATCAGCGCCAGAATCGCACCCACGCCCGCCGAAGGCAGAGTGGAAAGAATCGTCAAGGGATGAATGTAGCTCTCATACAAAACCCCGAGCACAATATAGACCGTGATCACAGCCGCCAGAATTAAATAAGGTTCCGAGGCCAGTGAGTTCTGAAACGCCGCGGCCGTTCCCTGAAATGCCGCGTGAATGCTGGGCGGCAGCAGAATATCTTTCTCGGCTTGCTGAATTTGCTTGGTCGCGTCCCCGAGCGATGCGCCCGGTGCAAGGTTGAAGGAGAGCGTCACTACTGGGAACTGCCCTTGATGGTTGACCGCAAGCGAGGCGTTGCTCGACTGCATATGGGTGAAGGTCGAGATCGGAACCGGGGCGCCGCCGGTGGTCACGGCCGCTCCGTTGGCCGTGGGTGCGCCCGAGTTCGGCGTCACCGTACTGGGACGAATGTAAATATCTTTCAGGGCGTCTGGAGTCTGCGCGAAACTGGGCAGAACCTCGAGGACCACGTGATATTGATTCAACTGCGTAAATATGGTCGAAACCTGCCGCTGCCCGAAAGCGTCGTAAAGAGTGTTATCGATGGCCTGCGGAGAAATTCCCAGCCGCGACGCGGTGTCCCGGTCAATCGTAACGTTTGTCTTCAGGCCATTGTTGAGTTGGTCGGTAGCCACGTCACGCAGCGCGGGCAACGATTGCAGCCTGGCCACCAGCTTCGGAGTCCACTGCGCCAGTTCCTGCGCGTCGGCATCCTCGATCGAATACTGGAACTGGGTGCGGCTCACGCGATCTTCCACCGTAAGGTCCTGCACCGGTTGCATGTAGAGAGTGATGCCGTTCACCTTCTCCAACTCTGGCTGGAGTCGACGGATGATCGCGGAAGCATCGTCCGATCGCTCGTCACGCGGTTTTAGATTGATCTGGATGCGGCCTTCGTTTGGCGTCGTATTCGTGCCATCGACTCCGATGAATGACGACAAACTGTCCACAGCCTTGTCCTGCAGAATGATTTTCGCCAGTTCCTGCTGGCGTTGCGCCAGAGCATCGAAGGAAACAAAATCGGGCGCCTCCGAAACCCCTAGAATCACCCCGGTATCCTGGACGGGAAAAAATCCCTTGGGCACGATGACATAGAGAAAGAGCGTAAGCACGAGGGTCCCGAAGGTTACCAGGAGCGTCGCAGTCTGGTGCCGGAGCACCACTTTCACCGTGCGTCCGTAAAACGCAATGATACGGTTGTAATAGTCCTCGGTGACTTCGTAGAAGCGCCCCTTCTCGCCTTCCTTGCGATGCTTCAGCAGCTTGGCGCTCATCATGGGCGTCAAAGACAACGACACTGCCGCCGAAACCAGAATGGTGACCGCCAGCGTGACTGCAAACTCGCGGAACAGCCGTCCGACAATGTCGCCCATGAAAAGCAGCGGGATCAGCACCGCAATCAGCGAAACGGTCAGCGACACAATGGTGAACCCGATCTGTCCCGCGCCTTTCAAGGCGGCGTTCAGCGGGGAGTCTCCCGCTTCCAGGTAGCGATCGATGTTCTCGATCATGACAATGGCGTCATCCACCACGAAGCCGGTGGAGATGGTCAGCGCCATGAGCGTCAGATTGTTGAGGCTGTAGCCCAACAGGTACATCACGCCGAACGTGCCGATCAGCGAGAGTGGCACCGCTACGCTGGGAATTACGGTCGCGGCTAGATTCCGGAGAAACAGGAAGACAACCAGCACCACCAGGGCGATCGAAAGCATCAACTCGAATTCCACGTCCTTCACCGAAGCGCGGATCGTGGTCGTCCGATCGGTGAGAATCTGTACTTTCACGGCGCTTGGCAGCGACGCCTGCAACTGCGGCAGAAGCTTCTTGATGCGGTCCACCACGCTGATGATGTTGGCGCCGGGCTGGCGCTGGATGTTGACGATCACAGCCGGCGTCAGATTCATCCAGGCGGCGAGTCGCTCATTCTCGGTTCCGTCGATGACGTTCGCGACATCGCCGATCCGGACCGGCGCGCCGTTGTGATAGGCAATGACGATCGGTTTGTATTGGTCGCTGGAAAAAAGCTGATCGTTGGCCCCGATCGTGTAGGACTGCCGCACGCCATCGATCACGCCCTTGGCCTGATCCACATTCGCCTGCACCAGGGCCGAGCGCAGGTCCTCAAGACTCAGTCCGTAGGAAGCCAGGGCGGTGGGGTTGGCCTGAATGCGCACCGCCGGTTTCTGTCCGCCGCTAATGGAAACCAGTCCTACGCCGGGCAGTTGCGAAATCTTCTGCGCCAGCGAAGTATCGGCCATATCCTCCACCTTCGATAGGGGCAGGGAATCCGCGCTCAGGGCCAGCGTGAGAATCGGCGCGTCGGCGGGGTTGACCTTGTTGTAGATCGGGGGATTGGGCAAATCCGTCGGCAGGTATGTCGAGCCTGAGTTAATCGCAGCCTGCACCTGCTGCTCTTCCACGTCAATGTTCTGATCGAGACCGAACTGCAGCGTGATCACCGAACTGCCAAAGGAACTGGTCGATGTCATCTGGCTCAGGCCGGGCACCTGGCCGAACTGCCGCTCCAGGGGAGACGTTACCGACGAAGCCATGACCTCGGGATCGGCTCCCGGATAGAAGGTCACGACTTGAATGGTGGGATAGTCGACTTCGGGCAGTGCCGAGACCGGCAGTTGCATGAACGCGACCCAGCCCACCAGGAGTACGCCCACCATGAGCAGCGTGGTGGCGACTGGCCGAAGAATAAATAATCGTGAAGGACTCATGAACCCGGGTTCCCTGAAGCTGCTGTAGCTGAACCGGCGCTGTCCGCGTCATTGCCCGGCGACGAATGCCGGCCGCGACTCTGGCCCGTGCTGCGTGGTTCAATTCGGCTGCCCCTTTGCAGTTTGTCCTGGCCATCGGTTACGACGGTGTCACCGGGGTTCAGTCCGGCAGTGACGACCGTGGTATCTCCCTGGGTCAAGGCCACCGTAACCACGCGATCTTGCACGGTCTTGTCCGAGTTCACGGCATAAACGAAGGTGCCCTGCGGTCCCCGCAGAATCGCCGCCGTGGGCACGACCGTGCTGTTCTTGCGCGTCTCCAATAGAAGGTTCGCATTGACGAACTGGTTCGGCCAGAGCTGGTTATCCGTGTTGCTGAAGACGGCCTTGAGTTTGGCGGTCCCGGTGGTCGGGTCAATCTGATTGTCAATGGTCAGCAACTTCCCAGTTGCAAGCTTGGTTTGATCGTCGCGGCTGAAAGCATCCACCTCGAGCGTTTTTCCCTTCATGTGTTGCGATACCGTCGGTAATACGTCCTCAGTCAGCGTGAAGATTACGGCAATCGGGTGCAGTTGCGTCAGAATCAGCATGGGATTGGTATCCGCGGCGTGAACGATGTTGCCGGGATCGACTTGCCGCAGTCCGACGCGTCCGGTAAATGGCGCCGTGATGTGGCAGTAAACGATCTGCAACTTGGCGTTATCGATCTGCGCTTGATCGGTGCGCACCGTGCCTTCGAGTTGGTCCGCGAGCGCTTTTTGCGTATCGACCTGCTGCTGCGCAATACTCCCGGAGGGAATCAGAGTGGTGTAGCGCTGCAAATTCAGCTGAGCGTCGCGCAGTTGTGCCTGGTCGCGAAATATCTGCGCCTGCATTTGCTCGAGTTGAACCTGGTAAGGGCGAGCGTCGATCTCGATCAGCAAGTCTCCCTCTTTGACGTTTTGCCCCTCCGTGAAGTTCACTTTCATGATTTGACCATCGACGCGGCTCTTGATGTTGGCGGTATTGAATGCCGTGACCGCCCCCAGGCCTGTCAGGTAGACCGGCACGTCTTGCCGCTGCACTTGCGCCGTCGCCACGGAAACGGAACGCAATCCGGCAGCCAGTGCCTTTTGCTGCTGCTTGGAGTCGGCCGCACCGCCGCAGCCAACGAAAAATGCGCAGATCGCCGCAACCGCGAAAAGCCAGGTGACGCGCGAAAAGCGAACTCCGGTCGCGCGGAATTTTCTTTCAGAAAGTTCAATCATATTCACAGGTTAGTCCGTCGCCGCTCTTTTTGGCACAGGTACGGCAGGAAATACAAATATTAGACGTAAGCATCGCAGACTCGGTTGCGGAAACTCTACCCGGGAGGGGCGGGAAATTCCCACCGACAAGGACCTCCCCACTCGAGGGGTACAGGTAGGACCCAAGGTGCAGTTGCTAGAGTAGAACCGTGCATAACCAGCATCAACTGCAGCCCAGCGGCCGGTCAAGATCGGGGCGAAAGTTTTACAAATCTTTACTCCCTTTGACCTTCCCTTGACCGTCAGGACGCTCTGAGCGTGCTCGGCGCCGGGTGCAGCGCCTCATAGGCTGTTATTTCCGCCTCGTGTTGCAACGTGAGCCCAATGTCGTCCAGGCCGTTCAACAGACAATGGCGTATGAATTCATCCAGGGGAAAGGTTGCGCGGAACCCCTGGTCGTCGCGCACTTCGCAACGCTTCAAGTCAATCGTGACCTGATAGTCGTCGTTGGCCTGCGCTCGCTGCATCAGTTCGGCAACTTGAGTGTCGCTCAACTGCACCGTGAGAAATCCGTTCTTGGTGCTGTTATTGGCGAAAATGTCCGCGAAGGAAGATGAGATCACCGCGCGGAAGCCGAAGTCGGCCAGGGCCCACACGGCATGCTCGCGCGACGATCCACAACCAAAATTCTTACCCGCGACCAGAATGCTGGCGCCCTGATACCGCGGCTCGTGCAAAACAAAGTCGGGATTTTTGGTTCCGTCGGCGGCAAACCGCCAATCATAAAACACGAACTCGCCAAAACCGGTGCGCTCGATCCTCTTCAGAAACTGCTTGGGAATAATCTGGTCGGTATCCACATTGATCCGATCCAGCGGTGCTAGTCGGCCGCGATGCACGGTAAATGGCTTCATTTCGTATCCCCATACCACCATTTCAGTTCTAAGTATTTGTCGCCAACCACCTCGCATACGTCAATCGTCCTATCGTTCTCGTCGAAGAACTCCACAATGTAAGCCTGCGCGTCGGCATCATTTACGTGCAGGATCGTTCCCTCGCACGATACGGGCGCCGCTGTCCCCGGCAACGCTTTCTTGAGTAGGACAACGTCACACTCGTGCATCCATGCTCCTACTGAAACTTCCAATCCCGGATGTCGGTGAAGTGCCCCGCAATCGCTGCCGCCGCCGCCATCATCGGGCTCACCAGATGCGTGCGGCCGCCGCGCCCCTGCCGCCCCTCAAAATTGCGGTTGCTGGTCGAAGCGCAGCGTTCTCCCGGCTGCAAAATGTCAGGATTCATTCCCAGGCACATCGAGCACCCGGACTCGCGCCACTCAAACCCGGCATTCTGAAAAATCCGGTGCAGCCCTTCCTGCTCCGCCGCCCGCTTCACCGTCTGCGATCCCGGCACCACCATGGCCCGCACCTTCGCATTGACGTGATGGCCTCTTGCCACCCGCGCCGCCGCCCGCAAATCTTCGATCCGCGAATTTGTGCACGATCCGATGAAGACGCGATCGATCCCGATATCCTCGATTCGCCGCCCCGGCTCCAGCCCCATGTATTGCAGAGCGAGTTCGGTCGAACGCCGCTCCGATTCCTGCAAACCTTTGATTTCCGGCACTCGCCCCGTCACCGGCGCCACCATCCCCGGATTCGTTCCCCAGGTCACGAAGGGACAGAGCTGCGCAGCATCAATCTCTACGACTTTGTCGAAAGCCGCGCCGTCGTCGGAAGGCAAACTCCTCCAATCGGAGACAGCTTTCTCCCATTCCGCATCGCGCGGAGCGAATCGCCTTCCCTTCACATACGCGATCGTTGTTTCATCCGGCGCCACCATCCCTGCCCGCGCGCCCGCCTCAATGCTCATGTTGCACAAGGTCATGCGTCCTTCCATGGAAAGAGCGCGCACCGCCGGTCCCGCGTATTCGATCACGTGTCCGGTCGCGCCGTCGGTCCCAATCTGCCCGATCATCCCCAGCGCCAAGTCCTTCGCGGTCACGCCATCGGTCAACTGCCCGCGCACGTCAATCTTCATCGTCTTCGGTGTCTGTTGCGCCAGGCACTGCGTCGCCAAAACGTGCTCCACCTCCGATGTGCCAATCCCAAACGCCAGCGCTCCAAACGCTCCATGCGTGCTGGTGTGGCTGTCACCGCAAACAATCGTCATCCCCGGCTGCGTCAGCCCCAGTTCCGGACCAATCACATGCACAATCCCCTGATCGGGCGAATCCATATCAAACAGCCGGATGCCAAACTCTTTGCAGTTGCTCTGCAACGCCGCAATCTGCTTGGCCGCGATCAAATCGGTAATCGGAGTTCCGCGCGGTTCCGTGGGAATGTTGTGATCCACAGTGGCCACAGTCCGAGCCGGCTGCCGCACTGTTCTCCCGGCAACTCGCAACCCATCGAACGCCTGGGGCGACGTTACTTCATGCACAAGATGCAAATCGATATACAAAATCGGCGAACGCCCCGCGGGTTGCGCCACCAGGTGTGAGTCCCAAATCTTCTCGAATAGTGTTTTTTTCTCTAACATCTCGTTCTGCTCAGTGCTTAGCCCGAAAATCCCTGGCGCGGCGTCGTGATCGCTCCCTGCGACGCCGACCAGACCAACGCCCCATATTTTGCGAACACGCCCGTCGGATATCGCGGGTGTGGCGCCTTCCACTGTGCCATGCGCTGGCGCAAGACGTCGTCGCTGATTTCGACTTCCAGAACACGCGCGCGGACATCGAAGCGAATCATGTCGCCATCGCGCACGCCGGCGATGGGACCGCCCAGCGCCGCCTCTGGAGAAACGTGTCCGGCCATCAGCCCGCGGGTCGCGCCGCTGAAGCGGCCGTCCGTCAACAGAGCCACGGAGTCGCCGAGTCCCTCACCCACAATCGCGGCCGTCACGCCCAGCATCTCGCGCATGCCCGGGCCGCCTTTCGGCCCTTCATTGCGAATCACCACCACGTCCCCGGCCTGAATCTTTTTCGCCGTCACCGCTGCCATGGCGTCTTCCTCCGATTCGAACACGCGCGCCGGTCCGCGTTGTTCCAGCCGTTCATGCCCGCTGATCTTGGCCACGCAGCCCTCCGGCGCAAGATTCCCCTTGAGAATTACCAGACCCCCAGTCGCCTTCAGCGGCCGTTCCAGCGGAACGATCACTTCCTGGCCGGGAGTTTCGACGGCGCTTTCCGTCTCGGCGCCGATGGTCAGACCGGTGACCGTCTGGGCCGAGGGATGCAGATGTTTGCCGTCCAGCAATCGTCTTGCCAGCAGCCGTATACCGCCCGCGCGATGCAGGTCCACAGCGACGAAGCGCCCCGAAGGTTTAAGGTCGGCGAGCAATGGAGTGCGAGCACTTACGGTTTGAAAATCATCAATCTCAAGCGCGACGCCCGCTTCGCGGGCGATTGCCAGCAGGTGCAGAACCGCGTTGGTCGATCCGCCAGTCGCCGCCACGGACGCGATCGCGTTCTCGAAAGCTTCGCGAGTGAGAATGTCGCGGGGCCTAATTTCCTTTTGCAGCAGGTTCAGCACGATCTTGCCGCAGGCGAATGAAATCTGGTCTTTCAACGGATCCATTGCCGGCACACTGTTGAAGCCCATGGGCGAAAGTCCAATCATTTCCATGACCGTCGACATAGTGTTCGCCGTATACTGTCCGCCGCATGCGCCGGCGCCAGGACAGGCCACGTTTTCCAGTTCGTGCAGTTCCGCGTCACTCATCTTTCCGGCCACGTTCGCGCCGATCGCTTCGTAGACGTCCTGAATCGTAACGTCTTTCCCGCGATAATTTCCCGGCGCAATCGTCCCGCCATAGAGCACCATGCCCGGAAGATTCATGCGCGCCAGCGCCATGGCTGCTGCCGGAATCGTCTTGTCGCAGCCCACTACACACACCACCGCGTCGAACATTTGCCCGCGGCACACCAGTTCGATCGAGTCGGCGATTAGTTCGCGGCTTACCAGCGACGCACGCATGCCCTCCGTGCCCATGGTTTCGCCGTCGGAGATTGCGATCGTGTTGAACTCCATCGGCGTGCCGCCCGCTTCGCGAATCCCTTCTTTCACCTTGGCGGACAACCGTCGCAGATGAAAGTTGCACGGCATGGTTTCGATCCAGGTATTGGCCACCCCGATCAGCGGACGGCTGAGATCGGCATCGGTAAATCCAATCGCCTTGAACATGGAGCGCGCTCCGGCCCGGTCGCGTCCCTCGGTGATTCCGCGGCTGATGTGCTTGAGATCCATAGTCTAAAGATTACAGGACACCCAACATGGTTGTGAAACAGCCTCGGGGGAGGCGAGCAAAATAGGAAAAAAGCCGCCTGTGAAAACGAGAAGTCCCGCGGAACAAAAACGGCGAACCCGCCGTCGCAGCAGGCTCCCCAGTTGCATGACGCTGCCCAGAAGCCGTCATGCTTGCCAGCTACAACTCGAACTTACGCCCGGGCCGCTGCGCGAGACTCTTCGATTCCCACTCCTGAGGGAGGATGTGGCGCCGTCCACGCGGCTGTGCGGGTCGCGCCGGAACTGGCCGTAATTACATCTGCGATCGAGAGCCACTCGCGGTAAAGCTGGCCAACCTGCTTCTGATTGACGTCGAGAAGCAGCGTGACCTGATGATCGTGCTCAGCCGGTTCGGCCCGAACCGAAGACAGATCGAGAGCACGGCGCGAAGCTGCATTCAAAATGCGCATCAACGTTCCTTGCGTATTGCGATAGCGAATCGTAAAAGCTTGCATGTGCTGCTCCTGTAGGGGCGGTATTTTCGCCAACTGTCCGGCGGGCAACTGGATCGTCGCCGGTGTCGTATTACTGTGACGGTTCCTCTTCCAGCAACATTTCCGACAGCGCCGCGCCCGCCGGGACCATGGGAAAAACGTTGGCCTCTGGAGCACAGTCAAACACCAGCAACTCCGGTTCAGGCGACTGCAGAAATCGGTCGATCTCGTCCCCGGTCTCGCTCGACACCGGAAATTCGCGCATGGCGTTTTCGTTCAATCGAAAGCTGTGAATCTTGTAGGCCTTTGCTATTTCCACGAAATCCGGATTGTCGCTCAGGTCGGTCTCGGCGTAGTTGCGCTGGTAAAAGAGCTGCTGCCACTGCCGCACCATGCCCAGATACTTGTTATCGATGATCACCATCTTGATGGGCAGTCCCAAACGGTGAACAGTTGCCAGTTCCTGGATATTCATCTGAAATCCGCCGTCTCCGGAAACGCAGAGCACGCAAGTGTCAGGCTTTGCGAGCTGTACGCCAACCGCAGCAGGCAGAGCGAAGCCCATGGCGCCGAGTCCGCCCGAGGTGATAAAACCTCGCGGAGAAGACGATCGGTAGCGCTGTGCCGCCCACATCTGGTGCTGGCCTACATCGGCTATCACAACGTTGTCCTGCGGCAGGTGGCTAAAGAGTTCGTCGAGAAAGCGAATCGTCGGCTGGGCTAGGCCGCGCGGATCAAGTTCAGCCCGCTCCTCGCCGCAGGCGACCGCACGCCACGCCCTGAAGTCGGGAAGAGCATGCCGCCGCAATTCCGCCTGAAACGCCGGAATCGTAGCTGCCAGATTTCCAATCACCGGCAGATCGCAAGGACGCACCCGATCCAGTTGCGCCGGATCAATTTCGAAGTGAACGATTTTCGCGTACGGCGCAAACCGCGTGGGATCGCCAGTAACGCGGTCATCGAGTCGCGCGCCAAATACCAGCAGCAGATCGGTCTCGTGCAGCGCCATATTGGCGGCGCGAGTTCCGTGCATACCGACCATGCCCAGGTAATACGGTGACTGCGGCGGGACCGCGCCCAACCCGTGAACTGTGGCGAAGGTCGGCACATTCAAATCATCCAGCAGCCGACGCAACTGGGGAATCGCTCCCGACAATTTCGCGCCCGCGCCCACCAGTGCGACCGGCTTAGATGACTGCTGCAGCATGGTCAAGATCGTGTTGGGGAAGCCGTCCTCGGCTTTCGCGTCGGCCGGCCGCGCCTGCGGGGTAAACTTCACCGGGCCGGAAAACTCTTTTTTCGCTTTCAGCATGTCGGTGGGAATATCGATCACCACCGGCCCCGGCCGCCCGCTGCGCGCCCAGTAAAATCCTTCGGCAATCACCTCGGGGATCTCGTCCATCGTGCGAACCAGGCGGCTCCACTTGGTGAGCGACAGGGTCACACCAAAAACGTCGGTCTCCTGAAACGCATCGGTTCCGATCAGCGCGCTGCGCACCTGCCCGGTGATGCACACCAGCGGGACTGAATCCATCTTTGCGTCGGCAATTCCAGTAACGAGATTGGTGGCGCCGGGACCGCTGGTCGCCATAGCGACGCCTACTTGGCCGGTGACCCGCGCATAACCCTCTGCGGCGAACACCGCGCCCTGCTCATGCCGGGTGAGAATGTGCCGCACGCCGCTTCCCTCGAGCGCGTCGTACAGCGGCATGATTGCGCCGCCCGGGTAGCCAAAAACCAGTTCAACTCCCTCGGCTCGCAGGCACTTTAGAACAACGTCCGCTCCCTTAAGCATTCACCACCCGTTTGGCGGGATCCGGGGGAGCTTCCGCAGGCTTTTTGCCTTCCTTCGGCAGCCAGCTCATCATGCCGCGCAGTTGCGCGCCCACGATCTCGATGGGATGTTGCTTTTCTTTCTCGCGCAGGGCGTTGAACTTGTGGCCTCCGCTCTTGTTCTCCGCAATCCACTCGCGGGCGAACTCGCCACTCTGAATATCGGCGAGCGTCTTCTTCATGGCGGCGCGCGTCGCATCGCCCACAACCTGTTCGCCGCGCGTCAGGTCGCCATATTCCGCCGTGTTCGAAATGGAGTAGCGCATGCGGCTCAGTCCGCCTTCGTAGATCAGATCCACGATCAGCTTCACTTCGTGCAGGCATTCGAAGTAGGCAATCTCGGGCGCGTAGCCGGCCTCCACCAGCGTTTCGAATCCCTTCTTGATCAGCGAGGTCAGACCGCCACAAAGCACGGCCTGCTCGCCGAACAGGTCGCTCTCGGTTTCTTCCTTGAAAGTCGTTTGCAAAACTCCCGCGCGGGTTGACCCGATGCCGTGGGCATAAGCCAGCGCCAGTTCGTGCGCGCGGCCGCTGGCATCCTGCTGAATCGCGATCAAGGAGGGCACGCCTCGGCCTTCCGTATACACGCGGCGCACCAGATGTCCGGGACTCTTGGGAGCAATCATCACTACGTCCACGTCGGTGGGTGGAACGATGGTTTTGAAATGAATGCTGAAGCCGTGGGAGACCCCGAGAACTTTTCCCGGATGCAGATAGGGCTTGATGAACTGGTCGTAGACCTGAGCCTGGGTCTCGTCGGGCGTGAGCACATGGATCCAGTCGGCGCGCTTGGCAGCCTCGTCCGGGGCAACCACGACCATGCCATCGGCCCGTGCCTGTTGCGCGCTAACTCGGTTCGAGTCAAGACCGACGATGACTTTGTGTCCGCTGTCGCGAAGATTTTGCGCCTGCGCGTGTCCCTGGCTGCCATAGCCGAGGATGGCGATTGTCTTGCCTTTCAGCGCCTCAGGCGTGGCGTCCCGTTCATAGAAAATTTTAACCACTAGCGTGCTCCTCTCATTGCAAAGGGGAAAAGGTCCCTTGCTTCTCAGCATACTCGGTGCATACCGACCGGTCGGTCGGTGTGCAGTATGGTAACCAGCCTCCCGGAATCATGTCAAGGGAAGAATTCGTTCCAACTGCCCTTCGTACGGATACAGACTTTGTGCGGCAAAGGAAAGCACCCTGGTGGAATACTCCCTTCCATGGGGGGTGGACGCCGGCGAGGCTCGGCGTCGGAATTTTAGTTCTTGTCGCCTTACAGGTTCCCGCTTATGGGCCGCGTCGATTGTGGGCCTGGTGTTTGTTTTCGCCGTTACCTTTCATTTCGCACCGGCACAATGGAGAGCCTGAACCTCGTCATTTTGTCGCTCCGCCGAGGTCTAGTCCTCGCGTATTGGCTTTCCCTCCACAACTGTTTACCATGACACGCGATGGCACGCGAGACTGTGGTTGATTCCCGGCAGGAAATTCTGCGCGCCGCGGCTCGGCTGTTTCAGCAGCGCGGGTATGACGCGACTTCGATGAACGACGTTGCCGCCGCGCTCAAACTCAGCAAGGGCGGCCTATATCACCACTTTCAGAGCAAAGACGAAATCCTTTTCGAGATCATGAACCATGCCATGGAGATCACGCAGGAGCTGGTGATGGCCCCGGTGCGCCGCATTGTTGGACCCGAGGAACGCTTGCGCGCGCTGATCCGCCTGCATATAGAAGTCGTGCTGAGTCCGCGGGACCGCGAAATCACGGTGATGCTGCACGAAAATCATCCCCTGCCGCCGGCGCTGGGCAAGCGCATCAATACGCGAAAGAAGGAATACATTCATTTCGTCGAAAGCCTGATTACTGACGTTCAAGTGAATGCTCAACGAGGGCGATCCGCGAAGTGCGCCGTCAGCCCGCGCGCCGCCGCCTTCGCCCTGCTGGGCATGATTAACTGGATTTACCAGTGGTATAAGCCGGAAGGCGAGCTGCAAGCGAACAACCTGGTCCCGCAATTCACCGATCTGGTTTTCGGAGGGATTCTGGCGTGAAGGCCTGGTTCGCGTACTTTCCCAGTGTTGATCAGCAGCTGAAGCAGAGCGGCAAGTTGTACCAGGAATTTCTGCGCGTGCCGGCCATGAGCGCGGGACTGTACCTGCTAGCCGCCGGAGCCAGTGACCCGCAGAGTCCGCATCATGAAGATGAGATGTATTACGTAGTTCGCGGGCGGGCGCGGTTCCGAGCTGGAGCGCAAGACCGAGAGATTTCCGCCGGAAGCCTGCTCTTCGTCGCCGCCGAAGTTGAGCACCGCTTCTACGACATCGCGGAAGAACTGGCGGTGCTGGTTTTCTTTGCGCCCGCGGAAAGTTAATTCAGTCTTAGCGTCGATGAGTTCGAGAGACGTTTTCTATGCTGCTCCGAATATTCAAAGACAAGGTCGCTTTAGGACGCGCCGCTGCCGGGCAAGCGGCGACTGCAATCCGGCGCGCGATCGCGGAGCGGGGCCGTGCGCGCATTGTCGCCGCAACCGCGGCCTCGCAACTCGAGTTCCTGAATGCGCTGACCAAGGCGCCGGATATCGATTGGCCAAGGGTGGAGGCTTTTCACCTCGACGAGTATATTGGCTTGCCCGCGACTCATCCCGGTAGTTTCCACAAGATGCTGATGGAACGGTTAGTGAGCAAGACCGGAATTGTGCACTATCACTTGCTCGAGGGCGACGCCGCCGATCCTCTGGCGGTGGGTCGCGAGGTGGGCGAGCGGCTGGCGTCGGCGCCTTTCGACATGGCGTTGCTGGGGATTGGGGAAAATGGGCACATCGCGTTCAACGATCCGCCCGCGGATTTCACCACGGAAGATCCATATCTCATTGTGAATCTTGATGAGGCCAGCCGGCGGCAGCAGGTGGGCGAGGCATGGTTCAGCGACATCTCACAGGTGCCGCGGCGCGCGATATCGATGTCGCCGCGCCAGATTCTCAAGGCCACAGAAATATTTGTGATTGTTCCCGATCAGCGCAAGGCGAAGGCAGTGAAGGCTTGCCTGGAGGGCGAGATCAGCTCGAGGGCACCGGCGTCGATTCTGCGCAGGCATTCGAATGTAACCGTCTATTTGGACGCGGACTCGGCCTCACTGCTGAGTCCGGCGTTGCGGCGCGCACTGACTGAGGAGTCGCAAGTGTTGGCAGGTTCGTAGCCGACTGCAACAATCCACCCAATGGCGATCGCCCGGAAGTCGATTCCGTCGTTGCGTTGGTGGATTGGCGGTTTGCTGTTCGCTTCCACGGTCATCAATTACATCGACCGCCAGAGCTTGTCGCTTCTCGCTCCTTATCTCAAACTGCAATATCACTGGACCAATTCTGACTATGCGAATATCGCCATCGCATTTCGGGTCGCTTATTCGATTGGGCAGACCGGCTTCGGCAAGCTTTTGGATCGCATCGGCACGCGGCGCGGCCTGACGCTCAGCGTGATCTGGTATTCGGTGATCTCGATGCTCACGTCGCTAGCCACTGGATTCTATAGCTTTGCAACGTTTCGATTCTTGTTGGGCGCTGGCGAGTCGGCGAACTGGCCCGCCGCCACCAAGGCAGTCTCGGAATGGTTTCCGAAACGCGAGCGAGCGCTGGCGACGGCGCTGTTTGACAGCGGCTCATCCATTGGCGGGGCGGTGGCGCCGTTTATTGTCGTATGGATCTATTTTCGCTGGGGCTGGCGGCCGGCATTCCTGGTCCCGGGCGGGCTGGGCTTTCTGTGGCTGATTGCCTGGCGATGGTTGTACTATCCGCCGGAGCAGCACCCGCGGATTGGCCAAGCTGAACTTGCCATGATCGTTGCGGACAAGCGCGAATCTGATGCTCCTCAGCAAGGCATGACACGTCCTGGTTGGCGCGATCTTTTGAAACTTCCGCAGACTTGGGGAACCATCATCGCCAAGACATTTACCGACCCTGTTTTTTTCTTTATCACAGAGTGGTTTCCGATCTATTTGGTCGCAAAAGGAATTGAGCTCAAAAGCGGCTTGATCGCGGTGTGGATACCATTTATCGCCGCTGATCTGGGTAGTTTCTTCGCGGGAGGCGTGTCTGGCTATCTGATCAAGCGGGGCTGGCGGCTGGGGGCGGCGCGCAAAACGCCGATCGTTTACGGCGGAATCGGAATGACCCTGCTGATTCCCACGATCTTTACGACCAATCTGTACCTGATCGCATTTCTGTTTGCCGTCGTGACGTTTACTTACGCTGGTTTCACAACCATGGCGAACGTTTTGCCGTCGGACCTTTTCGGAAGCGAATCGGTGGCATCGGTCAGCGGACTCAGCGGGACAGGTGCGGGAATCGGCACGATTGTTGCATTCAAACTGATCGGTTATTTCGCCGACGCTCGCCAGGCTGCGGGTACGCATTCATTCGACCCAATCGTAATTCTGGCGGGGCTGGTTCCACTGGTTGGCATGATTCTGGTGTTGCTGCTGGTGCGGAACACAGAGGCGACGGATCAGGGATTGGTGCGCCGAATCTGAAGCTTTGGTTACACTCAATTCCGAAGGACATTGGCTGCAACGTCTCCCGACCAGCACCACAAAAACGTTGCCAGCAAAGTCTCTACGAAAGCGGTGGAGGAGATCTCGGTGAAGATCATCGATGCAAAGGTATTCGTCACTTGCCCGGGACGGAACTTCGTCACGTTGAAAATTTTTACCGACGAAGGCGTGTACGGTCTGGGAGACGCAACCCTGAATGGCCGGGAGTTGGCCGTGGCATCCTATTTGAGCGACCACCTGATTCCTTGCCTGGTTGGACGCGACCCGTTCCAGACCGAGGACGGGTGGCAATATCTCTATCGCGGCGCGTACTGGCGGCGTGGCCCGGTAACCATGACGGCGATCGCTGCGGTGGACATGGCGCTGTGGGACATTAAGGGCAAAGCTCTGAAGACACCCGTCTATAACCTGCTCGGGGGGCAAAGCCGAACCGGGGTATTGGTCTACGGACACGCCAATGGGCGCGACATTGAGGAGACCGCCGAGGAAGTCGCGAAGTATAAAGAAATGGGTTATCTGGCGGTGCGCGCGCAGTCCGGTATTCCGGGCCTGCCATCCACCTACGGAGTTGCGGGCGACAAGCTTTACTACGAGCCGGCGGAAAAAGGTTTGCCTCCAGAAAATCTTTGGTCCACGGAAAAATATCTCCTGCATGTTCCTAAGCTGTTCGAAGCTCTGCGCTTGAAGTTTGGGGATGACCTTCACCTGCTGCACGATGTGCACCATCGGCTGACTCCCATTGAGGCGTCACGGCTGGGAAAAAGCTTGGAGCCCTATCACTTATTCTGGCTGGAAGATGCAGTGGCCGCGGAATTGCAGGAGGGCTTCCGCATTATTCGTCGGCATACGACTACGCCACTCGCGGTCGGCGAAGTCTTCAATGCGATTTGGGATGCGCACCTTCTGATCCAGGAACAGCTGATCGACTACCTCCGCATGACAGTGGTACACGGTGGCGGGCTGACGCATCTCAAGAAGATCGCCGCCCTGGCTGAGATTTATCATGTGCGCACGGGGTGCCACGGTGCAACGGATTTGTCTCCGGTCGCCATGGCGGCGGCGCTGCACTTCGATATCTCGGTGAATAATTTTGGCATCCAGGAATATATGCCTCATACGCGCGAGACGGATGAGGTCTTCCCGCATTCGTATTCATTCAATAGCGGCTTTCTGCATCCCGGCGACGCAGCGGGACTAGGCGTCGATTTCGACGAGAAACTGGCGGCGAAATTTCCCTACAAACGGGCCTACTTGCCCGTGAATCGGAAACTCGACGGAACCATGTTCAACTGGTAGGGCTGCGGGAACAGTGGCGTCTCGCTTTGCGAATGAGGAGAAAAGAATCGAGGAAATATGGGTTACAAACAGTTGGATCTCAACGGTAAGGTAGCCGTCGTGGTTGGGGGCAGTTCGGGAATCGGCAAGACGATCGCGGTCGGTCTGGCCCAGGCCGGTGCCGACGTAGTGCCGAGTGCGCGGCGCATCGAACTCGTGAAAGCGCTGGCGGACGAGATCGAATCGCTCGGCCGACGGTCCTTGCGGGTGACTTGTGATGTGGCTGACCGTGAATCCCTGGATAAGCTGCTGAAAGCTTCTGTAGACGCGTTTGGAAAAGTCGACATCATGGTCAATGCGGCGGGCATTACCAAACGCGGTCCGACACTGGATTTTTCTGTAGCGGACTGGAACCGCATCCTGGATACGAATTTGACGGGCACGCTGCGGGCTTGCCAGGTATTCGGGCGCCACATGATCGAGCGCCGCTACGGACGGATCATCAACATCGCATCCATGGGGTCATTTCTGGCGTTGTTTGAAGTGGCCGCGTACTCCGCCAGCAAATCCGCCCTGGTGTCGCTGACCAAATCGCTGGCGATTGAGTGGGCTGGATCTGGGGTATGCGTCAACGCCATTGCGCCGGGATATTTCCGGACTCCGCTCAGTGAAAGACTCCTGGTGGGGACGGGCCGTGGGAACGAAGTGCTCATGCGCACTCCTATGAAGCGTTTTGGCGAACTTGAAGAACTGGTGGGCGCGGCGGTTTTTCTTGCCTCAGACGCGGCCAGCTTCGTCACGGGCACGGTCCTCCCAGTCGATGGTGGGGTTCTCGCAAGCGGTGTGAATCAGTAGCGTACTTCGGATTCGCTGGATATTGATGTTAGAGTGTCTTGTTCCCCCGGGAACCGGGCCCGCGTGGATGCTCAATCTCGCCGGTGATCCCCGGCTAAACCATCAGATTCGAATGGGATACAGGTTGTAGCCTGCGCGGCGGGGAAAACTCCATTCTTCCACTCAAAATAAAAATCCGTGAAATTGTAATAATTCAACCCGCACTCCGTCTTTAGTTGTGAAAGAGAGCAACTGGAGGCGTACCCTGCAAAGCGCACTGGCAGAGGAACGGGCAATCGCAATTCCGGGCGAATTCGAGCGAGTTTTTCGGGCATACCATGGCCTGGTTTTCCGCACAGCGTTTCGGATCACGGGCAACGCGGCGGATGCCGAGGACGTGTCGCAGACCGTATTTCTGCGCCTATTCCGCCGGGGATCGCATGGCGAGGTGCTGGAGAATGAGGAGAGTTACCTGCGACGGGCGGCGATCAATGCGGCTCTGGATGTGCTGCGATCGCGCCACAGTGATCGCACGGTGGAACTCCCGGATTTGCCCGCGGAACCGGCCCACGAAGACCCTGAGGAACTACGGCAGGCTCTGGCCCGGGCGCTGGCTCAACTGAAACCGCGGCCGGCGGAAATTTTTGCACTGCGATTTCTTGAAGGGTTCAGCAATCCGCGGATAGCGCGGATGCTCGGCATTTCACAAGTTCTGGTGGCGGTCATTGTCCACCGAACTCGGCAACAGCTCCGCAAGGAGCTTGGCGCGTATTGATTCGCACGCACCGATTGACTGATATCGAGGAGACAGGCCATGAAGAATGAGAAGTTCGACCATTTGCTGGCGGAAATTCGAAATCAACAGCTGGATGAAAAAATTGTCGCCCAGGCTGGCGAGCGAGTCTGGAAATCGATTTCCGCTGCACCTTCGAACGCCGATCCGAGCACGCATACTCTGCGAAGCTGTGAAGATTTTCAGACGCTGATTCCCGGCTATCTGGCAAGCGAACTGGCGCCGGCGCGCGCCTTGTTGTTTGACGATCATGTGCATGCGTGTGTCGCGTGTCGTCATGCTTTGGAGCGCGCTCGCCAGGGCGAATCGCAAACCGTTTGGCGCGTTCAGGCCAGTCGGTCCAGTTCGACGGCATGGCGCTGGGCGATGGGTGCGGCTGCGGTTTTCGCCGTGGCGTTTGCGGGTCTCGCGTTTCGCAATGGACTTCTTCCCGGCCAGTATCCGGTTCGCGCTGCGGTTCAGACGGTGGACGGATCTCTCTACACCGGCTCTGACGGGAAATTGCGGTTGATTGGCGCAGGCTATGAGGTCCGGAACGGAGACGCGATTCGTACCGCCAAGGGTTCAAGGGCAGTGGTTCGGCTGCTCGACGGTTCTCTCCTCGAGATGGGAGAACGCGCTGATCTTTCGGTGTCGCATGCATGGCGGGGCACGACCATTCATCTGGATGGCGGCCAGGTTATCGTTCAGGCCGCCAAACAGCGCTCCGGCCGCCGTCTATTTGTCGCGACAGACGATGGTCTGGTCTCGGTGAAAGGCACGATCTTTTCGGTGAATCATGGAACCAAGGGTTCGCGCGTGGCCGTAATCGAAGGCGTGGTCCGGGTCGATTTCGCAGGAAACACGGCCGACCTTCGTGCCGGGGACGAAGCAACATCCAGTGCCAGCGTGTCGAAAGTTCCAATCCAAAGCGAGATCGCATGGAGCAAGAACTCCGCCAAGTACTTGGCCTTGCTGGGCGACTTCGCGGTTCTGCAGAAACAGTTTGCTGCGATTCCGGGGCCAGGGCTGCGCTACAGCTCTGATCTTCTGCCCTATGTTCCCGATCACACCGTGATCTATGCTGCAATTCCCAATCTCGGGAACACTTTGGGAGAAGCCAGCCAGATCTTCCAGGAGCGGCTGCAGCAAAGTCCGGAACTGCGCAGCTGGTGGCAGCAGCAGCAAAAGGGAAGCGGACCGAAGCTGGAAGACGTTTTGAATCAGGTAAAGACTTTCAGCAACTATCTGGGAGACGAGATCGTGTTTGCGGTAGGGAAGGACGGACAGACTTATACCGCTCCGCTTGTATTGGCGAAAGTGCAACAGGGTGGACTGGAAGACTTTTTGCAAAGCGCCGCCCGCAAGCTTAGTTCCGACCCGTCGCAGGTTGCGCTGCAAATGGTTCAGAACCCGTGGGCGGTCACGCCTGCCTCGGGTCGTCCACTGCTGGTGTATGTCAGCAACGGTCTTTTGATTGCGAGCCCGGACCTGGCCCAACTGCAGCAGGCGGCGACACGCGCGCAGCCGGGCAGCGCCAGCAGCGTCAGTACTTTTGCCGCAACGCCGTTTTATCAGCAGATTGTTCGCTCCTACCAGCAAGGAGCGGAATGGCTTTTTTGCGCTGACATGGAACAAATTGTCGCCCCGAACGTACAAGTGGGTAGTGCCAGCCATGGTCTGCCATCGGGCATAGAAGACGTGCGATACCTGACCATGGAACACCGGGAAGTTGGCGGTAAGACGGAAAGTCATGCCGACCTGATGTTCGCTACGGAGCGGCAAGGGGTAGCATCGTGGCTGGCTGCTCCGGCGTCGATGGGGTCGTTGGACTTCGTCTCGCCGGATGCCAGCATGGTGACCTCGGCCGTGATCAAGAATCCGAGAAGCATCATGGAAGAGATCTTCAAGATGATCGGGAGCGGCGACCCGAACTTCACGCAGAACCTGGCCGAGTTCGAGGCGAAGACCGGGGTGAATGTGCTGAACGATATGGCGGCGCCGCTGGGCGGCGAAGTGACGATGGCGTTCGACGGGCCGATGATCCCGACCCCGCGGTGGAAGCTTATTTTCGAAGTCTACGACGCGACGACGCTACAATCGACAATCTCGAAACTGGTCGACAGTTTCAATCGGGAAGCCAGTACACAGGGGCACTCGCTGCAGTTGACGCAGCGGAGTGTCGGTTCGCGGACCTACTACGCGATTCACAGTTCGAACAAACTCAATTCCGAAATTGACTATACGTATGTCGACAACTATCTCATTGCCGCGCCGGATATGGGCACGCTTTCGCGAGCCATTCAATCTCGAGAGGCGGGATACACGCTGGCGCATTCAGCCGGCTTCCAGGCGCTGTTGCCGAACGATGGGTATACGAACTTTTCGGCAATTTTCTATCACAACATCGGCCCGGTGGTCGGTCCGCTCTCCGCACAGGTGAAAGCCAGCGGAGCTCTGACTCCCCAGCAGCAACAGTCAATCGACGCGCTCACGGCAAACTCCGCTCCAGGCTTGATTTATGCCTATGGCGAGCCCGACCGGATTGTGGTGGCGACCAACACTGGTTTCATGGGTTTTGATCTGGGCACTTTATTAACAATGGGCCATAATGGGCCATTCCTGCCGCAGATGCTGTTGGGCGGAAGCCTCAACCATTCGACATCTCCAACCCAGTGAGTACGACCACGCAACCCGGAGCAGCAAGCAGTGTCGGGGAGAAGACGCGGTCTGTGGTTTCGTTGCCGCCGCTGATTGAACTGCAGGGTCTCTCGGTTCGGTTTGGCAAGCGGGAGATCCTGAGCAGTCTTACGGCTTCTTTGCGCGGGCGCTCCATCGGATTGCTGGGTCCAAACGGCGCCGGCAAATCCACACTGATCAATACGCTTCTTGGTTTTTACAAGTCTTCAGCGGGGTCGGCGCAAATTTTTGGGTACGACATCAGAAAGGACGTGGGAAAGATTCGCGGTCTGGTTGGCTACATGCCTGAGAATGACGCGTTCATCTCCACAATGAGCGCAGTGTCGTTCGTTCAGATGATGGGCGAACTGTCCGGCTTGCCCGCGGACATGGCGCTGGAGCGAGCACACGAGGCGCTGTTCTATGTGGGGTTGGCGGAAGCGCGTTACCGCCCATTAGGAACTTATTCGCTGGGCATGAAACAGCTTGCGAAGCTGGCCCAAGCCATCGTTCATGGGCCAAAACTGTTGATCCTGGACGAGCCGACGAATGGCTTGGACCCCTCGGCCCGGCAGCGCATGATCCGCATGATCCGCGAGATTCGAGACGGCAACGAAATGCGGATTGTGTTGTGCTCGCACCTGTTGCGCGATGTTGAGGATACTTGCGACGAGGTTCTGATCCTGAAACAGGGCCGGATCGCCCATTACTCGAATTTGGACGAAGAGCGCCGGGCGAATAAGCGATTCCTGGAATTGGAGACCTATGGCGCGAATGGCGATTTCACGGAGGCGATCGAGAAACTCGGCTGCGAGTGCGCGGTAACGGCCAACCGGATGAAGATGATCCTGGCGGAAGGGGTTGAGACTCGCGACATTTTTCGCCTGGCCGCGGAACGCCAGGTGCGTATCCGACGGATGAACTTCAGGCGCGACTCGCTCGAGGATATTTTCCTGAAGGCCATGGAGAGTTGACATGAAAGCTGACACGCAAAGCTTGCCGGAACGGGGGAGTGCAGATGGCCATCTACAGACGTAACTATAAGCCGTATTCGGGGGCGTTGACTCCGGCATGGTCGCGCTGTTTCATTCTTTTTCGTTACTCCAGACGGAACCTGTTCCGCTCAAAGTTTCTGACTGCCTTGTTTGTAGTCTGCTTCTTTTATCCGGTGTTATGCCTGCTGCTAATCTACCTCGCCCATAGCGCCAGCTTTCTTGCGGAGCTCGGTGTTCCCAGCCAAGTCCTATCGATCGACAACGAGTTCTTCTTCCGTTTCATGAGTGTGCAGGGCGTGCTGGCGTTTCTTTTGACGGCGTTCACGGGCCCCGGCCTGATCTCACCGGACCTTGCCAACGGCGCGCTGCCGTTGTACTTGTACCGGCCGTTTTCGCGAGCAGAATACGTGCTCGGCAAGTCTTCTGTGCTCGCAATCCTGCTTTCGCAAATCACGTGGATTCCAGGATTGATTCTCTTCGGAATGCAAGCCAGTCTTGCCGGGGCGAGTTGGACCTGGACCAACCTATGGATTGCGGCCAGTCTGGTGCTTTCCTCCCTGATCTGGATCGCGGTTCTCTCTCTGCTGGCGATGGCGCTCTCGGCGTGGGTGAAGTGGAGAATTGTCGCCGGCGCCCTGTTGCTGGCGGTAATGTTTTTCGGAGCCGGTTTCGCACAGGCCATCAATGCGGTGATGCAAACCGATTCAGGCCACTTCTTCAACGTTGCCTATCTGATGACGACCGTGTGGAACGCGCTGTTCCGGGTGGATGTGCATCACGCGATTCCGGTCAGTCAGGCTTGGGTCGCTCTACTTGTGTACTGTGCCATCTGCCTCGGGCTGCTGATGCGCAAAGTGCGCGCCTATGAGGTGGTCCGGTGAATGCTCGCCCGATAAACGATCGCCCGATGAACGATCGCATCGTCTTCGAGGATGTGTCAAAATTCTACGGAGAAATTCTCGGCGTGAATCGAATCAATCTTTCGATTCCGCCCGGCATCACGAGTCTGGTGGGCCCGAACGGTTCCGGCAAGACGACGCTGATGAACCTGATGACCGGCTTGGTGAGGCCCACGCGCGGCCGGATTCAGGTACTGGATTACAGGACAGACGATCCCGAAAACCTCTTCAGGATTCTGGGCTATTCCACGCAGTTCGATGCCTTTCCCAAAGGTCTTACAGGATTTCAATTCCTGTATTCCTATCTCCGGCTGGCGGGAAGGGATTCGGGAAGCGCCGAGCAGCTGGCGTGGCGCGCGATTGAGCGCGTGAATCTGACCGAAGCCGCCAAACGAAATATTGCGGGCTATAGCAAAGGGATGCGCCAACGAATCCGGCTGGCGCAGGCGCTGTCTCACGATCCGAAAGTGCTGGTGCTCGACGAACCGCTCAACGGTCTGGACCCGCTCGCCCGTTCGGAAATGATCGCTCTGTTTCGCTCGACGGCGGAGCAAGGTTGTTATGTGATCATTTCCAGCCACGTCCTGCACGAGGTCGATGTAATTTCCGATCAGGTCATCTTGTTGAGCAATGGGTACGTGGTGGCCGAGGGGCAGATTCAAAACGTACGCAGCGAGATTCAAGAGCATCCCACGCAAATCTTGGTTCGTTGCAGCCGGCCGCGCGAGGTTGCAGCGAAAATGCTGGAGTACGGACACACGATCGAAGTCTCCATTCACAAGGACGAAGGTGGCTTGCTCCTGAAAACGCGGGACGCAGACCGTTTTTACCTGGCGCTGAACGATCTGGCCGTAGGCGGGATCGAGATCGAATCGATCGCCCCGGCAGACGATGATGTGCTTTCCGTTTACGAGTATTTGATCGGGAATGAAGAGGCGGTCCGATGAAGAGAATCTGGTGGGAGCAGATCAAGGCCGTGATCCGGCTGGAAATGAAGAAGACTTTTTTCGCCAAGCGAGGTCTTTGGATTTACCTGGTGGCCGCCCTGCCGGTTCTGCTTTTCGTTGCCTACGCCATTGCGACTTCCCACCAGCAGGGCAGACGCGAGAACCTGGCACGCCAGGGCGCCAGGCCGTTGTCCTCCCAAGATTTGATGGCGGTCAAGCCCGGCATGACAAGTCAACAGGTAATGGAAATTCTTGGAAAGCCACCGGTCCGTTTTCATTGGACTGAAAATCGGCCGTCCGAGACGGAAAAGGGCGCGACCATCGATGTTCTGCACGAGGACTATCACTATTCCGACGGCCAGAACGATCTGTTTGTAGGCGTGGCGGACGACAAAGTCGAAAGTATAAATCTTCATCGCGGTAACAACCTGGGCCAGGATTCGATCATGTTCGCAGGCGTCTTCCAATTCTTTTTTCTGCGCCTGGCGATCTTTTTTGGGTGCCTGGGAATCTTCATGAATCTGTTCCGAGGCGAAATTCTTGACCGCAGCCTGCACTTCTATTTTCTTGCGCCGATACGTCGCGAAGTTCTGATGGCAGGAAAGTTTCTTGCCGGTTTGCTGGCTACCTGCACCATATTTGTCACCAGCGAACTGCTGCAAACGATTGCCTTCCTATGGCATTTTTCTCCTAGCGTGCGGGACGTTTACCTGTATCACAATCATGGTCTTGAACATGCCGCGATCTACCTCGGAGTTACCGTGCTCGCCTGTGTTGGTTATGGGGCTTTCTTTCTGGTGGCAGGCATGTTGTTCCGCAATCCCATACTGCCGGCGGCGGCAATATTGATCTGGGAAGGGATCAATCCGTTTTTGCCCGCGGTGCTCAAACAGGTTAGCGTCATCTATTACCTGAAATCGCTATGTCCTGTGGATATTCCGAGTCAACCGGGCACTCCTGCCGTGTTTGCTTTATTGATTTCCAACTCCGATCCGGTCTCCGCCCCCATCGCAGTACTCGGCATCATCATCGTCGCCCTTTTGGCCATCTACGTATCGAGCATTCAAGTCCGGCGGATGGAAATTAACTACACGACGGAATGATCGGAATTCACGATAGGAGTCCCGCGCGACGAGATCCGCCCCGCAAAAGTGATTCAACAGAATCTCTCGAACGCGGGTCAGAGAGATAACAGGACTCTCAATGGTGCTTGAAATATTGCACCGCTTTCTCATGCGCCTCGCCTGCGCGACTTGTAGGGAACGTCCCAAGATTTCGTCGTTTCCCCGTCTTGGCGTTCTTTTTCCGCGAGTACAGACGATATTGGCCGGTTTCCAGTTTTCGAATCATAGGAAAAACACCCTGGGAATCTGTGGCTAACGATTCTTATGCCGGGTACGGCTTGCTTTCACGGCTGAGTTGTGACGCGCCGCCGAAGTGCGCTGCTTCGCGGAGGCGCGCGCTTGTTTTGACAAGGACCTGTGCGAGGACGCGCTGTGACCTTCCTTTTTCAGGGCCTCAGTGGCGGCACGAGAGCGCGTGGCAGAGGGCTTGGGGGAGCGGCTTTGCCCCTTCGCGTAGTCGCGATTGGCTTGCTCGGTGGTTTCGGCCGATGCCCTCCCGTCGCGCGGCGCTGGCAATTTAACCCCTTCCCGCCGGGCTTTGGAGAGGCCGATTGCGATGGCCTGTTTGGTGGACGCCGCACCGTGCTTGCCTTCTCGCACATGAGGCATCTCCTCCCGCACGAACTCTCCGGCCTGCGTGCTGGGCGATTTTCCTTGGCGGGCCTCCTCGCGAGCGCGTTCGATTGTTTCTTTTTCGGGCATACTGAATCTCCTCTTTCGACCTTATTGCGCCCGCGGGATTCGAAGGCATCGAAGAATTTCTGTAATCACGAAGGCCATTTCCTGTAGGGGAAAAGGTCGCCTTATCGCAACGTTGAGCGGCGTGAAGGGCAGTTATTTTCCCGGCAGCCCGAGTTGTTCGATGTGCATGAGCAGGTCAGCGGCATCGGCATAGACACGAAATGCGCCAGCACGTTCCAGTTCCTCCTGCCCGTAACCTCCCGACAAAAATGCTACGCCTAACTAAGGCGCTGTTGCGAACGGCAGCGAGCAGGTCCCACACGCTGTCGCCGACCACGATGCAGTTGTGAGTTGCGACTTTGAGACGATCTGCCGCCCTCGCGAAGATATCGGACGAAGGCTTGGCCTTCTCCACGTCGTCTCCGGTCACAATCGGAGTGCCCGCAGGAAGTGCCAGCCGTTTCAACAGCAGCGAAGTCTGTTCTCGACCACCCGTGCTGGCAATGGCGAACCGAATGCCGTGCCGGGAAAGATGCCTCAGTAGTTGATTCGCTCCCGGCAACGGCTCTAAATGCGGAATCACAGGGCGAAAGCGGCTGTCGTGTTTGCGCTCGAGTTGGTCGAGATCAATTTTGCCTTTCCTGCCTGCGATTTCCCGAAGCAGTTCCTGCATCATCGATTTTCCACTCATTCCCACCCGGCGGTGAATCTTCCATCTCGGAATCACAATGCCGGCGGCGCGCAGAGCTTCGGACCAGGCGTTTACGTGTTGGTAATTGCTGTCGATTAAAGTGCCGTCGAAGGTCAAATAGGACGGCGGGCACTTCCCGATGCCTTGTTTCAGGAAACGGCTGGGGATGGAGGCGGGAAGACTTTTTTGGCCGCCTCATGGTCTGGACACGGGTTCCGCTGTCATCGGGACGGCCTTAGGGTTGGGTTGCATATGTCCATGGAAAGGTTGCGGGCTCAACCGCGAACGATTGCGAACAACAGTAATCGCCGGATCACCATCTTAATAAAGACCTTATCACTGTCACTGCACTTTCATGCGAGTCTTATCGTGTGCGGATAGAGCTTCGCCAAAAAGGAGCCTAGCGAATGAGGATTGCCCAAGTCGCGCCACTTTATGAGAGCGTTCCTCCTCGCCTTTATGGGGGAACCGAACGAGTCGTCTCGTGGCTTACGGAAAAGCTTGTCTCACTTGGACACGATGTAACCTTATTTGCCAGCGGCGACTCGGTCACCAACGCACGATTGGTCCCCGCCTGCAAGAAAGCGCTCAGACTCGATCCCCAATGCATCGATCCGCTGGCGCATCACGTGTTGATGGCAGAACGGGTGTTCCGTCAGGCGGAACAGTTCGACCTTATTCACTTTCACATCGATTATCTGCACTTTTCGCTGAGTAGGCGGGCGCAAGTTCCCTGCATCACCACCCTTCACGGCAGGCAGGATTTGCCTGATCTGGTCCCCCTCTACAGGGAATTTGCGGAAGTACCGTTGGTGTCGATCTCCGACGCTCAGCGCCAACCGATCCCTTGGGTCAACTGGGTGCGAACCGTTCACCATGGTCTGCCCGCAAATTCGCTCTCCTTGAACGAAGGCGGCGGAGATTACCTGGCGTTTCTTGGACGGGTCTCACCAGAAAAGGGGGTTGATCGCGCCATCGAGATTGCCATTCGCTCTGGCATGAAGCTGAAAATCGCGGCGAAAATCGATCGTGGCGATCGTGATTACTTTAAAAAACGGATCGAGCCTTTGTTGGATCACCCTCTGGTTGAGTACATCGGCGAGATTGCGGCCTCAGAAAAACAGGAATTCTTGGGCAATGCAGCAGCCCTCTTGTTTCCTATCGAATGGCCGGAACCCTTCGGTTTGGTGACGATTGAGGCCATGGCTTGTGGAACGCCGGTGATCGCTCATCCTTTCGGGTCGGTTCCCGAGATTATTCCGGATGGCGTTGCCGGTTTCCTGGTTCGCGACGTAGACGAGGCGGTGGAAGCGCTAAAACGGCTGGGCGAAATCGACCGCCGCGCGTGCCGCCGTCACTTTGAGCTTAACTTCACCGATGAGCGCATGGCACGTGACTATGTGAAGATCTACAATCAAGTGATTTGTCGTCCGAAATCGGCCTCAATTACGGTCGAAGAGGGAGCCTTGAATTGGATGGAAGTGGAATCGCCCACCCCCAGTACTACATAGCGACCACCTCGTCGCCGGCAGATGATCGAGCTCGCGTACTCAAGTATGGCAGGATGTTTTTTGTATTCGACCGCTTGGGCGACGTCCTGACTTCCGGCTTGGGCGAGGAGGGCCTGTTTTATGACGGGATGCGGCATCTGTCAGAATTGTCGCTGAAACTGTGGAATGCGCGGCCGTTATTGTTGAGTTCAACGGTGGCGACCAATAATTTTCTTTTTACCGCCGACCTTGCCAACCTCGACGTCTTTCACGAGGGGGCGATGGCGATTCATCGCGGAACGCTGCATCTGGTCCGCTCCAGGTTTCTATGGCGCGATTCGTGCTTCGAGAAACTGCTGTTCGTCAATCACGGACTCGAAGATTTGGAGGTTCCGGTTCGCGTCGGATTCGATGCCGACTTCACCGACGTCTTCGAAGTTCGCGGTATGGTCAGAGAACGGAAAGGGTGGCGGCTCGAAGACCAGGTAAAAAGCAATACCGTCATTCTTTCTTATGAAGGACTGGACCACGTTGTCCGGCAGACTTGCATTCGAAGTGATGCTCCGGCTGCGCAAGCGACCCCATCCGGGCTGGAATTCGAACTTGCCCTTCGCCCCAAACAGACGGCGACCATCCAGCTGGAAATCTGCTGCAGTTCTGCGGCGGATCGAGAGTCCATTGGTTACACGGAGGCACTAGCGTCCGCCCGTTTTGAACTCGCAGAGATGTCCCGGTCATTTCCGCAGATCACAAGTTCGAACTCACGCTTTAGCGACTGGATGGCTCGTTCCATTTCTGACCTTGAAATGATGATCGCGGGAAACCCTGAGCGTAACTATCCTTACGCCGGAGTTCCCTGGTTCAGCACCGTCTTTGGCCGGGATGGAATCGTCACCGCTCTTCAAACCCTATGGCTCAACCCCAGCATTGCCAAGGGAGTACTGGAGTTTCTTGCCGCGTCCCAGGCAGATGAGATTGATTCTGTGGCGGACTCCGAACCCGGCAAAATTTTGCACGAAATGCGGCGAAGCGAAATGGCCAATCTCGGAGAAGTCCCATTCGGGCGCTACTACGGGAGCGTGGACGCCACGCCGCTTTTCATCATGCTCGCCGGCGCTTATTTCGACCGTACGGCAGATCGTCCCTTCCTGGAGAAATTGTGGCCGCACCTACAACGGGCGCTCACCTGGATTGAGGAATTTGGAGACATGGACGGAGATGGCTTTGTCGAGTACGCCCGCCACTCGAATAACGGCCTGGTGCAACAGGGCTGGAAAGATTCCAACGATTCAGTATTTCACTCCGACGGTAAAATCGCGGAGCCGCCAATCGCACTTTGCGAGGTTCAGGGCTACGTCTATGCGGCAAAGCTTGCGGCAGCTCGCTTAAGCCGTATGCTCGGGGACGTAAGCGGTTCCTGTCAGCTAGAAGTAGATGCGGAAGCCTTGCGCACACAATTTGAGGATAACTTTTGGTGCGAGGATCTCGGCACTTACGCCTTAGCCCTCGACGGCCGCAAGCGCGCTTGTCGGGTTCGCGCGTCGAATGCGGGGCATTGCTTGTACACCGGCATTGCTTCGCCGGAACGAGGTCGCCGTGTAGCAGAGACACTGATGAGCCCCGACTCCTTCACGGGATGGGGAATTCGGACGGTCGCCACCACCGAGGCCCGGTACAACCCGCTTTCCTATCATAACGGTTCCATTTGGCCTCACGACAATTCCATCATCGCCAATGGCATGGCGAGGTACGGATCGAAGAAAATGGCAGGCCAGGTGCTGCTGGCGTTGCTGGACCTGAGTAGCGAGGTCGAACTGCGCCGGCTACCTGAACTATTCTGCGGCTTAACCAGGCGCCCCACCGAGGGACCTACTCTTTATCCGGTTGCTTGTTCGCCCCAGGCATGGGCCGCGGCAGCGCCTTTTTTGATTCTGGAAGGCTGTCTCGGAATCTCGGTAGAAGCAGATCGCGGCCGCGTCGTCTTCGACCGGCCCTTTCTTCCGGAAGGCATCCCTCAGTTATCAATTCGGGGACTTCGTTGCGGCAAAGTGGCGGCAGATTTGCTTCTGGAGCGAAGAAACGACTCCGTGCTGGTTCACCTCGAAAACAAGCAGGAAGGCATCGAGATCGTGACCATCGTCTCTTAGCGAGCGGTATACCGTCTTTCGGGTATGTTCCCTACCTAAGACAGGGACTTATTTTGAGCACAGTGAACCTTGGCGGCATGAAGCAGGCCTTCGCATGTACGTACCGCGATTTGGTACGGCATCACGCGTTTCAAGCCTCGGCCGCTCTGTCCTATTATTTTGTGCTTTCGGTTTTCCCCGCTCTGATTTTTCTTTCTGCGATCGTAGGATTCATTTCTCTTCCAGATCTGTTCAGCCACGTTTTATTGCTGATGGGCCGCCTTTTGCCCCCGGACACAATGAAGATGGTGTACTCGGTTCTAGGCGATGTGCTTGCTTCCCACCGGAGAACGTGGCTTTCCTTCGGCATGCTGGGGATGATTTGGACGATGTCAGCGGCCTTCGACTCGCTGATCGAGGCTCTGGACATCGCTTATGACGCAAATGATGACCGTCCTTTCTGGAAGACACGGCTGCTCGCGATTGCGCTCGGTGCGATTATCGGAGCACTGCTATTGGCCGCGCTGGCCGTGATGGTGGCCGGTCCCCGCTTTGGGGATTGGCTGGCGAGTCGACTTGCATTGTCGGCAGTATTCCCTACAGTGTGGCCCTTGCTTCGCTGGACCATTGCCATCTGCTTTACCGTCCTCGCCGTCGAGGTGCTGTATTTTCTGGCTCCGAACGTGAAGCAGCGCTTCGGAGCGACGCTTCCCGGCGCAGTTCTGTCGGTGGTGGTCTGGAACGCTCTTTCTTTCTTGCTGGGATATTATTTTCGTCATTGGGCCAATTTGAACCGGACTTATGGAACGCTGGGCGGATTTATCGCCTTCATGACCTGGCTGTATTGGACTTCGTTCGTCTTGCTTGCGGGCGCCGAACTTAATGCTGAATTAGCGAAAGAGAGTAAGAAGGGCTGCCTGGAGCCCAAAGGAGAACGATCAGAAGAAAGGCGGCATAGGAACCGTCGAACTCCTTTTGACCGCGCGGCTTAGTTGCTTACTCCAGGCTTTCAGGCATCTAGAACCGAGTGTGATACCGACCATCCACGGAAACTCCCCCAAGCTGATCGCGGGCCATGCTTACCGACCAGCGCTTATTGACCTGATATTCGCCCTCCACCATTTCGGCTCCAGGCTGGGAAACATCCGTCGAGAACGTAAACAGCAGATTCTTCGTGAGACGCTGTTGGATTGCGATGCGCGCCGAAGGGTTCTGATTGTTGCCGCCGATCGTTGGATCAATCTGCAAACTGGAAATTCCTGCGAGCTTCTGCACGCTGCTGCTTACCTCACTTGCAGCCTGCGAGGCAATCATGGAGTCGGTGCTCTGGCTCGCGGCCGCGGACTCCTGGGTGGTCTTGCCACGAGCAACCAGATTAATAATGTCGGCCGTGGCCAGCGGCGGATCGGAAACATAAGACGTGGTGAGCTTGTCGAGCGGCCCTCGCATGGTGAGTGTGAGATTGTATTGTTCGACAGTCGTTCCCACGGAGACGTTCAGCACCGGATGAGTCTCGTTCGGATCATCGAACGTAATCACTCCTTTTTGAAGTTGGTAACGGACGTTCCGGTAGAAGAGTTCACCCGCGGTCAGGGTGGTGCGGCCGGTCATCACTGGGTCGGCTGCGGTTCCTCCAACGTGCAGAGCGGCTTGCCCCGCGATACTGATCTGTGAACTCGTCGCATTTAAATCCTCTTGCGACTGCACGCTAATCACGAGTTTGATGGTGTCGGCGAATCCAGGTTGTGAGGGTGTGCTGCCCGTGCTGAACTGATCGCCAAAGCTCGATAGATCGAAGTCGGGAGTGAACGACAAGCTGTCAATCAGAACACGTCCGTTCAACGTCGAGGCATCCGTTGTGCCGCTGAACGCTAGATTGGCATCGAGCACCGACCGCAAACCCGTGGGATAGCGGAGGCGCACTGATTTGCCTTGCAGCGCGAGGTTGAATTCGATCGTCGGCCGATAGGTAATGGAGCCGCCTAGGGACACTTGGCCGCCTCCAACTTGCGCCGTCATCTCGGACACTTGCAGGCGGTCGTTGGCGATATCCAGTGTTCCATTCAGCTTTTCGACGCCAACCGGAGCATCGGGCGTGGTCAATCGAATGTCCTTGAACTGCAAGTGCCCTTCGACCGTCGGAGTCGCCGCCGATCCGGAGGCGCGAACATCCAAGGCCAAGATGCCGGAACTCTCTAGATCTGGTGCGACGATCTTAAGAATGCGAACATCGACCGATCCGCTGGCGGATAGTGTCGGAGAATCTGTGCCGCCAATCGGGAATCGGCCTTGCAGACGAAGCGAGGTGCCGGTACCGCGAATCTCGGCAGGTTGCAGGGTTACGACCGAATGGGAATAGTCCGCTTGAATCGGGCTCGCAATGCCGATCTGCAACGATTGGTAACTGGCGTTTAGAACGGGAATCGAGAGATGCGCTTCCATCTGGGACTTGTCCTTCAGTGGACCCTTCAACGTCGCATGCAGCTCCGTCTGACCTTTGAATCCTTGCGGCAGGCTGGGCGCGTACATTGCCATCAGAGTGTCCAGCGGAATGGTGTTGGTGTCGATAACCGCCTCGGTGGAGTAGTCGCCACTGAGCGCGACGCGTCCTTTCGCGTGAATCGAGGCCTCGGACACCTTCAAGTCCAGATTGAGATCGGCGTAATGATGGGCCACCTCAAGTTGTGCCTTCACCCCCGAAATTGAGTTCTGCTTGACTTGCAGCTGAGGCAACTGAAGAACCGCAGTGAGTTGGGGATCGTCCCCTGTTCCTTCTCCATTCACCGACGCAGTCACAGTTCCGGTGAGAGAAGGATCCTTAGCTTTCACCGTCTGTAGCTTTTGCAGCACCAGCGATGGCGCATTGAGGCTCGCCTTGTATGCCTTGGTTTGAGGGGTATATGAGAGATTTGCGTCAACCACTCCCGCCGCGACTACTAGTTTCGCTGTGGAAACGATAGAGCCGTTCGCAGCATTGAATTTCGCGGTGAGGTTCTGAATCGGCTCGTTGTAAGCGCTCGCATTTGTGATTTGCGCAGAGCCCGAACCGATGGGGTTGAGTTGCGAACCTCCGAGTGACAGGTTTGCCGAGAAGTCGCCCGAAATCGGGTAGTGCTGATTGGCCAGGCGCTGCAGATCGGCGATCCGAATTTGCTGCAGGTCAAGATGCGCTTCGATTCGATTCGAGTCCTGGTACGACCAATTCCGCAATGCTACACTCGCGTCGAAGGTCGCCCGTCCGCGCTGGGCGTTAATGAGAGATCCACTCTGCACCGCGAACTCCGAGGGGTTCGCACGCATCTCCAGCTTTGCTGTCGCCCACTGGCTGCCTTCGATTTGCAAATTCTGAGCGGTCAGCTGCGCGACAACAGTGGGCTTTTTCATCGAGCCACTCACGACGGCATGGAGGGTTGCGGAGCCCGAGACTGCCAGGAGCTGGGTTTGCGGCGAACCGAAGGAAGAAGCTAATGTGGCAAGCTGATGAAGGTCGTTCGCCGCCACTTGAACCTGCAGGCTGGAATCACGGCTGATTGTTCCTTGCGCGGTCAGGGTCGCCGAGGGAATCCGTAAAGTCGTATCGCGCAGCGAGATGGTTTGATGAGCGCCGTCATAGCGAACGTGAATCGCGCCATCGACAGGAACGCGGCTTTCCAGTGGATTCGATTTGCTGCTGGCCAGAGCTTGGACGGTCAGGTCCGATTGGGCGCGAAGGTTGTCGATGCTCCCCTTCCATGCAAGCGTTGCTTTTCCGCTCAGCGTTCCGGAAACAGTGGCGCCGCTTACCCCTTGCGTTCGTAGCGCGCGCTGCAACTCTCCCAGGGAGATGTTATGCAGTGCAGCCTGAATCTGCGATTCAGCCGTTGTGTCCAAATGCTTAATCTCTGCATTGCCGGTGAGGCGCCCACCCAGAGACTCCATGACGAGTTCGCTCACGTTCAAATTACCTTCCGATAATTGATATCTTGCTTGCAGTCTTCGCAATTCGACGCGGCTTCCTGAAGCTGCAGCCGAAATCGCTGCGCTCGCAAGACGGCCGTCGATGGTGATGTTTCGAAGGAGCGGCTGGCCCTCGATTGCCTGGTAGTGCAGCTTGCCGGTTAACGATACGTCCCCGGTGGGAGCGGTCTGCGGCGACATCTGCGCAAAATCTTGCATGTGAATCTGAATCTGATAGTCGCCGTCAGCCCTCGGATGCGAATAATCCGAAACCTCGGCATGGAGGGATACCGCCGAAGACCCGAGCTTCAGAAGTGCGGATTCCAGGGTGAAGCGCTGGGGCGACGCGCTGAATTTAAAGTTCAGATTATGGGGACGAGGAGTGTATTGGGCGTACTTCACTTGCCCATGGTTGTACGAAACCACGCCCGCGTAGCGTTTTGATAGAAACTCGAAACGAGTGTCGGCTTCGAGATCATACAGATCAGCTTCAACTGGAGTCTTGCGGTCGTTGTAGTTGACCTCGCCATTCGTGATCTGGGCATGTTCTACCGCGAGGTCGAATACGCTGGTATGACTGCTGCTCTGGGGGGGCGGGGCTGTAGGAAGATTATTGTTGCCCTCGCGACTGACCTGTAAATGAATCACCGGATGAGCGATGAGAAGTTCGCGCAAGGCGACCTGGTGATGTAATGCGGACAGAATTTTGATGCGAACGGTAAGTTCGTCGGCGTGCAGGAGTGGGGGCTGTTCGGGGCTTTCTGTACCGCGCACAGTAATGTTGTAGAGGTGCGCGGTCAGCGTCGACAGACTAAAATCCAATCCACCGATTTCGGTCCTGCTGCCGGTGGCAAGGTCGGCTTGCTCCACGATCTTGCGCAGCGCGTATTGCTGAAAGTTGTGGCTGCGCAGATAGAAGTATCCCCCCACCGCTGCGATGAGGAACAGCCCCAGAAGTCCTGCCAGTGCCCAACCGGTTGTCCGTTTCCAATTCATAACTCTCCCTAAAAAGCCTGCCCGATCGTGATGTAGTATTGCAGCGGATTGATCCCCAGCACCGGATTCAGATTGCGGCCGACGTCAATGCGCACTGGGCCAATCGGAGTCGCATAACGCAATCCAATTCCCACCGTATGGCTGTAATTGTTCACAAAATTATTGAAATTGATTGCGTTGTACACATTGCCTCCGTCGTAAAAGACCACGCCGCCCAAGGCTTTTGTGATTCCCAGGGGAAAGCGCGCCTCTGAATTCAAAATGAAAAGCTGCCGCCCTCCCACCGGGACGGTGACGTTCACGCATCCCGACTGGCCCTGCAGAACATTACAGAAGGGAACCAGTCGTTGCGGACCAGCTTCGTCAATGGGAAATCCGCGCAGCGAGGTGCCGCCTCCTGAAAAGAACAACTGGCTGGTGGGCACGAAGCTGCCTGCAAACGGCGTGGCAAATCCCAGACGAATGCTGTCGGCAAACACCAGGGAGTGCACCGGCTTGTAGTACGCGTATTGTCCAAAGAGTTTAGCGAAGTTTGCGCTTGAGCCAAACGCCGTAGGCGTGATTCCCAAGTTGATTGTCGAGAAATATCCGCGGTGCGCGTCGAGAGGTTTGTCGCGCGTATCGCGAATCAGCGTTGCCGACCACGTGGAGAGAAGCACGTGCTGGTCCTGCGGCAGCACAAGTTCCGGGACGAGTAGATGAGACAGGACGGTTTTATTGAAGTCATAGCGGAGCTGCAACCGGGTGTTGGATTTACGGCTTATCAGCCTCTCCAATTGAAAGGAGAGATCGCCCAAGCTGGCGGTGAAAAGTGGATTCTCACTGTTGCGCTCCACCGAAAAGCTGGTCAAGGAATGCCATTGGGAGCCGATAAAGTGAGGCTGAGAATAAGTGGTCAAACCTCGTTGATCCAACCGCGACAGGAGAATGGACGCGCTCGCGATCTCTGCCAAACCTCGCATGTTGCGGCGGTCGAATTCGATCGAACCGCGTGGACTGGCGAAGGTCGATTGACTCGGCGCAATTTGATTGCCGCCCAGTCCAATGGTGCCGCCGCCTCCGGGAAGCGCAACCGTCCCGGTCGGTACGTTTCCGCCGCGATGCGACACCTCGAATCCGAATCCGTAAGTGATTTCGTTGCGTTTCGCTTCGTGCACCTTCACCAGCGCCATTTCATCGGTCTGGTCGGTGATGGGCTTTCGAGGTCCGGCGCTGGACCAGTCAAAGATGCCCAAATCGTAAAGGCGACTTTCCGCTTCCAATAGCTGATCCCGCCGCATCGGCGTCGGGGGAGGAATCTTCGCGGTCTTTTTGATGAGCGAGAGCCGCGTGTGTTTCTGTCCGAGATAGGTGACTTCGCTGATTCGCACCAACTGATTCTCCGTGATCGCATAAGCGATAGTGACGCGGTGCGGATCGGCCGGGTTCGGCTTCACGATCGTCTTGACTTCGGCGTTGAGATAGCCCCGATTCAGGTATGTCGCCGAAATACGATTTCGGTCTTCCGCCAGCCGGCGCGGAGAAAAAGGTACTCCAGCCCGAAGTTCGAACCCCTTAGGCGCCGTGAGTTGCCCGGAGGAGATGTTTTGGTTTCCGGAGACTTGAACGTCCTCGACCATCGTCTGTCTGCCTTCCTCAATGTCGAAAGCCACCTCAATCTTCGGTTCCCGGTCCACTATTTGGGGCTTTACCTTCACTTCTTCGTAGCCTCGGTCGCGGTACAGGGCCTGAAGGTTGTCGGCACTCTGTTTCAGCAATTTCTGGCCAACGCTGCCGTGCGTCCAGATATGCGATTTCTTTACCGTCACCTGGTCCATCAGTTCTTTCGCGGAGAGCGCGGAGTTTCCCCGAAAGAAAATGCCACCCACCTTGTGCTTCTTGCCGCGATCGATTTTGTAGACGATGAGAATCTGGTCCGGCTGTTTCTCGAAGTCCGTGGTCACCCTGGCGTCGTAGAATCCTTTCTTCTGGAAGTAGTCGGTCAGGTTCCGCCGTCCTTCCTCAATCAAATCCTGATCGATGGTCCCTTCGGAGTAAATCGGGATGAGCTTCTTCATCTGGCGTGCGGCCAGAAATGGAATGACTGTCAGCCGAGCGCCGAGGGTGCGGACCACGACCACCGGTCCCAGTTCCACCTGGAAAGAGACCTTTACCCGGTTCGTCTCGACGTTATATTGCGGCGGATTTTCGTGAACGCCGCTAGCCAACCGGTGCTGGTTGGTAAGAGTTCTCTTCATCAGCTTCGTCGCCGCGCTGATTCGTTCCGGTGCATACGGTTTTCCCGGTTTCAGCAGGCCTCCGGAGAGGCGCGCCCGCATCGACTTGACGGCGCGCAGCAACTGTTCGCTCTCGGAATTGTCAACTCCCTCGACCTTGACGGAAGAGATCCGAGCCTGTTTCCCCATCTCGACCACAAAGCTCACGCTGACAAGTTGGCGGGCATCGTCGATCTTGGATTCGGCGTGGACCTTCGCCTGGAAGTATCCATTCTTGTGCAAGAACTCCGTGAGAGCAGTTTCAGCGATTGGGATGCGTGACGCATCATAAGGATCTTCATCAGGAAGGTTTACGACCAGCTCGAGCCGGGTGTAGGCGAAGTCCTTGCCGGCCCCGGGAAACTCAACGACTCCGAGGTAGTAGGCCGGTTCCAGCAGAAAGTTGACTCGCAGCCCTGCAACTTCGGGCTCGACGCTGACTTGGACTCGGGGGAAACCGCCCGCCTGCTTCAGCGCCTGAGCAGTAGCTTCAATGGTCGCCTCGGAATACGGCGTACCTGCCTTCTGGGCCACAAGCGGGAGGAGCGGTTTCAAGTCGCGGTGCGGATTCGCGATCAAGGAAACGGAACTTACGTTCTGACCGTTGTATGCAGTTTGGGGTCCTGGCTGTGCGAGTTGCGCCAATGCAGCCGCGCTCCACAACAACACTCCGACACTTAACAAGCGCATACGTGACCGCCGAAACCGATGTCAGCAAATGCCAGTTTGCTAACTTCCGAAAGCAATGGTTGATGATCAAGGCAAACTGCCCGCAGCTTGACATGTGATGCGATTGATTTCAAGGGAGTTGTCGTGAAGTGAGGGACTGCCGGAACGCGCGCCGTGCTCAAGCAGATTCGCAGCGCCTGATTTCTGAAGCAGTGTCATTTCCTGGCCCGGATTGGCGGGAACCGTCAATTGGGCAAAGCGACGCGAACCCATGGTCCGGAATCGGGGACAATTTGCGGGATTCCGCAATCGCTTCTCACTCCGCCGGCGCGTAATACCCCGTCTTGGCATGCGCCCGAAGGAACGCCAATTTCTTGGGCAATCTCAGCTTCACTTCAATCCTGTGCCATTTCCCGTCGCGCGGCAGCTGTTCCGGACGGTACCCGAGCACATACTGGGTTCGCAGTTCTCTTCCTATGTGAAGAGCTACCGCCGGTAATTCCATCTCACTCTCTAAACTGAAAGCTCGTCCGCCCGTAGGCTCGGTAATCTCAGACAATAAGGCGGGGCCGCGCATTTCCTCGGGGGTAGGAACGTAGCGATCGAAGGTTCCGATGGCATAAATCATCACATCGGATTCCTTGGCCGCGGCTTTGACGTCCTTCTCCATATAAAGACTGTGGTTGTCTCCTCCGTCCGAGATAATCAGCAGCGCCTTCTTGGCGTACTTCGCGTCTTTCATTTTGTGCAGGCCCATGTAGATAGCGTCGAGCAAGGCCGTCCGCCCCTTGGGTTGGGTGTAGAGGAGTTCCTTTTCGAGGTCTTCGGGGACTGAGGTGAAATCGGTCGCCAGCCGGGGAACATCGGAGAACTCGATCATGAAAAACTCGTCCTGAAGATTGGCGGCTTCGCAGAATTGGTTTACCGCGTCGCGTACGCGACTCATCTTTGCGCGCATGCTTCCACTCGAATCCAGAACGATTCCAATCGAAACCGGAACGTCTTCACTCGAAAAATGGCGGATCTCTTGCGGTTTCTTGCCTTCAAAGAGCTGGAAGTTTTCGGCGCGAAGGCCAGTCACAAGTCGTTGCCGGGGATCGGTCACGCTCACCGGGACCAGGACCAGTTTTACGTCGGTCTTGACTACGTGCAGGAGCGACCCGTCGACCAGCTTGCTGGAAGCTACGGCGTTCGCCATCGACGGCGACACTTGCCTGGGTACGACATGAATGTCGTTCACGCTGGTTTGAGTCTGGCCAGCCGGATCGAGCAGGCCGAGGAAGAACACAACAGCAACAATAACCTTCAGGCCAGCAACTTCCCGTGGGGTCGGCATCGTTCACCGCCTGGCAAGCCAGCTTTTCACCACAGCTCGACTTGCACGCACGCCTCCTTATTTCTTAGGACAACGGATCCGATGAAGCCATCATTTCGAATCTGTAGAGCCTGCCGAGACTTTCCTGCACAAAACCACACAGTTTCCTTTACGGCGCTGCTGCAGAAGCCCTAGGCCGGGCTGACGGCGCGCAGTGCATAGGTGCGCTTCGGGCGGAATTGACGAACCACCCCTCATTTGGAAACTGCATCAAAATCAACAAGTCGGTGGTAAGAAGGTGGCAAAAGCGTAATCGGCTTTGCGAGAGTAACCATGAATAGGTCGGAGGATTCAATGACACGGCTCGGCATTTCGAGACGCAAAGTTCGTTACGCAGTGGTTGGGCTGGGACACATTGCGCAGGTTGCCGTCCTGCCCGCCTTCAGGAACTCAGCCAATTCGGAACTCTTCGCTCTGGTCTCCGGGGACCCCGATAAACTCGAGAAAGTTGGCAAGAAGTACGAGCTGGAGCACCTCTACTCGTATGACGACTACAGCCGAGCTCTATCCAACGTCGATGCCGTCTATTTGACACTCCCCAATCATTTGCATCGGGAGTATGCGGTTCGCGCCGCTGCGGCCGGAGTTCATGTGCTCTGCGAAAAGCCTATGGCGGTCACATCCGAAGACTGCAAGGCCATGATCGAAGCCGCCAAGCAAAACCACGCCAAACTAATGATCGCCTATCGCCTTCACTTTGAAGCCGGGAACCTGGAAGCAATTCGCCTGGCGAGGGCCGGCAAACTGGGAACTCTGCGGATTTTCACCTCGGAGTTTGCACAGCAAGTGACTGACGGTAATGTTCGCGTCCGTGAATCGGTTGCGCGCGGGGGCGGCCCAGTCTACGACATGGGGGTCTATTGCATTAACGCGGCCCGCTACTTGTTTGGTTCAGAACCAACGGAGGTTTTCGCTATAACTGGCAACAATGGGGATAAGCGCTTCCAGCGCATAGAGGAAATGACCTCGGTAATGATGCGCTTTCCTGAAGACCGTCTCGCTACCTTTACATGCAGTTTTGGTGCTGCCGATGTTAGCCGTTACGCCCTCATTGGAACCAAGGGCGTGCTTCGGGCCGATCCTGCCTATGAGTATGCAAGGGCGCTCAAACATCAGTTGACCGGGGGAGAAAAAAGCAAATCCAGGACATTTCCTAGGCGGGATCAGTTTGCCGCCCTGTTGGTTTACTTCTCGGATTGCGTACTCAAAGATAAAGCGCCTGAACCTTCCGGGCTCGAAGGTTTGGCCGATGTTCGCATTGTGGAAGCAATCTACGAATCGGCGCGCACGAAAAAAACCGTTCCCCTTCCCGAACTGCCTGGCCTGAAGAGGCCGACCATAAACCAGGAGATTCATCGGCCAGCGCATGGGAAACCTGGTGTCGTCCATGCCAAGCCACCGTCTCGCGAAGCAGCCTGAGTGGGTTTTTGCGGGATCTGGCAATCCCTGAGTTTTTTCTAACTTTCAAACCAAAAAAAGCTCACCCAAACAAAAAAAGCCCAGCCGTTGGGCTGGGCTCGATGACGAAGATGGCGTGAGATTACTTTGACATGCCGCTGTTTTTGCAAGTCTTGGAAATATGTTTCACAGAACTGACTTCAAGGGTTGGGGAATTCGCGTTGGCTGTGCCGGCAGCCGTTCCGGCGCCGCCCGGTGATGCCGAACTCGAGGTTCCGGTAATCTTTACTTCGTGGCCCACGTGCTCGCTCAGCTTCGCCGTGTCTCCGGTCAGTTGATAGGCGACGCCGTTCTTATCCGTGAGGGTGTAATTTCCGCTGGCGCCGCTTAGGCAACCTTCTACGGCGGTTGCGCCACTCGCAGTGGTCGCACCGGTTTGGCTCGAACTTGCCGAAGTCGGGCTGGTTTGGCTGGGATCGGGGCTTGTTGGATTGGTAGTGTCCTGCGCTACGGCCCAGCACGCGCCGAGTAGGAGCACAGAGATGAGCAGCAATAGGTGTCGCATTTGCAACCTCCAAAGTGAGCTTTCTAGTCGTATTCACATAGCTCTCGATTGAAATGCACGCCAATCTTTGAGCGCGATCAATTCGACTGTTCGAATTCTCTCCCTTGCAGGTAGTAGCACCAATACAGCGGTTCCCCGAGATGGCTAAGGGCTTTCCCGACATTTTGCCAGGAATGTTAGGGTTTTGCGGGGGTTTCCCCCCTTCCGCATAGGCAGTTAAAGTGGCAGGTCCTCAGTCTGGGGGAAATGGTGCTGTTCTCGCCCGACCTTGCCGTCATACTTGACCGACATCTTGAACAGCTCATAGCGGCCATCGGCCGCGAACTGTCGGCACCGGTCCCGTAGATCCTTTAATTCCGCAGCGGTGTAGGGTTGAAAATTCACCGCCACGGCAAGATTCTGATTCAACACTTCCATCGAGTCCATGCCGCTGATCGTGGTTGCGACCGGCAAACTCATGGCATACCGCAAACCCTGTTCGGCAGTGATGCCTCCGTGCCGCACCATTTCTCTACTCCCTCCCAGGCTTTTCATTCCGAGCACTGCGATTCCGCGACGCGTGGCTTCCGGCACGACTTGGGTTTCAAAACTGCGGAAAGTGGCGTCGAAGCAGTTCAGCGGCATCTGCACGGTGTCGAAGGGAAAATTGTGCGCCAGCATTTTCAGGTGAATCTCCGGATCTTTGTGCCCGGTAAATCCAATGAAGCGATCTTTGCCTTGCTGCTTCGCATCGAGCAATGCCTGGGCAGCGCCATCGGGAGCAAAAATCAGATCGGGATCATTCTCGTAAATGACTTCGTGGACCTGCCAAAGATCTAAGTGGTCCGTTTGCAAGCGGCGCGATTCCTCCAGCATGACCATCGGAAGTCTCGGGCTCCTGACCTTCGCTTGGCTGGTCCAGCGGCTGCTACCCAACCATAATGCCTGGCAGGTGCTGTTGGGCTCGACCGGGATTTGGCTGGCCGTTTCTTTGCTGCTTTGGCAGATTCGAAAGCGAATGTAGGAGAGTCGAGGGGAATAATGCTGGTCGCGTCTCAGTGGAACCAAGCGCTCACTCGTAGGTGAAGGTTAAGTCGTCAAGGTAGACCGAGTAGGGCGATTGTTCGTAGTTTCCGTCCATCTGGTAGTTGACCGTTACCCCATACCAACCTGGCGTGGAACCAGGATTATTGTAAAGATTGAGTGTGCTGGTCACACCATTCAGAGCGATGGACTGGTACAACAGCTGATTGTCGGCGGTGCGCTGCACCTGAATCGTCAGATGGTTCCAGGAATTGTTGTTCGGATAGCAAGAAACTCCCGTGGGAACCCAATGCTGATTGACGTTGTCCCAGGTGTCCCATTCGTTGCCTCCAGCAATACGGCACTCGTGGCCCCAGGTGAAGGCCAGATTGTCGAAGAACTGGTTAATGTCAAACTCAAGCGCCTGCGAAAGTTCAAGGTTGGTTGTATAGAAATACACATCGTAGGTGAAGTTGTGGTACGTGGGAACTAACGTGTGGCTGGTGTCGGGCATCCCTTGCGAGGAGAAGTCACCGATCAGGTGATTGTTAAACAGGGCGTCGGCATAAACCGTAGTTCCGGCAAGATTAAATTGCGTAGAATCTCCGCTCATCGAGGGAGACTTCATTCTCTGAGACATCGAATAAACGATGGCGTCGCAGGGTGAGGGCGAACAAGTCGCATAGCTTGGCGGGGTCAGTCCATAAGCTCCCCATCCGCCGCTTTGCTGAAGATTTGAGAATGAATTACCTGGGTTCGCGACGGGAGCGCTGGCGACCGTTATTTGTAAGGATTGCTGCTTGGATAGTTCCTTGGCATCCGACACCGAGATGGAAAAGCTGAAACTTCCAGCTGCGGTGGGTGTCCCGGAGATGGTTCCGTTGGCGGCACCTAGGATGAGTCCTGCGGGCAGTTGACCGGTGGCAAGGGAAAAAACGTAGGGTGCCGTCCCCCCGCTTACGTTGAGGGTGCCCATGTAGGTTGAACCAAGAGTGCCGGACGGAAGGGTTGAGGAAAGCGTGAGGCTAGGAGTGGAATTGGTTCCGGAGATAGTGGTGGCCTTGCCGGGCACCGAGACACCAGAACACGCGGCGAATAAGAGAAGCCAGAAGAGGATGGCGATCAGAGCGGCACACTGGAGGAAAATGGCGCGATTCGAATGCCCTTTGTCCGCCGAGCCTGGTAAGCGCCAAGACATCGATTAACCTCTCGAAGGAGTGTCTCGAGGACCGCTCAATAAGGAGAGTCTTCAGCAAATCTATCGAGAGGGTAGGGAGCGGCACAGATAACCAAAGGCCCGAGACAGTATTAAGACCTGCGAGTGTACTAACGCTTGGCCGTTCTTCCGGGTTGTGGGTAGGTCTACGGCGAGGTGGGGAGGGGCGTCAGAGCGAGTGACGTGGTGAATGGCGAAGCCGACCAGACCGCTATCAGGGAGTGGGAGGGTTTAGGGTGCACTGGCCGCCCGTGACTTTGAGCCGGGGGAGTCGGTGGCGTAGCCATGCTTTTAGGAAGGCTCTGCGCATGAAAACGCTTTGAACTCCCAGGCTAATCAGCATTCATTTCGATCTGCCTGGGGGGCAAGGCGGGCATATCGGGATGCTGCTCGTCACGCCATATCACAACAAAACATTCGCCCTCGCTTTGAGAGCGCCAACTAGATCCGTCCTGATATTTCACTGAAGTTGGGAAAAAGACCCAGCCCAGAACGGACCGGGCGCTATCGGCACGGATGCCGGGACTTTCAAGAGTTTGCTCCTGGCCCGGCAAAATGGGTTTCGCCGATGACCACTCGGAGTTGAACGGCCGCCGCAAATCCTGGGGCGCCAAAAACATCTCGGGCGTGAGCCGCAAACCTGTAATCGTTTTGCCGCCGGTGTTCTTCACTGTCAGCGTGAACTTCTCCGGATCCTTCCAGAAATCTCCTCCGATAAACGCCAGCGGGCAGGCGCGTGTGGGCGGTGCGTAGATGGTATAGACCGCCATCATCCCAGACTCCATATGATCTTCCACGTGGCAGTGAAACATCCAGGTTCCGGGATTGTCTGCGATCATGTCAACCGTCTTCATACTTCCAGGAAGCAGTTCTATCACATCGGTGTTCCTGCCGCCTTCGGTGACGGTCTCGCCGTGCCAGTGCGGGGTGTGAAGGTCGATCTCGTTTCCCATTCCCAGCAAATACCAGCGCACTTTCTCCCCCTGCTTCATAGTCAAGCCGGGAAGATTGCCGAAGATGAAACCGTTGATGGCATAAAACAGGCCGGCAGGTTTGCCGCCCATTTCGTCGAAGATCATGAAGGAAGTGACAAATTCCCGGTCGACATCTTTGGGAGATCCGTCGGGATTCGCTTTGCCTTTGGCGGTAACGATGATCGGCCCAAGGAGACCGGCGTTGATCTCGATGCCGGCCTCCACATGTGCGTGATACCACCACACAATCGAGCTCGGCTGCCCCGGCCCCGGACCGCTGGCTGCATTGGCAAACCAGTGATACGTGTATCGGGCGCCGGGGGCGACAAAGCCTCCTTTAGCCACCGGTAGATATAAAGACCCTTCGTTGATCTTGTCGTAACGCAAGCCGTGAGGATGCATATCGTGACCGCGGTGGCTGCGATTCAGAAAATCCACAACCACTTCATCCCCAACTTCCGCACGAATCACGGGACCGAGAATCCCCAGCCAGTCGGGTTGCGCCTTTGGAATGGTGAAGGTACCGTCCGTGTATTCGACGAAGCGTGTCTTCGGCCATTGCAGCTTCAGCCAGGGTTGCCGGATAGGCGCGGCAGTGAGCAGGTCGTGGCCGCTGGGGGCGTAATTCCAGGTGACGTCTTCGGCGGCGATGTAGTAGTGCCGAGTCGCCGCCAGGCAGGAGGAGGCCGAAAAGAAGACAAACCACAGCACCAACACCCGCTGCATTCTCACGAATCCATTATCCCATTTTGCGGGCGTGGCCTGTTAATGCGTAACTCCAGCGACACTCGCCGGCGCAGGCGGCGTGAACGTCGCAGTAACCGACGTGTTCGAAGTAACCGTGATTGAACAAGTGGCAGTACCGCTGCAATCCGCGCCGCTCCATCCCGTAAAAGTGTAGCCGCTGTTCGGTGTTGCCGTAAGGATCACGTCGGTGCCATAGGCAAATGAGCCAAAACACCCGTCCCCGCCGGACTTGCACTCGGTGATGTTACCAGGACTGCCCGCAACCGTCCCGGAGCCTGTCGCACCCGAGATTGTGACTACCAAAGCGGGGGGGTCGTTCCAACTTGCCGGCGGAACGAGGCTACACTGACCGCCCTGTACTTGAGGGGGCGGCGTTGGAGGAATAGCCCAGGGCTTGTTCACAAAATCAAAAAACTCGGTCATATCCATTTGAGAGCCATCGCGCTCGGTGAGCGGGGCCAGGCCGAAGCGGGTCTCAACCATGTTCAGCACTGCTGTGGTGTCGCGAACAGTGTGAGAGACGAAGTTCTTCACGGAATAAGGCGAAATCACGATCAGGGGTATCCGATATCCGGTCCATGCGAAATCACACGTTCCTACCCCTAGCTCCTGGCCGGTTTTGTCGCAAATATCGTTAGGCACAAGATCGTTGGGCAAGAGATCGTCGGGGGGCGTCGCCGGTTGTGGCGGCACGTGGTCGTAAAAACCACCCCATTCGTCGTAAGTGAAAATCAGGGCCGAATCCGTCCAACTGGGGCTAGTCATGAGGGCCTTGATCAGACCGGCGGCGTAGTTAGCTCCAGCCTGGACATCGGCCGGGGTAGAGGTATCGAGATCGTTGGGGTGCTCATCGAGCGACGCGGCAGAGGCGGGTTCAATCAGCGCGAACTGGGGCAATGTTCCATTCGCAGCGTCGACCGCGAATTGCGTCACGGGGACTATGTTTTGTAGCAAATCCGGATTCTGGCCAGCGCTGCTGATTATGGTATTTTCGTACTCGAACATATTGATATAAGAGCTCTGAATCAGGCACTCAGCGTTCTCATCTGTAAGATCGTTGTTACATGCAGCCCCTGTCTTATTGACGACGTCCTCAGAGTTGACATAAATCTTCCACGAGATGCCCGCATTCTGCAACGCCTCAAAAATAGTGGTGGCTGTGAGCTGCTGCCCGTTGTTGCTCCCTTGGCCGATGGGATAGGCGTGGCCTTGGGATGTTGCAGCGAGCATGTACATGCGGTTGAGCTGGGTTCGATCCATCAGCGGAGCAAACCAGGTGTCCGACGTCCCAAAATTGGAGGCCATGAAGTAGTAGTAATTCAGGTCCGTCCAGTCAAAATAACCCATGGCTCGTACGCCGTTGACATCCATAAGCGGAGGGACTTGCGATTGGGCGTCATACGCGGAGGTGTAAACGAATCCGTTCAGCGGGGGAGGATTTTCTGCGGGTTGATCACCTTGGTTAGTGTAGTCCCAATCGTTATGGGCTTCGTTCCAGAAGGGGCTCGGCTCTTCCTGACACTCGGAAGCGAAATGAAAGGAGGCAACGGGATCGCTGGGGTTCGGACTGCACGCATCGGTGACAGTCGGATCGCAGCCCGGGTTCGTAGGTGGTGCTGGTGTTACACCATTAACTGGCGGATTATACTGCGGCAACCCATTGAACGTCTGACCGTTAGTGCCGTATCCATACGCCGCCCAGTATCCCAGCATTGCGCCGAAGTAAGAATCTAAAGACCGGTTCTCCTGGGCGAAGAGAATGATGTGATTTAAGGCAGCGTAGCTGTTAGTGGGGCCGAAGGTCGCGGTCACGGAGGACGCTGC
>Ga0182015_10000435_pt1 | contig 59389 bp, 45 predicted proteins | sample 712P3MmetaG_FD_120478 | JGI IMG/M metagenome (GOLD analysis project Ga0182015, IMG submission 120478) | Permafrost microbial communities from Stordalen Mire, Sweden - 712P3M metaG | ecosystem: Environmental > Terrestrial > Soil > Wetlands > Permafrost | place: Sweden: Stordalen | collected...
AGAGCGGCGCTGCGCGGTGACGATCACTTCCGTGAGCTCGTTGGAACTGGAAGCGGCGGCAGTTTCGGCATTCCCTGCGGCTGCGAACACCAGGCTTGCCGCCGGTGCGCTGAGAATGGCTGCCACCGCCGCAGAGATTTTCGGATTCGCCTTCATCTCGCTCCCCCGTAATTGGTTGTGATTTCCCCACGCCCCCGACATCCGGCCCGCGCGGCCAGCCCTCCCTGGACCTTGTATACCGTTCGCCCGCCGCGCGCTTGAAGAAACGCGTCATCCGGGCAGCACGCGACCGCTGCACACACCTGCCAGCGTACAGTGCCACAAGCAGGCCGGGGCAAGCTTTTCACACCCGGCGCGGCGCATACAGTCTAGAAATTGAATAGCCCCATCTGAAAAAGGAATCCACGCGGCCGCGGCCGCCCGCGCCGCAGGGGCGCGGATCGGAGGCGGTGGGCCACGCCCCAAGCCTGTTGCGCGGACGCCGCAAAGCGCGCGCTATCGCGCGTTACGCTTTGCTCCTGAAGTCGGTCTGGATCTTGCGGATCTTCTTGTCGGTACCGAAATAGGCGTGCTTGGACATGTCGACGCTGTAGCGGCTGGCGGGCGGGTGGCGCCCTAAGCTTTCGGCCAGGGCGCGTATGTGATGGGGACCTGCGCCGCAGCACACCCCGAGGTAGCGGATCCCGAGCCCGTAAGCCTCGCGACCGAAATCGAAGATCTCCGAGCGCGTGGCGAGGAACGGGTCGAGTCCGACGGGGAAGGCGCGCCGGTCACCGCAGCACGGATCGGTGAGCGCCATGAAGGACGGCTGGCCCGGCGTGGTGCGATACGGCACCGGCAGCGCCGCGACGTGACACTTCACCGCGGCGCGGATCTCCTTGAGAAGCGGCATCATGGTCGCAGGTCCGCGGTGACAGTTAAGCCCGACCACATCCGCGCCCGCATCCTCGAGGCGCCGGCAGGCCTCGGCCGGGGTGAGACCCTCGCGCGTCAGCCCCTCCTGATGCATGGCGAGGGTCACCACGGCCGGCACTTTCGAGTACTTGCGGATCGCCTCGAGCGCCATCAGCGCCTCCCCGGCCCAGGCGATGGTCTCGGCGACGAAGTAGTCAACGCCCGCCTCCACTGCCCAGCCCACCTGCTCGGCGAAAATCCGCTCCACCTCGCGCAGCGAGGCCTTGTCGGCCGGATCGTAGATGTTGGTGTTGCACAGGTCGCCGGCGAACAGCGTGCCGGTGCGCCGTGCGACGCGCCTGGCGATGTTGAGCGCGGCGCGATTCATGGGCACCAGGTCCTTCTCGCGCCCGATGACGCGCAGCTTCTCGCGGTGCACGTAGTAGGTAAGCGCCTGGGTAACATCAGAGCCCGCACGCACGAAATCCAGGTGCAGCTGCTCGACCACCTCGGGGTGCTCAAACAGCACTTCGGGAACAAACGCGCCGGCCTGCAGATAGCCGCGGCGCTCGAGCTCGAAGACATAGCCTTCCGCGCACACCACCGCCCCCTGCGCAAGGCGCGCCATGAGATCACGCTCGGCGCCCGCACGGGCGGGCGTGGCGCGAGCAGCGGCAGCGGGCTTGCGCCGGGCGTGACCGGATTGCCGCCCTTTGGCAGGTTTGGCGGACTTCGTTTTTTTCTTGGCGGCGGTCGATGCCATCGGTGATTCTCCAGGTCGCATTTGGATTATGAGCGGCGGCGCAAGGCGCGTTACATTCTAATGAGGGCATCCCGCAATCTGATGCCTCTTTTCGATGGCCCTATTCAATTTCTAGGCTGTGATTGCCGGCGTGACTGTGGAAGCTTGACAGCATGAGTACCTTAGGACCTGGTGACGCTGACGAACTGAACCGGGGCGCTGCCGCAGCCGGCCAAAGCCCCTGCGCCAGCGTTGCCATGAAATGCTCGGCTGCCGAGGTGATCGCAGGCGGGGGTGCATCCAGCCCCGCCTTTGGCCGGCGGAAGCGAAGCTGATGTCCGCCAAATTCGCCGCAGGCGATTTGGCCAATGGACTGGCGGCCCCGCGCGACCGCGGCGCCTGGGAGCGCCTCTCGGCGAACCCTAAGCCCGAGGGGCGCGCCTTCATCGCCGGCCGGCTCATGGCCGCCCGCGACGGCCGGGTGTTCGAGGATATCAGCCCGATCGATGGTAAGAGCATCTGCACGGTGGCGCGCTGCGGGCCGGCGGATGTTGCGACGGCGGTCAGCGCCGCGCGGGACAGCTTCGAGCGCGGTGCCTGGCGGCGCATGGAGCCGAAGGAACGCAAGCGCATCCTCAGGCGCTTCGCGGAAGCGATCCGCGCGGACGTTGACCGGCTGGCGCTGCTCGAGACGCGCGACGTCGGCAAGCCGATCCAGAACTCGGTGAGCGTGGATGTCGCCAACTGCGCCGACTGCATCGAGTACTACGCCGAGTTTGCCGACAAGCTATACGACGAGGTGGCGCCCACCGGCCCTGACGACCTGGCGCTGGTGCGGCGCGAGCCGCTCGGGGTGGTGGCGGCGATCGTGCCGTGGAACTACCCGCTCATCATCAGCTGTTGGAAGGTGGGGCCCGCGCTGCTCACCGGCAATTCGGTGGTGCTCAAGCCCGCCGAGCAGTCGCCGCTGTCGGGGATCCGCCTGGGCGAGCTCGCCTGCGAGGCCGGCGTGCCGCCGGGAGTTTTGAATGTAGTGCCGGGCTTCGGCGAGGAGGCGGGCAAGGCGCTCGCGCTGCACCCGGAAGTTGACCTCATTACCTTCACCGGCTCGACTGAGGTTGGGCGGCTGATGCTGCGTTACGCGGCGGAATCGAACCTCAAACGCGTGGCACTCGAGTGTGGCGGCAAGACCCCGCAGGTGGTGTTCGCCGATGCGGATCTGGAAGCCGCCGCCGCCGGGATCGCCTGGGGTATCTACTACAACAGTGGCGAGACCTGCCACGCGGGCTCGCGTCTCATCGTGCACGAGTCGGTGCGCGAGGCGCTGCTCGCAGCCATCAGCCGCGTGACCGCCACCATCACGCTCGGGAACCCGCTCGAGCCCACCACGCAGATGGGCGCGCTCATCGATGCGAACCACATGCGACGCGTGCTCGGCTACATCGACAGCGGCGTACGCGACGGCGCGCGCATCGCGCTCGGCGGCCGGCAGGCGCTCACCGACAGCGGCGGTTTCTACGTCGAGGCGACGGTGCTCGATGGCGTGCGGCCGGAGATGAAGGTGGCGCGCGAGGAGATCTTCGGTCCGGTGCTCGCCGTCATGAGCTTCCGCGACGAAGCCGAGGCGGTGCGGCTTGCGAACGACACCCCCTATGGACTCGCCGCGGCCGTGTGGACCCACGATATGAACATCGCGCACCGTGTGTCGGCGGCGCTGCGCGCGGGCACCGTGTGGGTGAATGCCTTCGACCGCTCCACCATGGCCACCCCCTTCGGCGGCTTCAAGCTCTCGGGCTCGGGACGCGACCGCTCCCCGCATGCCATCGACAAGTACTGTGACCTGAAGACCATCTGGACGGCGTACGCGTGAACACCTCGCGCGCGGCAGCGGCCAGCAACGCGGCGCACGCACGCCAGGCGCCCGAGGGCGTGCGCCGACACTTGGGCGCGCTGCTCGATACCTACCGGCCCGGGATCGCACTGCCCGGTGCGTTCTTCACCGACGACACGCTGTATGCGGCCGAGGTGGAATACCTGTTCGGCCGCCACTGGCTGTTCCTCGCCTCGGAGCCGGAGATCCCCGAGGGCGGCGACTACCGCACCTACCAGATCGGACCGTGGCCGATCTTCCTGCTGCGACGGGACGACGGCTCGATCGCGGCCTTCCACAACACCTGCCGGCACCGCGGCTCGCGCATCCTGCAGCAGGACACCGGGATCGCCGGCGCCACGCTGCAGTGTCCGTACCATCGCTGGACCTACGATCTGACGGGCCGGGTGCTGCGCTGTGGGGCCACCGGCGAGTCCCCCGAGGCGCAACGTCCGCTCGCGAGCGTGCACGTGAAGACGCTCGCGGGACTCATCTTCGTGTGCCTCGCCGATGAGCCGCCGGATGATTTCGACGACATGGCGCAGCGCATGACACCGTATCTTGCGCCGCACGGCGTGACGCGCGCCAGGGTCGCCAGACAGGTGGACATCATCGAGGACGGCAACTGGAAGCTCACCATCGAGAACAACCGTGAATGCTTCCACTGCGAGGGCCACCCGGAGCTGTTGTGCTCACTGTTTGATTTCTTCGGCGAGATCGACGAGGCGAGCATGTCAGCGGCCGAGCGCGCCCACTACCAGCGCTTCCGCGCGGCGCAGAGCGAAGCCCAGGCCATCTGGACGCGGGCCGCGCTCCCCTGGCAGGTGATCGAGGAGCTGGCCGGACGGCCGACGGCCTTTCGCACCGAGCGCCTGGTGCTGGACGGCGCCGGTGAGTCGATGACACCGGACACGCGCGTCGCCTCGCGGCGTCTGCTCGGCGATCTCACCGAGCCGCGCCTCGGCACGCTGCACTACCACACCCAGCCGAACGCCTGGTTTCATTTCCTCTCCGATCACATCCTCACCTTCGCCACGCTGCCGCTGGAACGCGGGCGCACGCTGGTGCGCAGCACCTGGCTGGTGCACGCGGAGGCCGAAGAAGGACGCGACTACGAGCTGGAGAAGCTCACCAGCGTCTGGAACGCCACCAACCGCCAGGACGCCGAGTTCGTCGCCGAGACGCAGCGGGGAGTCACGAGCCCGGCGTACCTGCCCGGACCGATCGCGGCCAAAGAGTACATGGTGGAGCTCTTCCACACCTGGTACGCGGGGCGCCTGCGCGCAGCGCTGGCGCTGTAGCCGCCCGAATGGTCACGGCTGAGGTTTGCCGGCCATCTCCAGGTGCAGCATGCGACCCGTGTACGGGTGCTGCGCGATGACAGCTTCGTTGAGCTCCACGCCGAGCCCCGGCTCGGTCGGCGGGATCACGTACCCGGCCTCCCAGCGGATGGGCTTGACGAGCACCTGCGCGTGAAAGCCCTGCCAGCGCTCGATGCCCTCGAGGATCAGGAAGTTCGGGCTGCAGGTGGCGAGCTGGATGTTGGCGGCGCCCACTACCGGACCGCAGTACAGGTGCGGTGCCAGCTGCACGTGCTGCACCTCCGCGAGCGCCGCGATCTTCTTCGCCTCCAGGATGCCGCCGACCCGTCCGAGGTTCATCTGCAGGATGGCCGCGCCACCGGCGCGCAGCAGCCGCGCGAAATCGTACTTGGTCGCGAGGCGCTCGCCGGCGGCGATCGGAATCGAGGTGGCGGCCGCCACCCGCGCCATCTCCTCGGGCGCGTCCGGCGGCACCGGTTCCTCGAACCACAAGGGATCGTAGGGCTCGAGGCGGCGCGCGAGGCGAATCGCGCCCGCCGCGGTCATCTGTCCGTGGGTGCCGAACATCAGGTCCGCGCGCGTACCGACGGCGGCGCGCAGCTGCCGCATGAAGCGCTCGCACAGCGCCAGGGTCTCGAGCGACAGCTGCCGCCCGTCAAAGGCGCTATAGGGGCCCGCCGGATCAAACTTCAGCGCCGTGAATCCCTGCGCGACGTACTCCGCGGCACGCTCGGCCGCGAGGTCAGGATCCTGGTACACGTCGCTCTTGTCACCGGGGCGCGCGTAGATGTAGGTGTAGGAGCGCAGCCGCTCGTGCACACGGCCGCCGAGCAGGTTGTAGACCGGCTGCTCGGCCTCTTTGCCGATGATGTCCCAGCAGGCCATCTCGAGCGCCGACAACACCGCCATGAGGGTAAGGTCCGGGTGCTGCGTGTAGCCGGCCGAGTACACGCGCCGCCACATGCTCTCGATGTTGTGCGGATCCTCGCCAGCGAGGTAGCGTCCAAAGACATCCACGAGCATGCGCGTGACGACCTCGGGGTGAAACGGCACGCAGTAGGCTTCACCGACTCCGTGCACGTTGCCGTCGGTGGTGAGCTTCACGAACACGAAGTAGCGGCCGCCATTGCCCGGCTGCGGGTTGCCGACGATGAAGGTTTTGATGTCGGTGAGCTTCATGGCGGGCCTGATTATCACAGATGAACGGGTATGACTACGTTATCGTCGGGGCGGGCGCGGCCGGGTGCGTGCTCGCCAACCGCCTGACAGCCGACGGACGCCTGCGGGTGCTCCTGCTCGAGGCTGGCGGCTCAGATCGTTCGCCGTGGCTGCGGGTGCCGATCGGCTACGCCCGCACCTTCAACGACCCGCGTTACAACTGGATGTACGAGGCGGACGGCGACCCCGGGCTCGACAACCGCCGCTCGTTCTGGCCGCGCGGCAAGGTGCTGGGCGGCTCCACCTCGATCAACGCCATGGTGTTCGTGCGCGGGCAGCCCGCTGACTTCGACGACTGGCGCGCCGCCGGCAACCCGGGCTGGTCGTATGAGGAGGTGCTGCCCTACTTCCGCAAGCTCGAGGACCACGTCCTCGGGGCGTCCGAGTTTCACGGCGCCGGCGGACCGGTGCATGTCAGCGACCCGAGCGCCAGCGTGCACCCGCTGTGCAACACGTTCATTGCGGCCTGCGGCACGCTCGGCATCTCGCACACGCGCGACTTCAACGGCGCGCAGGCCGAGGGCGCCGGCGTGTGGCAGGTGACCATCAGGGATGGCGTGCGGGTCTCGAGTGCCAGCGCCTACCTGCGGCCGGCGATGCGGCGCGCGAACCTGGAGGTGCGCCTGCACGCGCAGGCGGTGCGTGTACTGTTTGAAGGCACGCGCGCCAGCGGCCTCGAGTACCTCCAGGGCGGCACGCGGCAGGTGGTGCAGGCGCGCCGCGAGGTGCTGCTCGCGGCCGGCGCCATCAACTCTCCGCAGCTCCTCGAGCTTTCGGGCATCGGCGACGGTGCACTGCTGCGGCGCTTCGATATCCCCGTCGTGGTGGACAGCCCGGCGGTCGGGCGCGGACTGCAGGATCACCTCGCGCTGTCGTATTTCTACCGCTCGCGCGTGCCGACCCTGAACGATGAACTGGCACCGTGGTACGGCAAGCTCAAGGCGGGCCTGCGCTATGCGTTCACGCGCGGCGGCCCGCTCGCCATGAGCGTCAACCAGGCCGGCGCATTCGTGCGCAGTCGCGAGCACCTCGCTCGCCCCAACCTGCATATCTATTTCAACCCGGCGAGCTACAGCACCACGACCGATGGCCCGCGGCGGCGGCTCATGAACCCGGACCCCTATCCGGGCTTCCTCATGTCGTTCAACACCTGCCGGCCCACGAGCCGCGGCAGCATCCACATCCGCTCGCGCGATCCGCTCACCGCGCCCGCGATCACGCCCAACTCGCTGTCGACCGGCGAGGACGTGCAGGACGTGTTCGACGGCGCGCGCGTCCTGCGGCGCATCGCCGCGGCAGCGCCGCTCGCCGCGGTGATCGAGAGCGAGCGCCAGCCCGGCGCCGCGGTGACATCAGACGAGGCGGTGCTGGAGGATTTCCGGGCCCGTGCCGGCCCGGTGTTCCACGCCAGCGGCACGTGCGCCATGGGCACCGATGAGCGCAGCGCGGTGCTCGATGCAAACTTGCGGGTGCGCGGCGTGCGCGGGCTGCGGGTCGCCGATGCATCCGCCTTCCCCAACGTAACCTCGGGCAACACCAACGCGGCCACGCTGATGCTCGGTGAGAAGGCGGCCGACCTCATCCTGCAAGACAGTGCCACCCCCGCGGCGTAACCTCAGAGCACACATGAACGAACTGGGATCACGCCTTGCGACGCCGTCGGTCGCGGCTGCGGCACCACCCGCGCAGAGCGCCTCGCTCGGCGAGCGCTGGTACGTCCTCGTCATGATGTGCCTGGTGTACACGCTCAGCATCGCCGATCGCTACGTGGTGTCGACGGTGCTCGAGCCGCTCCGCATCGACCTGCACCTCACCAACTTCGGTGTCGCGCTGCTGACTGGCTTTGCGTTCGGCCTCTTCTACGTGCTGCTCGGCTTCCCGCTGTCCTGGCTCATCGATCGCAAGAGCCGCCGCACTATCGTGGCGCTGTGTCTGGTGGTGTGGTCAGCGATGACCGCGGTATGCGGCCTGGCGCAGACCGCGCTGCAGTTCTTCCTGGCGCGCGTCGGCGTCACCGTCGGCGAGGCCGGTGGCACGCCGGGCGCGAACTCGCTGCTCTCGGACTACTTCCCGCCCACGCGCCGCGCCATGGCCCTCACGGTGTTCGCGCTCGGCGCGCCGATCGGCGCCTGGGTCGGCTACAACGTGGCAGGGGCGATCGCCGATCACTACGGCTGGCGTGCGGTGTTCTTCGCCCTCGGCGTCCCGGGAGTCATCGTGGGGGCCATGGTGTGGCTGACGGTGCGCGAGCCGCGGCGCGGCTGTCTCGACAGCGACGAAGACAGCAAGGCACCGTCCTTCAAAGACACCGTGCGCTTTTTGTGGCTGCAGCGCTCGGCGGTGCACCTGATGATGGGCACGGCGGTGTGCGCCTTGTGGGGCTGGGGGCTCATGTTCTGGACACCCGCCTTCCTGCAGCGCACCTACCTCATGAGCGTCGGCGAAGCGGCGGCGGTGACGCAGAACATGCACCTGTGGGGTGGCGGCATCGCCACCCTCGCGACCGGGTTCCTCATGGCCCGCAGCAGCATGAGCGATGCGCGCCGCATCGTGTGGCTGCTCGCGGGCGGGATCGCGGTCGCGACCGTCGCCTCGGGAGTGGTGTACTACACGCGTAATCTCGCCCTCGCCAAGGCGATGCTGTGGATCTTCATCCCCGCGATCTACTTCTACATCGGCCCGGGATTCGGACTGCTCAACAACCTGGCGCAGTGCCGCATGCGGGCGATGTTCTGCGCCATGGTGCTGTTCCTTGCGAACCTCGGTAATCTCGTCATCGCGCCGCCCCTGATCGGCGCCCTGAACGACTGGTTCGTGAGCCAGCACATGTCCAACACGGATGCGCTGCGGCTCGCCATGCTGTGCCTGGTGCCGACCGGGCTGTGGGCCGCGACCCATCTGTACCTCGCGTCGCGCGACATCATCCGGGACCAGGAGCGCGCGCGCAGCTTTCCTTTCTGAGTCTGCGGCGCTTCAGCAGCTCAGGGCGACCTCGATCGCGCCGTCGACGATGCGCACGGCGTGCGTGGTGAGTGCCCGCTCAGCGGGTGGCCCCAGCACCCGGCCGTCGCGCACGTCGAAGGATGCGCCGTGCAGCGGGCAGACGATCCGCGTCGCCCGCAGCCGGCCCTCGCACAGCCGCGCCTCGGCGTGCGTACAGGTGTTGTCAAGCGCGAATACGCCCTCGCGCGTGTGACACAGGACGATCTCGCGCCCCGCCACCGTGCAGGCGCGCATGGCGCCCGCTGGCAGCTCGGCAAGTTGCATGACGGAAGTGAAATCAGCCATGGCGGACGATACTACCGACTAACCACGCAGCCGCAGACCCTGCGGATCGTAGAGCGGCTCGAGGCGGATCGTCGCTCCGCGCATCTCGCCGAGGATGTCGATCTCGAAGCGCGCGCCGTCACGCGCCAGCGCCGTAGGCACGTAGCCGGCGGCGAGGCTCTTGCCCACGCAGTGGCCGAAGGCGCCGGAAGTCACGTAACCCACCGCCCTGCCCTCGTGCAGGATTGACTCATAGCCAACCACCTCGGCATCGAGCGCACCGACCTCGAAGATAACGAAGCGGCGCTTCGCACCCGCGGCGCGCTCGGCGAGCGCGGCCGCCCGGCCGGTGAAGTCGCTCTTGGTGAAGTCGACAAAGCGCTCGAGCCCGGTTTCCCCCGGCGTGTAGTCGGGGCGGAAGTCCTTGTTGAAGGAACCGTAGCCCTTCTCCAGCCGCAGCGACGACAGCGCGCGTCCACCAAAGTGCACCAGCCCGAGCTCGCGCCCGGCGTCCAGGAGATCGTCGTAGAGCGTCGCCAGGTAATCAGGCGTAGTCCAGACCTCGTAGCCAAGCTCGCCGGTGAATCCGGCGCGCGTGAGGATCGCAGGCGCAAAGCCGACCGCGGTCTCGCATACCCGAAAGAAGCGGAACGCCGCGGGCGAGAGGTCGGTGCGCGTCAGGCGCTGCAGCAGCGCGCGCGAGTTGGGGCCAGCGATGGAGAAGCCGGCGAGCGTCGAGGCCGCCGAGCGCACCAGGACATCCGGCGGTGGCTCCTGGGCGAAGAACCAGCGCAGGTGAAACTCCTCGGCAAATCCCGAGCCCACGATCAGGTAGCGATCCTCGGCGAGGCACGCCATCGACAGGTCGCCGATGATGCGCCCGGCCGGATTCAGCATCGGCGCGAGCGCGAGCCGGCCCGGCTGCGGAATGCGGCAGGCAAACACACGGTCGAGCCAGGCGCGCGCACCGCGCCCGCAAACCTCGTACTTGCCGTAGTTGGTGGTCTCGTAGAGGCCGACGGCACGACGCACCGCCTGGCACTCCGCGCGCACGAACGCAAAGGCCTCCGAGCGCCGATAGGTTGGGGTCTCGGTCGCCGGCACACCCGGCGGCGCGAACCACAGTGCGTTCTCGAGCGCGAAGTTCGCCCCCATCACGGCGCCCGCCGCCTTCAACTGCTCGTAGACAGGAGAGCGGCGCACCGGGCGGGCGGCGGGCAACTCCTCGTTGGGATAGGTGAGGCGGAAGCGCCGTGCGTAGTTCTCGGGCACCTTGATCGAGGTGTATTTGGGCGTCGCGAACGCGCCGAAGCGCGCCACGTCCATGGAGAGGATGTCCTGACCGGGGTCGCCCTCGGCCATCCAGCGCGACAGCACCAGTCCGATGCCGCCCCCCTGGCTGAAACCGGCCATCACGGCGCACGCCACCCAGTAGTTGCGCACGCCGCGCACCGGGCCGACGAGCGGATTGCCGTCCGGTGCGAAGGTGAACGGTCCGTTGACGGCCTTGCGGATACCGACCCGCCCGAGTGCCGGGAAGTGCCGAAAGCCGACTTCGAAGTACGGCGCGAGCCGCTCGACGTCCTCGGGCAGAAGCTGCATCGCGAAGTCGTCCGGCGTCTTCACGGGCGCCCAGATGATGCCGTGCGGCTCGTAAGTGCCGATCAGCACGCCGCGCCGCTCCTGGCGCAGGTAGATCTCGCCGGCGTAGTCGGTGGTGTTGACGATTTCCTTATCGCGCCCCTGAAGCTCCGGCAGATCCTCGCTGATCAGGTAATGGTGTTCCATCGCCAGCACCGGCAGCTCGATGCCGACCATGTGGCCGAGCTCGCGGGCCCAGAGTCCCGCGCAGTTCACCACCTGCTCGGCGTGCACGGTGCCCTTGTCGGTCACGACGTCCCAGGAGCCGTCGCGCCGCGGGTTGAGGGACAGTACGTGCGTGAAGCGCTCCACCGCGGCGCCGAGCTGCCGGGCGCCCTTGACGTAGGCGTTGGTGGTGCCCGAGGGGTCACAATGCCCGCCGTCGGCCCGCCACAGCGCGCCGATGAAGTAGCTCGGATCGATGAGGGGATTGAGCTCGAGTGCCTCATCGAGCGAGATCATCCTGGTTTCCATCCCGAGGTAGCGCGCCCGCGAGCAGATCAGCTTCAGGCTGTCGAGCTCGCCTTCGGTGGCGGCGAGCATGAGGCCACCGTTCGGGTGCAGGCCGCACGACTGCCCGGACAGCTGCTCGATCTCCCGGTACAGGTCGATGGTGTACTTCTGCAGGCGCGAGATGTTGGCTTCGCCGTTGAAGGTGTGCATGCCACCGGCGGCGTGCCAGGTCGAGCCCGAGGTGAGCTCGCTCTTCTCCAGCAGCAGCACGTCGCTCCAGCCGATCCTGGCGAGGTGGTACAACACGCTCGCGCCCACCACCCCGCCGCCGATGACGACGGCTCTTGCAGAAGCCTTCATGCCCGTAGCTCTCCGGCCAGTCGCGCAACACTAACATCGCTCGCGGCCACGAGCCCAAATGGCCGCCCGGCGTGCAGCAGCCACTCGCGCAAGTGCCGCGCCGTGCTCGCGGGCGTCACGAGCAGCAGGCCGCCCGGCAACGCGGCGAGAGTCACCGCCACCTGCGCCATGTGGGTTGCGGCGGCGCAGCCTTGCGGAAACACTTCGGGGTCAAGATCCAGGCGACAGCCGCGCCTCAAGACCTCCCGCGCGGGCGCGCCGGCAAGAAAGAAAGCGGCGAGCCCCGCGGACAGCTCCACCACGGCGCCGCTCGTGCCCAGGAGCCCCTGCCAGCGCGCGGCACTCGCGCCCGGTGCCGCCGGCGCCAGCACCATCAGCCAGCGCTCCGGTCGCACGGCGAGCGCGAGTCCCGCGGGAGCGACGGACACGCCGCCGAGCGGCGGCAGTGCCCAGTCGGCCTCCCCGCCCCGCCGCACGAGTTCCGGGGCTTGATCCCCAAACGCTGCGACCTCGAGGATGTCTGCTGGCGCGGTGGCGAGCACGAGATCAGGCGCGGACACGCGTGTTCTCCGGGTCGAGCATGTGCGGACTCACGATCTCGACCTCGACGCGCTCGTCGTGCAGGGGCGAGGCGCCCGTGAGGCGCGTGCCGATGCGCGCACGGCCGCCGGCCAGCAGGGCCAGACCCACCCACCCCTGCGACTCGACCGAAGGGGTCGATGAGGTGATGTAGCCAAGGCTCACGGTCGGGACCTCGGGTGCCACGAGCTGCATGCCGTTGCGCAGGCGTCGCGTACGGACGGCCGGACGCACACCCACCAGCTGCAGCCGGTCAGCCGCTTCGAGAGCGGGTCGCTGCGAGAGCACACGACCGACGAAGTCGCCCTGCGGCTTCAACATCCGTGCAAAGCCCAGGTCCGCCGCGCTGGTGTTGCCGTTGAGCTCCGCCCCCGTGAGGTGACCCTTCTCGATGCGCAGCGTGTTGAGGGCGTCGAGTCCATAGGGCGAAATGCCGAAGGGCGCGCCAGCCTCGAGCACCGCCGACCAGACCCGCTCCGCCGCACTCGCCGGCACCGCCAGCTCGTACGCGAGCTCGCCTGAAAAGGAGATGCGGAACACCCGGCCAGCGACTCCGGCGATGGTGGCCTCACCTGCCGCCATGAAGGGAAAGGCCGCGTTCGACAGCTCACGCCCGCCGACCACGGCGCTGAGAACCTCGCGCGAGCGCGGGCCAGCCACGGCGAACTGGGCCCATTGGTCGCAGACGTCGGTGATGAGCACATCGAGCCCGCGGCAGTTGGCCTGCAGCTGGAACTCCAGGTGCTCGAGCACAGCGGTGCTGTTGGCCGTGGTGGTGGTGACGAGGAAGTGCTCCGGGCCGAGCCGCGAGGTAGTGCCGTCATCGAAGACCATGCCGTCCTCGCGCAGCATGATGCCGTAGCGCGCCCGCCCGACGGGCAGGCTCGAGAACGTGTTGGCGTAGAGAAAATCGAGGAAGCGCGCCGCATCCCTGCCGCGCACGTCGATCTTGCCGAGGGTCGAGACGTCGGTGATACCGACGGCGCGGCGCACGCTGCGCGCCTCCGCGAGCACCGCGTCCCAGCTGCTGGCGCGCGCGTACACGAGCGGCCGCAGCCAAAGTCCCGTCGGCACGAAGGTAGCGCCGGCGCGCTCATGCCAGTCGTGCAGCGGCAGGCGCCGTTTCGGCTTGAAGTGCTCGCGCACCTCGGCGCCCGCGAGCGCCGCGAAAGGCACCGGCTGCACGTAGGGCCGCGCCTTCGCCTGGCCCACCTCCGACAGCGGCACCCCGCGCGCCGCGGCGAGGATGGCGCTGCCGAGCAGTCCGCCGATGCGACCCTGGTCGGTCGCCATGGTGTGGGTCGTAAAGCGCTTCATGTGCTCGACGTGCTCGTAGCCCTCGCGATGGGCGAGGCGCACGTCGGCGCTGGTCACATCGTTCTGCAGGTCGACGAACGCCTTGCCGCTGCCGCTGACTTCCCACAGGGCGCTCATTGGTGTCGCTAGGGGATCGGCTGGCAGCTCGGCATCCCCGACCTCGGCCGCCGTCGCGGCCACCGCGGCAAGGTCGCGGCCAGCCAGCCCCGCCCCGATCGCCTGCGCCGCGCGGGCGCCGTCGCGTGCCGCCGCGGCCAGCCCGAACACGCCGCGCGCCGCGCCGGCGACGGCCCCGACGGCGCCGGCAAGCTCCGGCACGAAGGCAGCGATGGATTCCGCCCAGGCGAGCGGCGCCCCCAGCTGAGTTGCGAGCGCGGCGGCGGGCGTGAAGCCGCCGGAAATCAGCAGACAGTCCGCGGCGAGCTCGCGCTTCGCGCCCTCGGCGGTGACGATCTGTACGGCGCTCAGCGCACCGCGTCCGCGCACGGCCGTGACGCGCGCGCCGCACAGCACCTCCACGCCGAGCTCGCGCGCACGCTCGGCCGCACGCGAGGCCGGGCGCACGTCGGCAACACCCACGGCGGTGATGCCGGCGGCGGCGAGCGCAAACAGCGCTTCGTAGGCCTCGTCGTTATTAATAAAGAATACCGGACGGCGCCCGACCGCCACGCCGTAGCGGCGCAGGTAAGCCAGCGCAGCACCGGCGAGCATCACTCCCGGGACGTCGTTACCGCTGAAGGCGATCAACCGCTCGATCGCGCCGGTGGCCAGGAGCACGCCGCGCGCCCGAATAACATGCAGCCGCTCGCGCAGCCCGCCGAACGCGGCGCGCTCGGCCGCGCCGAGTACCTCCAGCGCCGCGAATACGCCGTGCCCGTAGGCGCCGAGCACCGTGGTCCGCTCGAGGCAGCGCACCCCGGGGAGCCGTTCGAGCCCGGCGCGGCGGCGCTCGCGCCAGGACTGCCAGCGCGCATCGAGCAGCGTGCCGCCCCCCAGGGCGGCATCCTGTTCCGCCAGCAGCACCCGCAGGCCACTCGCACCGAGGACGGCAGCAGCGGCGAGCCCCGCGGCCCCGGCACCGACGATGAGCACATCCGCATGCTGGTGGAGCGTTTCCGCCGGCTCGGCGTGCGCGCCGACCAGCGGCGCGAGCACGCCAAGACCCGCCGCGCGGCGGATGAGTGGCTCGTAGAGACGCTCCCAGGCCCACCCGGGCGACATGAATGTCTTGTAGTAGAAGCCCGCAGGCACAAAGCGCGACAGCCGATCGAGCGCAGATCTCACGTCGAATGCGAGCGACGGCCAGCGGTTCTGACTCACCGCCTCGAGTCCCTCGTGCAAGAGCAGCGTGGTCGCGAGCTGGTTCGGCTCGCGCCCGGACGCCGTCATGAGGTCGACCAGCGCGCAGGGCTCCTCCGGGCCGGCGGTGAAGATGCCGCGCGGGCGGTGGTACTTGAAGCTGCGGCCGATCAGCCGCTCACCGCTCGCGAGCAGCGCCGAGGCGAGCGTGTCGCCCTCGAGTCCCTGGAAGGTGCGGCCGTCGAAGCGGAACGTGACGGCACGCCCGCCCGCCGTAAGCAGCCCCGCGGCGATGCGTCCCGGCGCCGCGCTCACGGTGCGCAGTCCTCGGGCAGCGGCGCTGTCTCCTCCGGTCGGCCTATCCAGCGGATCTCGTGCGACTGCGTGTGACGCACGACCTTCAGCAACTGCCGGCAGCCGGCCACATGCAGCCACCACTCGAGGTGCCAGCCGCGGGGATTGTCGCGCTCGTAGACGTAGGCGCTGAAGGACGCGAGTCCCGCATCGGGCGCCGGGCGCACGCGACCGGCATCGCCGCGATAGCGAAACTCGCTCTCGTCGCGCGTGCCGCACCGGGGACAGTGAATACGCAGCATCCGGCGCCTTGGTTCTACTGCAGGTACGGGTACGGGCCGATGCCGCGCTCGTCGCAGGTGCGCCCGGCGGCAAAGCGCGCCAGGTCCAGGTGCGCCGCCACCGGGTGCGCTTCGCCGCGCGCGATCAGATGCGCCGTGGTCATGCCGCCGGCCGGAATGGCCTTGAAGCCACCGTAGCACCAGCCGCCGTTGAAAATCAGCCCCGCGAGCGGCGTGGTGGAAATGATCGGCGAGCCGTCCATGCTCATGTCCATGACCCCGCCCCATTGCCTGAGGATCTTCAGGCGCGCCACTCCGGGCAGCAGCGTGACCGCGGAGGCGGCGACCTCCTCCGCCATCGGCAGGGTGCCGCGCTGCCCGTAGGTGTTGTAGCCGTCGATGGCACCGCCGAATACCAGGCCACCCTTGTCGGACTGGCTGACATAGAAGTGTCCGGCACCGTAGGTGAGGACGACATCGAGCACGGGCTTGATCCCCTCGGTGACGAACGCCTGCAGCACGTGGCTTTCGATCGGCAGCGTGAGTCCGGCCGTGGCCGCGAGCACCGAAGAATGGCCGGCGACGGCAAGGCACACGATCTGCGCCGCGATCGGGCCGCGCGTGGTCTCGACCCCGGTGATGCGCGCCCCCTCGCGGCGCAGCCCGGTCACCTCGCAGTGCTCGATGATATCGACGCCGGCCTCGGAGGCGCCGCGCGCATAGCCCCAGGCGACGGCGTCGTGACGCACCGTCCCGCCGCGCGGCTGCAGGAAGCCTCCCAACACCGGGTAGCGGCCGTTGTCGAGGTCGACAAGCGGCACGAGCGAGCGCACCGCTTCGCGGCTCACCGCCTCGGCGTCCACACCCAACAGGCGCATCTGGTTTGCGCGCCGCGTCATGAGGTCGCGCTGTGCCTCGGTGTGAAACAGGTTGAGCGTGCCGCGCTGGCTCACCATGGCGTTGAAGTTCAGACGCCGCTCGAGCCCCTCCCACAGCTTGAGCGAATACTCGTAGAAGCGGATGTTGTCGGGGAGGAAGTAGTTGGAGCGGATGATGGTGGTATTGCGTCCGACATTACCGAGGCCAATCGGACCGCGCTCCACCACAGCGACGTCCCGGATGCCGTATTCGGTGGCCAGGTAGTAGGCGGTGGCCAGCCCGTGACCGCCACCGCCCACGATGACGACCCGGTAGCCAGGGCGGACTTGCGCCTTCGCCCAGGCGCGCGACCAGCCACGCTGGCCGTTGCAGCCCTCGCGCAGCAGCCGCCACAACGAATAGCGGCCGCTCGAGGCGCTGGAACTGCGCGGGCGCGGCGCGCGGTCTGGCTGCGGCGGTGTCATCTTGGTACGGGTATCTTGACGGGCACCACGACAATCGACAACGTGCAATCGTGGGAATTCTAAAGTCGCTGTGCCTGGTACTGACGCTCGCGCTCGGCGCGCTGCCGCCTGCACAGGCGGCGGTGGTGGTCTCCTCCAAGCTCTCGAGCGAGTCGGCCATGCTCGGGCAGATGATCCGCCTGCTCCTGAACGCCCACGACATACCCACCGTCGACCGCACCAAGATCGGCGCGACCCCGGTGGTGCGCAAGGCGCTGCTCACCGGCGAGATCGACCTGTACGTGGAGTACACCGGCAACGCCGCTTTCTTCTTCAACGACAGCGCCAACCCGGCGTGGAAGGAGCTCGCGCAGGGCTACGCGCGCGGCGCGCGGCTCGACTACGACGCGAATCACATCGTGTGGCTCACGCCCGCGCGCGCCAGCAACGCCTGGGCGCTCGCGGTGCGAGAGGACGTGGCCGCGGGGAGCCATCTGCGCACCCTGAGCGATTTCGGCCGCTGGGTGCGCGGCGGCGCTCCGGTGGTACTCGCCTGCTCGGCGGAGTTCGCCAACGCCGGCGCCCTGCGCTCGCTGGAGCGAACCTACGACTTCACGCTGCGCTCCGAGCAGCTGATCGTGCTCGCCGGCGGCGAGACCGCGGCCACCATCGCCGCTGCCGCCGCCGGCACCAACGGCACCAACACCGCGATGGTGTACGGCACCGACGGCGGCATCGTTGCCGCGAAGCTGCGCATGCTCGAGGACGATCGGCACGATCAGCCGATCTACGCACCGGTCCCCATCATCCGCGAGGCGGTGCTGAAGCAGTACCCGCGGATCGCGCCCCTGGTGAAGCCGCTGATGGAGAGCTTCAGCCGCGAGACCCTGCAGCAGCTCAACGCGCGCGTGCAGGTCGACGGCGAGTCCGAGGAGACAGTGGCCGGGGAATACCTGCGCGCGCAGGGGTTTGTGCGGTGAGGCCCGATCGTCTTGGGGCGCTGCTGAGCACGGCGGGGACCACAGCGCTCCTCACCCTGCCCTTCGTCGTCTTCAAGGCCAACCGCATCGTGCCGGGTACACCGCACGGCCTGAGCGAACTGCTGCCCGCCGCGGCGGCCTTAAGTTGCTACGCGCTGCTCTTCGGCGTCGCGGTGGTGGCGCTGTGCGTGGCCAACCCGCGGCTGCGGCTTCTCGCCGCGCTCGCCGGCGTCGTCGCGGTCGCGCTCGCCGTCGCCGCGGCTGGCAACGCGCTCACGCCGCCCGGTAACAGGGTGGTGCGCGTCGCACCCGGGGCGGCGTGGTGGATTCTCATCGTATGCCTGGGGCTCCTCGCCACCGATGCCATCACGCGACTGCGTCCCGGTCCCGTGCTGCGCGTTCTACTGCTCGCCGTGGCAGTCGGCACCGCGCTCCTGACGTTGGCACACGGCACCTTCGATCACCTGTCGATCATGCGCGAATACGCCGTCAACGCCACGCGCTTTGCGCACGAAGGCGCGCGGCACGTCGCGCTCGCGGCAGGCTCGCTCGGCGCCGCGCTCGTGGCCGCGCTGCCGCTCGGCATCCTCTGCTATCGGGTGCCGCGCCTGCGCGCCGCCGTGCTCGGCACGCTCAACGTCATCCAGACGATCCCCGGAATTGCGCTGTTTGGCATCCTGATGGCGCCGCTCGGCGCGCTGGCCGCCGCCGTGCCGCTCGCCGCGCAGCTCGGCATCCGCGGCATCGGCGCGGCGCCGGCCGTGGTGGCGCTGTTCCTGTACTCGTTGCTGCCGATCGTCGCCAACACGGTCGCGGGCCTCCGGCGCGTGCCGCGCGCCACGGTCGATGCGGCGCTGGGCATGGGGATGACCAGCGCCGAGGTACTGACCAGGATCGAGCTGCCCCTCGCGCTGCCGGTCATCCTCACCGGTGTGCGGATCGTGCTGGTGCAGAACATCGGCATGGTGACCGTGGCCGCGCTCATCGGCGGGGGTGGCCTCGGCATCTTTGTCTTCCAGGGCATCGGCCAGACGGCGATCGACCTGGTACTGCTTGGAGCGATCCCGATCGTGGTGCTCGCGTTCTGCGCCGCGGTGGTGCTCGATGCGCTGGTCGAAGTCATGGATCGCGCGCCCGCATGATCACCATCGAGAATCTCACCAAGTGCTACGGCGCCGCCACCGTAGTTGACGGCGTGTCCATGCAGATCCCGCGCAACTCACTCACCGTGATCGTCGGCACCTCCGGCTCGGGGAAGTCGACGCTGCTGCGGATGGTGAATCGCCTGGTGGAGCCGACGAGCGGCCGCGTGCTCCTCGATGGCAGCGACACGCGCGCGCAGCCCCCGCACCTGCTGCGCCGGCGCATCGGCTACGCGATCCAGGGCCACGGCCTGTTTCCGCACCGCACGGTGGCCGAGAACATCGCCACGGTGCCGCGCCTCCTGGGCTGGGACGCCGCGCGCATCGCGGCGCGGGTCAGCGAGCTCCTCGAGGCATTTGCGCTCGAGCCGGCTGCCTTCGCCGGACAGTTTCCGCATCAGCTCTCCGGCGGTCAGCAGCAGCGCGTCGGCGTGGCGCGTGCGCTCGCGGCCGGGCCGCAGCTGCTGCTCATGGACGAGCCCTTCGGTGCGCTCGACCCCATCATCCGTGCCAAGGCCCAGGACGATCTGCTCGATATCCGGCGGCGCTTCGGCACCACTATCGTGCTGGTCACGCACGATATGGACGAGGCGTTCCGGCTCGGCGATCACGTCGCGGTGATGAGCGGCGGACGCATGCTGCAGTACGGGCCGCCGGCTGAGCTCCTCACCCGCCCGGCAGACCCCCTGGTGTCGCGCATGACCGGCCTCGCCGATCGCGCCATGCGCCTGCTCTCACTCAGTACCGCCGGCGAGGCGGCACTGCCCGGGACCGTCGACGGCCCGGAGGTCGCCGCGAGCGCGACGTTGCGCGATGTGCTGTCCGAGCTCATGTGGCGCGGGGTGGACGCGGCCCGCGTGACCGACGCCAACGGCACGGCCCGCGGACACCTCACGGTCGCTGCCATTCTCGCGCGCGGGCGGCCGTGAGGGTGCCGGGCGTTGCAGGCGTTGCGCGGGCGGCAGCCTTCGTGCTGCTCGTGGCGTTTCTCATCTGGCCGCAGCGCTTTGCGCCGCTGTTCGCGCCGCTCACGCAATATGGCGCACCGCCCATCTACGATCAGGGGAACCTCCTCACGCTCGCGCTGGCGCAGCTCGGCACCGTGTGCTGCGCGGCCCTGGCGAGTACGGTAGTGGCGGTCGGTCTCGGCATCCTGGTGACGCGCCCGAGCGGCGCCGAGTTCCTGCCGCTGTCGCGCACGCTGGTCAACATCGGTCAGACCTTCCCCCCGGTCGCGGTGCTGGCCGTGGCAGTGCCTCTGGTCGGGTTCGGTCTCAAGCCGACGCTGATCGCGCTCTTTGCCTACGGCCTGCTGCCGATCTTCGAAAACACCCTGGTGGGCCTGCGGACCTGCCCGCCGGCGGTACTCGAGGCCGCCAGCGGCATGGGCATGAGCGCGCGCCAGCGCCTCATGTCCGTGGAGTTGCCGCTGGCCATGCCACTCATTCTGGAGGGCATCCGCGTGTCCCTGGTCATCAGCGTGGGCACCGCAACCATCGGCTCCACGGTTGCCGCCAAGGGCCTCGGGGAAGTGATCATCGCGGGGCTTTTGTCCAACAACAGCGCCTTCATTCTGCAGGGGGCGCTGGTCACGGGGCTCATGGCGGTGCTGCTCTATGGCTCGCTGGCCGGGCTCGAGCGGCGCTTCTGCCGCACCGTGCGCACCGACTGAGACGAATCTCCCGAAAAGCGCCACCGCGACCGGCGCCGGGCGGCGACTTTAGCTAGAATCGGAGTCCTGACAGTTCCGACGCCCGGGATAGGTGGATGAGCCGCTCCCCGATCCCCGTGCCGGCGGACGGGGGTATTGGCGCATGCCGCTCGAGTTCACTGCAACGACCCAGGACGCCGCCGCGCGCGGCCGTCGCCGCGTTGCCGTGGAAATCCCCACCCTGCTCCTCATCGTCGCCACTTACGGCGCGTGGTGTGCGCTGACACTCGCCTACGGTCACCGGCCGCTGTTTGTCCTGGCCCCGGCACTGGCGCTGGTGCTGACGCTGCACGGCTCCCTCCAGCACGAGATCGTGCACGGGCACCCGACGCGCTGGAAGGCACTGAACCGCCTGCTCGCCATCGTGCCCCTGTCGTTGTGGCTACCCTACGAGCGCTACAGGCACACCCACCATGTGCACCACATCGACGCGCGGCTCACCGACCCGCTCGATGATCCCGAGTCCTTCTACTGGAGGGCGGAGGACTGGGCGCGGCTCGGGCCGGTATCACGCCGGGCGCACCAGCTGCAGCAAACGCTCGCCGGGCGGGTCCTCATCGGCTGCTTCTGGCGCATCGGCATGTTCCTGCGCGACGAGCTGCTGGCGCTGGCGCACACCGAGAAGCGCGCGCTGATTCGCAACGAGCAGAACGTGCGCCGCGTGTGGCTCGAGCACCTGGCCTGGTGCGTACCGGTCGTGCTGTGGCTGCAACTCGTGTGCGCTATGCCGCTGTGGATCTACTTCCTTGCGGTGGTGATCCCGGCGAACGGCATTGTGTTGATCCGCTCGTTTGCCGAGCATCTGGCGCGCCCGGGCGTGCGCGAGCGCGTCGCGCTCGTCGAGGACTCGTGGATCCTCGGCCCGCTGTTCCTGTTCAACAATCTGCACGCGCTGCATCACGAGAGCCCGGCGATCCCCTGGTATAGCCTGCCAAGGCGCTACCGGCTCGAGCGCGAGCGCCTGCTCGCGGCGAATGACGCACTGGTGTATCGGACCTACTTCGAGGTGGCGTGGCGCTACCTGTTCCGCGCCTACGACGTGATCGAGCACCCGACCGACCGCGTCCCAGTGCCCGCCGCCTGACCCTCAGGCCGGCTCGGCAAACCCCGCCGCCTGCGCCTCGTGATCCCAGTCGAGAAACATCGCATAAGCCTCGCGCCCGACTCCCGCGAAGCCTTCGATCAGCAACACGTCCGCGAGCGGCCGGAACCAGGGTCGTAACGCCGCGTCCGCGAATGCGCTGCGCAGCCGCGCGACCGCATCCGCAGGCAGCCCGGGGGCGGCCACGAAGGCCGGCAGCGGGGTGAGCGGCGTGGACGCGAGCGTGCGCACCCCGGCGGTGAGCTCGGGGGCGTGATGTGCGATGAGCAGGTGCCAGTACGCATCGAGCGGGCCGACATCGATGCGCCCTTCGCGCACGGCATCGAGCACATTGCGCGCCGTCACCAGGTTGGCCGTCATCTGCGCATAAAGAGACCGCCGTCCAGGGCCCCGGTAGGAAAGCAGGTGATGGCGGAACGCATTGAACCCCGACTGTGAGTGCGCCACGGTCCAACCGGCCCGATGGCCGAAGGTATCCTCGAGACTGGCGTACGGGGCAGCAGTGCGCACGACGAGATCGGTGCGGTAGACCGCCCGGCCCGCGGCCCAGGGCGCGCGCGGGATGGGGGCGGCGAGCGGCACCACTTGCGCGAGCCCGAGGGCGACCGGGTAGCCGCACATGAACACCGCGCCCAGGTCCGGCCGCGACCACAGATCCTCGAGCGGCCGCGGCGCAGGATAGGGCACGTAGTGCAGAGCGACACCGGCGTCAGCGGCCACGTGCCCGAGGAGCTCGCGCCACGCGTCCTCCACCGCAGGGGTCACGGCGTACATGCGCGCATTCGCGACCCACTCGCTCATGAGCTTGGCACCACCGCAGCCGGCCAAAGCCACGCCTTTGGCCGGCGGAAGCGGAACCGCTGTCCGCCGAAATCGCTTCCTGCGATTTCGGCCAATGGATCAGGCCGCGGCATCGAGTTCGCGCGTCCGCCGCGCCACGTAGGCCCCGATGCCCTCGCGCACCGCCGGATCGAGCGGTGGCGGGGTGTATTCGGCGAGCACCTTCTTCCAGATGCCGGTGGCGCGCTCGGTGGCGTTACGCGCGCCGGCATCGGTCCAGTTCTCGAAGTTCGACCAGTCAGAGAGCAGCGGCCGGTAGAACGCCGACTCGTAGCGCGCCAGGGTATGTGCGGCGCCGAAGAAATGCCCGCCGGCGGCGATCCCCTTGATGGCCTCGACCGCGAGATCGTCGTCACTGAAGCTCACCGGTTTCAGAATCTGCGCCCAGTTGCGCAGCAGCTCTGCATCCACCACGATCTTCTCGAGCGAGGCCGACAGTCCCCCCTCGAGCCAGCCCGCGGCGTGATTGATCAGGTGGCTGTGCGAGAGAATCGCCGCCTGCAGCGAGAAGGCCGTCTCATAGGTCGACTGCGCATCCACCATCGGCGAGGCGGTCACCGCGCTGGTGCGCACCGGGAGCTTCAGTCGCCTGCCGAGCTGCGCGCTGGCCAGCACCGCGTGCACGTACTCCGGCGTGCCGAAGGCCGGTGAGCCGGTGCGCATGTCGACGTTGGAGGTGAAGCCGCCCAGCACGCACGGCGCGCCCGGGCGCAGCAGCTGACACAGCGCGATGATGCCAAGCGCCTCGGCGGTCTGCTGCACCAGCGCCCCGGCCAGCGTCACCGGCGCCATCGCGCCCATGAGCGTAAACGGCGTGATGACGACGCACTGGCCGTGGCGCGCCATGACCATGATGTTGTCGAGGATCTCCTCATCAACGCGGCGCGGGGAATTGACGTTGGTCACGGTCATGAGCGTGGGCCGTGCCGCGAGGTCCGCGATACTGCAACCGTGCTCAATGGCGGACATGGCGAGGGCATCCTCCGCCTGCACTCCGCCGATGCCGCGCGCCGCCCACACGATATCCGAGCACTCAATGTGCGCCTGGTAGGTGAGCAGGTGGCGCGTGGCCACCGGCGCATCGACCGGCTCGACCACGATGCCGCCCTGCCAGTGCAGCACGCCAAGCGCGTGGTTGAGCTTCAGAATGTTGCGGAACGCCTCCATATCCCCGTAGCGGCGGCCGCGCTCGAGGTCGCGGATGTGGGGCGCGCCGGTTACGGGTCCGAAGTTCACGACGTTGTCGCCAACGTGCAAGTGGCGTGCGCCGTTGCGGGCGTGGAGCACGAAGCGCTCGGGTGCATGGGCGAGCTGGGCCTCGATGAGCTCGCGCCCGAGTCGCACGATCTGCGTGCCCTCGTCTACCAGCGCTCCGGCGCGACGGTAGACTTCGCGTGCCGCAGCGCTGCGGATTTCCAGCCCTGCTTCCTCAAGAATCTGCAGCGCCGCGAGCAGAATGCGTTCCACCTGCTCCGCGCTGAGAATCTCCAGCGGCGCGAAAGCGTTGACGAGCCTCGGCAGGGGTGCGAGGTCAGGCCCCGCGGAGCGCGCGGAACGTGTGCGGCCGCGGCGACGCGACGGTGCCGGAGTCTCGGTCATGCGCGAGGATTCTACGCCCGCAGCGGCTGCGCGCTGTCGCAATCAGGCAAGAAGCGCGTAAAATCCGGCAGGTGCCACTGCCCCGCAGCAAGTTCGCGTTTCTGACCCTGCCGCAGTACTCGATGATCGCCCTCTCGAATGCGGTGGAACCGCTGCGCATGGCGAACATCGTCACCGGCGAACCGGTTTATGAGTGGTCGATCGTCAGCCTCGACGGGGAGCCCGCGCGCGCGAGCAACGGGCTGCAGCTCTCACCGACCATCCGGCTCGAGCAGGCAGGCAAGCTCGACATCCTGTTCGTCTGCGGCGGGGTCGATGTCCAGAAGGTGGTCACGCCCAAGATCCTGGCGGCGCTGCGCCGGCTGGCCGAGCGGCGCGTGCCCCTGGGAGCGCTGTGCACCGGGGGCTTCGCACTCGCGAAGGCGGGCCTGCTCGACAAGTACCGCGCCACCATTCACTGGGAAAACCTTTCCGCGTTGCGCGAGGATTTCCCGCGCATCAACCTCAGCGATCAGCTCTTCAGCATCGATCGCGATCGCTTCACCTGCTCCGGGGGCGTGGCGCCGCTTGATCTGATGCTGCACCTGGTGGAAGAGAAGCACGGTGCGCGGGTTTCGCAGCTGATCTCCGAGCAATTCATGATCGAGCGCGTGCGCAGCGGCCGGGACCGGCAATACGTGCCGCTGCGTGCCCAGATCGGCGTCGGCCACGAGAGCCTCATCAAGGTGGCACGGCTCATGGAAGAAAACATCGAGAAGCCCCGGTCGCTCGATGAGATCGCGTCCGCCACCGGACTGTCACGACGCCAGATTGAGCGCCTCTTCAAGCGCCACCTGGACTGCGTGCCGAAGCGTTACTACCTGCAGGTGCGCTTGCGCCGCGCGCGCGAGCTGTTGCTGCAGACCTCCATGCCCATCATCGACATCACCGCCGCCTGCGGTTTCCAGTCGCCCCCGCATTTCTCGCGCTGCTACCGCGCGCAGTACGGCTGTCCGCCGAGCAGTGAGCGGCAGCGGCAGCAGAGGAAACCCGCCGCCGCGCTCACCGAGGTTGTGCCAGTGTGACGCGTGTCCGCGGGCGCTTTGCCTTAATGCGCCTGGCTGTCGCTTGCAGACACGCGCTGGTCGCGAAGTAACCAGTGCCGTGTACGAGCCGCCCTTACCATGCCGTAGGGCCACCGCGCACGGCTAACCCTAAGTTGCGATTGGAGATTTCGGCAATGGCAGAACAGGCGGAAGCTGAATTCAATCTACGCGATCTCAACGAACAGGAGCTCACCGAGCAAGTCCACGATGATCTGTACAACGGCCTGAAGGCCGAAGTCGAGGAAGCCACGCATATCTTTCTCGAGCGCGGCTGGAGCGCCGAGAAGGTCCTGAACGACGCACTCGTCGAAGGCATGCGGATTGTCGGCGTCGACTTCCGCGATGGCATCCTGTTCGTGCCCGAGGTGCTACTGGCCGCCAACTCCATGAAGGGCGGCATGGAAATCCTGCGGCCGCTGCTCGCCGAGACCGGTGTACCACCCATCGGCAAGATCGTGATCGGCACCGTCAAGGGCGACATCCACGACATCGGCAAGAACCTGGTGTCGATGATGCTCGAGGGCGCCGGCTTCGAGGTCATCGACCTCGGCATCAACAACCCGGTCGAGAAATACCTCGCGGCACTCGAAGAGCACAAGCCGGACATCCTCGGCATGTCCGCACTCCTCACCACGACCATGCCGTACATGAAGGTCGTGATCGACAAGTTGAAGGAAGCCGGGATTCGCAAGAACTACATCGTGCTGGTCGGCGGCGCCCCGCTGAATGAGGAGTTCGGCAAGGCAGTGGGCGCGGACGCTTACTGCCGCGATGCCGCCATTGCGGTCGAGACCGCGAAGAGTCTGCTCGCGGCACGCCGCGCCGGCAGCTTAGGCACCGCGGCTGCAACCGCGAACGCTGCCTAGAGGCTGAGAAATTGTGACGGAAAATGTCGGCATGCCTGCACACGGTGCCTGCAATTTGCGTCACAATTTGGCGCAGACCATGCAGCCGGCGCGTACCCTGCTCATCGCCTGCGGCGCCCTCGCCCGCGAGATCGCGGCGCTCAAGCGCGCCAACGGCTGGACGAGTGTCGACGTGCGCTGCCTGCCTGCGCAGCTGCACAATCGCCCCGAGCGCATCGCGCCGGCGGTGCGCGCCGAGATCCAGGCGAACCGCGAGCGTTACGCGCATATGTTCGTTGTCTATGGAGATTGCGGCACGCGTGGCGAGCTGGACGCGGTACTGAAGACTGAAGGGGTCGAGCGTCTCCCGGGGGCGCACTGCTACGAGTTCCTGGCGACCGCGCAGGTGTTTGCGCACCTGTCAGAAGCTGAGCCCGGAACCTTCTACCTGACGGATTTTCTGCTGCGACACTTCGAGCGACTGGTCATCCGCCCGCTCGGCCTCGACCGCCATCCCGAGCTTGCGTCCGAGTACTTCCGCAATTACCGCAAGCTGGTTTATCTCGCGCAGGCGGAGCGCGCCGGCGCTATCGATGCGGCGCGGCGGATTGCGGATTCTTTCGGTTTTGCCTTCGAGTATCGCTTTACCGGATACGGCGAGCTCGGCACGCGCCTTGCCACCCTGGCATGGCAAGCTTAAGCATCATTTCCTGGCGCGATATCCCCGCACAGGTCGTGGTCCGGCGCGGGCGCGAGACGGCCAAGGTGCAACTGTCGCCCCGCTTCCAGGAGGCGGTCGATCGCGCCGCCATGCGCGCCGGCCGCGGCAGCTCCGATGCCTATCTTGCCGACTGGCGGCGCAGCGAAGCGCGTCCCTGCAGCGACGACATCCACGCGGAAGCGGCCGCGGAAGCCGAGCGGATCGAAGCACGCTTTACCGACCTGCAGCTCGAGGAGTTGATCCGCGCAAAGGGTCTCGCGGCGAGCCCGTAGATGTACGTGCTCAGGCAGTGGTCGGTGCGTCACGCGAGGGGAATGAATTCCTTCTACCGGGGCTTCGAGTCCGCGCTCACCGCGTTGCATCCTCTGTGGCAGCGGATCGGCTACGCGCGCCTCGAGCGCCCGGTGGCTGCGGTGGAGAAGTCGGTCAAGGGACTCCTGTTTGACTGCCGCATGTGCGGACAATGCATCCTGAGCTCCACCGGCATGTCGTGCCCGATGAACTGCCCGAAGAATCTGCGCAACGGACCGTGCGGCGGCGTGCGCGCCAACGGTCATTGCGAGGTGCGTCCGGAAATGAAGTGCGTGTGGCTCGAGGCCCTCGCCGGCAGCGCGCGTATTCCCGGCGGCACCGACGCCTTGGGGTCGGTGCAGGCCGCGGTGGACCGTCGACTGCAGGGCAAGTCCTCGTGGCTGCGCGTCGTGCGCGAACGCACAGGCGTCACGCCGTGATCTTCGAGGACGAGCCGGTCCCGGGCTACCCCCTGCCGATCCTTCCCGGCCATACCTCCCCGGGTCGCTTCGAGCGGGTGCTGCGCGCCGGACTGTTCGCGGTCACGAGCGAACTCGCACCGCCCGACTCCGCCGATCCGGAGGAGGTCTACCGCCGCGCCCGCATCTTCGATGGTTACGTGGACGCCATCAACGCGACCGACGGCAGCGGCGCCAACTGCCACATGTCGAGCCTCGCGGTGTGCGCGCTGCTGACGCGTGTTGGCTACGCGCCGGTCATGCAGATCTCCTGCCGCGACAGGAACCGCATCGCCATCCAGGGCGACATCCTGGGAGGCGCCGCCATGGGCGTGTGTAACCTGCTGTGCCTGACCGGCGATGGTGTACAGGCCGGGGACCATCCGCAGGCCATGCCGGTGTTCGACCTCGATTCCCTGACGCTGCTCGAGACGGCGCGCACGCTGCGCGACGAGCATCATTTTCTTTCCGGGCGCAAGATCAGTTATGCGCCGCGCGTGCTGCTGGGAGCGGCGGAAAATCCTTTCGCGCCGCCCACCGAGTTCCGTGCGCGGCGCCTGGTGAAAAAAGTCGCCGCCGGCGCTCAGTTCGTCCAGACGCAGTTCTGCTACGACGTGCCACTGCTCAAGGCCTTCATGCGCCAGGTGGAGGACTTGGGGATCCTGGACGAGGTGTTCATTCTCGTGGGCCTGGGTCCCCTGCGCTCCGCCCGGACTGCCGAGTGGATCCGCACCCACGTCCCCGGCGTGCACATTCCCGACCCGGTCATCAGGCGCCTGGCGGGTGCCGCCGACAGCGCGCTCGAGGGCCGCAATCTGTGCATCGACCTGATCCAGGAAATCCGCGCTATCAAGGGCGTGCGCGGCGTGCACCTCATGGCCTATCGCCAGGAGGAAGCCGTGGCCGACATCATCGCGCGCTCCGGAGTTCTCAACGGCCGCGTGCCGTGGTACCCGGGGCGCGATCCGCAAACGAACTGACAGGACCCTCTTCATGACCGACACCGTCATCAGCTCTCAAACCCGCGAGGTCGTACTCGGCCTCGAGCGCCCCTTCGTCATGATCGGCGAGCGCATCAACCCCACGGGACGCAAGATCCTCGCGGCCGAGATGGCGGCGGGGGACTTCAGCCGGGTTGAAGCCGACGCGCGCGCGCAACTCGCCGCCGGCGCTCACATGCTGGACGTGAACGCGGGCATTCCGCTCGCCGACGAGCCGGCCATTCTCGCGCGCGCGATACAACTGGTGCAGTCGATCACCGACGTGCCGCTGTCGATCGATTCCTCGATCGTCAAGGCGCTGGAAGCGGGACTCGCGGTTTACAAGGGCAAGCCGCTCGTGAACTCCGTCACCGGCGAGGAGGAAAGGCTCGAGGCGGTGCTGCCCCTCATCAAGAAGTATGGCGCGGCGGTGGTGGCAATCTCCAACGACGAAACCGGAATCTCCGAGGATCCTGACGTGCGCTTCGAGGTGGCGAAGAAAATCGTGCACCGCGCCGCCGATTACGGCATCCCGGCAAGTGACATCGTGGTCGATCCGCTGGTCATGCCAATTGGCGCCATTAACCAGGCGGGCGTGCAGGTCATGCATCTCTTGCGGCGCCTGAAGAACGAGCTGAAGGTGAACACCACCTGCGGTGCCTCGAACGTGAGCTTCGGCCTGCCCGCGCGCGAGGGCATCAGCGCGACCTTCCTCACCATGGCCATCGGCGCGGGGCTGACGTCCGCGATCATGAACCCCATGCACCTCGAGATCGTCAAAGCCTGCATGGCGGCCGACGTCATGATGGGGCATGACCCGGACTGTGCGCGCTGGATCAAGCGCTTCCGCGAAGCGCCGCCGCTCATGGCCTCCGGTGGCGCCGCCGCCGCGTCGGAGGCCGCGGCACGTGGCCGCCGTGAAGGCGGACACCGCAGACGCACCCAGGGACCTGCATGAGCGAGCCCGACGCGCTCGTCGTCTTCACGCCGTCGGGCAAGCGCGGTCGCTTCCCGCGCGGCACGCTGCTGTTACAGGCGGCGCGCACCCTGGGAGTCGATGTCGACTCGGTGTGTGGGGGACGGGCGCTGTGCGGGCGCTGCCAGGTGTTGGTCATGGAGGGCGATTTTCCGAAGCACGGCTTGAGTTCCGGCGCCGCGAATCTTTCCGCCGTGAGCGCCGCCGAGCAGAGTTTTTCAAAGCGCCGCCCGCTTGCCGCCGGCCGGCGACTCTCGTGCTCCACGACGATCCAGGGAGATCTCGTCGTCGACGTGCCTCCCGACAGCCAGGTGCATCGCCAGGTCGTGCGCAAAGCAGTCGACGCACGCCCGATTACGCTCGACCCGGTGGTACATCTGCACTACGTCGAGGTGCGTGAGCCGGATATGCATGACCCGGCGGGCGACCTGCAGCGGCTGCTCGAGGCACTCCACAAGGAGTGGGATTTCGGGCCGCTGCGGTGCGATCTGGCGGTGTTGCAGGGCCTGCAGGCGGCGCTGCGCAAGGGCGAGTGGAAAGTCACCGTCGCCGTGCACGCCGGCTCGCAGCTCATCGGCGTCTGGCCGGGATTTCACGACCGGGTCTACGGCCTGGCAGTGGACGTGGGCTCGACGACGATCGCGGCCCACTTATGCAATCTTGAAAGTGGCGAGGTGGTCGCCTCCAGCGGCGCGATGAATCCGCAGATCCGCTTCGGCGAAGATCTCATGAGTCGCGTGTCCTACTCGATGATGCACCCCGGCGGCGCGCAGCAGATGACCGACGCCGTGCGCGGCGCGCTCAACCAGCTCGCCGCCGAGGTGGCGCGCGAGGCCCAGGTGAGCGTGTCGGATATCCTCGAGATGACGGTGGTCGGCAACCCGATCATGCACCACCTGCTCTTGGGCATCGATCCGGTGGAACTCGGCGGCGCGCCGTTTGCGCTCGCCACCGACTCCCCGCTCGGATTGCACGCCACACAGCTCGGACTCACGCTGCATCCGGGTGCCCGCGTTTACACCCTGCCCTGCATCGCCGGTCACGTGGGAGCGGATGCCGCCGGCATGATCCTGGCGGAACGCCCCGACACCCGTGACGAACTGACACTGCTGGTGGATGTCGGCACCAACGCCGAGATCGTGCTCGGCAACCGGCAGCGCCTGCTCGCCTGCTCCAGCCCGACGGGTCCCGCCTTCGAAGGCGCACAGATCAGCTGCGGCCAGCGCGCCGCACCCGGGGCGATCGAGCGTGTGCGTATCGATCCCAGCACTCTGGAAGCGAAGTTCAAGGTCATAGGCTCGGACCTGTGGTCGGATGAACCGGGCTTCGCCGCCGCCGTGGCCAGCACCGGCGTCACCGGCATCTGCGGCTCCGGGATCATCGAAGTCATCGCCGAGATGTATCTCGCCGGCATCATCACCCAGGACGGCGTCATCGACGGTGAGCTCGCCGCGCGCAGCGATCGCATCGTGCCGACCGGGCGGACGTTTGCCTACACGTTCTATCGGGGTGCCGTACCGCTGCAGATCACGCAAAACGATGTGCGTGCGATCCAGCTGGCGAAAGCAGCGCTGTACGCGGGCGTAAGACTGCTGATGGACAAACTCGGCGCAAACCAAGTTGACCGCATCCGTCTGGCCGGTGCGTTCGGCAGCCACATCGACGTCAAGTACGCGATGGTCCTCGGGATGATCCCGGACTGCGAGCTGTCGCGCGTGTCGTCCGCGGGCAACGCGGCCGGCGCGGGGGCGCGCATCGCGCTGCTCGACAAGACCTCGCGAACCACCATCGAGGAACTCGTACGGCACGTCGAGAAGATCGAGACCGCCATCGAACCGAAGTTCCAGGCGCATTTCGTCGAGGCGATGGGCATTCCGCACTCGACGGCGCCCTACCCGCACCTGCGCCAGGCAGTGCAGCTGCCGCCGGCCAAGACCACTGCGCCGCGCGCACGCACGCGCCGACGGTAATTCAATGCAGCTTGGGTATGATCGCGACCCATGCTGAGCACCTTTAAGACCACGTCCGGCGATCCCAACGCCCGGCCCGACCAGACGGTCTGGATCGACTTGCTCGATCCGACGCCGGATGAGGCGGCCAGAGTCGCTGCGGAATGTGGCGTCCAGGTGCCGTCGCGCGAGTCGCTGCAGGAAGTCGAGACTTCGAGCCGCCTGAGAGCCGAGGGTCGGGTGCTCTATCTGAGCATGCCCCTCGCCCTGCAGGACGCCGCGGCTGGCTACGCGCCCCTGCCGCTCGGCTTCATCCTGGCGCCCGAGATATTGGTCACGCTGCGTTATTCCGACGTGCATGCCTTCGCGGCCGTCCGGGCACGCGTCATAGCGGAGCCACGCGTGAGCAGCGGCGGTGTATTCGTAGCGCTGGTCGAGGGCATGGTGGACTTCTACGCCGATATGCTCGAGAACCTGAGCCGCCAGCTGTCAACGATCTCAGCGAGCGCCTTCGGCCACGCAACTGCACTCGCCGGCAAGCGCGTAGCGCGCGATTTGCGTGAAAGTCTGCATGTGATAGGAACCTCCGGCGATCAGGTGTCGCGCGTCCGCGAGAGTCTGCTTGGCATGCAGCGATTGGTCGGGTTTGTATCCGAGATGGCCGCAGATCGGTTGGCGCCGGAGTTGCGAACCCGCCTGAAGACCGCGCAGCAGGACTTAAGCTCACTGGTCGATTTCGAGACGCACCTGTCTGACAAGACACAGTTCCTGCTGGACGCAATTCTGGGCTTCATCAATACCGAGCAGAACGAAATCTTCAAGGTGCTCACGATCGTATCCGTGGTCGGGATTCCTCCGACGCTGATCGCCAGCATGTATGGCATGAACTTCCACAACATGCCGGAGCTGGGGTGGCGCTGGGGCTATCCCTACGGACTGACGCTCATCGCCCTCAGCATTCTGCTGCCGATCCTGTGGTTCAAGCGCCGCGGCTGGTGGTAGGCGCCGGCGTTAAACGTTCGAGTCGGGGAACGACGCCTTGCGCTTGTTGATGTAGTCCAGCAGCGCTTCGTCCACCGCCGGATCAAGCGGCGGGGCTTCGTACTCGGCGAGTTGCTTCTTCCACAAGGCATTGGCGCGCTGCGCCATGTCCTTCGAGCCTTCCGCCTGCCACTGTTCGACGCTGTTGTTGTCTGCCAACGGTGAGCGATAGAAAGCGGTCTGGAAGTTCGCCTGCGTGTGGGCGCAGCCGAGGAAATGCTTCCCCGGGCCGACTTCGCGAATGGCATCGAGCGCCTGGCCGTTCTCACTCAAATCCACACCGGCGAGCAGCGTGTGCATCATCCCCGCCTGGTCGGTGTCCATGACGAATTTCTCGTAGCCCATGGACAAGCCACCTTCAAGCCAGCCCGCTGTGTGCAGCACGAAATTCACGCCTCCCAGACAGGTCGGCAGGAGCGTGTTGGCGGACTCGTAAGCGGCCTGGGCATCCGGAACCTTCGAGGCGCACAGCGCGCCACCGGAGCGGAATGGAACTCCGAGACGCCGCGCGAGCGCTGCCATGACGTACAGCACCAGCGCCGGCTCCGGCGTGCCGAAGGTGGGTGCCCCGGACTGCATCGACAGAGACGATGCGAAACTGCCCAGCACCACCGGCGCGCCCGGGTTTACCAGTTGCGCGAGTGTCATGCCCGCGAGCGCCTCGGCCAGCGTCTGCGCAACGGTACCCGCCACGGTCACCGGCGACATGGCGCCGGCGAGGATGAACGGCGTGACAATGGTCGCCTGGTTCGCCCGCGCGTAGGTCTTGAGCGCTCCCAGCATGGTCGCGTCCCAGGTGAGGGGCGAGTTGGCGTTGATGAGACTGATGACGCAGGTACGCGGCTTGCCGGTCGCAGGATCGGTAAAGTTCTCGCCGAAGAGGATCTTTGTCATCTCGACCGTATCGCGCGCCCGCTCCGGGTGGGTCACTGAACCCATGTACGGCTTGTCGCTGTACTTCATGTGGCTGTACACCATGTCGAAGTGCCGCTTGTTGACCGGCAGATCGACGGGCTCACAGATGGTGCCGCCGGAGTGATGCAGTGAGGTCGCCGTGTAGGCGAGCTTCACGAAGTTGCGGAAGTCTTCGATGGTCGCGTAACGGCGGCCCTCATCGAGGTTACGCACGAACGGTGAGCCGTAGGCGGGTGCAAACACGGTGCGGTTGCCGCCGATCTCGACGTTGTGAGCGGGGTTGCGCGCGAACTGGGTGAACTCCTGCGGCGCGGAACGGCGCACGATCGTGCGGCACATGCCGCGCGGAAAGCGTACGCGTTCGCCCTGCACATCGGCGCCAGCGGCCTTCAGGAGCTGCAGCGCCTCCGCATCCTCGCGAAAGTCGATGCCGATCTCCTCGAGGATCGTGTCGGCGTTGTACTCCAGCAGCTCCAGGCCGTCGGCTCCGAGCACCTCGTAGTACGGGATCTTGCGGGTGATGTAGGGGACGAAAGCGTGGCTGCGCGCCGTCCGCGCAGCAATCTTCGCGTCCCGCCCACTGGGACGGCGCGCTCGCGCTGGCTGGCTAGGCTGGGGCTGCTGGTCCATAGGAGTCTCCCCGCGGTTGGTTCGAAGCACGCGCTCCGGATGACCCGCCATTATGGTCACCTGCTCACCGCCGGACCTAATCAATTTGCGGCGCGTGACTACCTGAAAACGACCGTCCGGTTGCCGTTCAGAAACACGCGATGCTCGATGTCATAACGCACCGCCGCCGACAGCGCCCGCCGCTCCGAATCCCGTCCCGCTGCAACCAGCATGTCCGGCGTGTAGCCGTGATCGACCCGCTCGACGATCTGCTCAATGATCGGCCCTTCGTCCAGGTCGTGCGTGACGTAATGCGCGGTAGCGCCGATCACTTTCACGCCGCGGTCGTAGGCCTGGTGGTAGGGTTTTGCGCCCTTGAATCCCGGCAGGAAGGAGTGGTGAATATTGATCGCACGTCCCTTGAGCCGGCCACAAAGCTCGTCCGACAGAATCTGCATGTAGCGCGCAAGGACGACGAGCTCGGCGCGAGTCGACTCGATGAGCTCCATCAGCCTGCGCTCCTGGTCCGCCTTGGTGGCAGGCGTAATGGGCAGGTGAAAGAAAGGCAGGTCGTGGCGGGCGGCAATCGTCTGCAGCGTCGCGTGGTTCGACACCACGGCGGTGACGTCCATCTTCAGTTCGCCGGTGCGATGACGGTACAGCAGATCCTCGAGGCAATGATCCAGGTTCGAAACCATGATGAGCACGCGCGTGCGTTCGCGGCTGTCGTGGATTCGCCATTGCATCTCCTCGCGGCTCGCGACTGCCTGGAACTGCACGCGCAGCTCCGCCAGGTCCACCGCCTCTCCCTGCACGCCGCAGAAGGTGATGCGCACGAAAAAGCGTTGCGAGCTGGTGTCGTCGAACTGGTGCATCTCCATGAGATAGAAGCGGCGCGCGGCGAGAAAGCCGGTGATTGCCGCGGTGGTGCCCATGCGGCTCTGGCAGGTGGCCGTGAGTACGTAGGGATGATCGGTCGCAAGCATCATGCGCAGCGTGACAGCGCCGCGCGCGCGGCTCTGGCCTAAATGGGACGGGCGCTTGCTTTTGGGTACGCCGCTAGGTGCTCAGCGGCTGCAACTGGATCACATAGAAGCGTATCGGGCCGCCGCGCGGGTGAATCTCGCACCCCGGCTCGCCTTCAATGCGCGCGGCATCCAGCCGCGACAGCGGCCACTCGGCGCTGGGCGTCTTGAGCATAAGATCGGTCAGCGCCACCAGCAGCACGCTCGCCGGCACGCTCGCCAGGCGCGTGACGTGCTCCGCGCGTTGCAGCCTGAGGTCGGCAGTGAACTTTCCCCGCCGCGTCATGACGTTGAGATCGGTGACCGCGCCGCCGACGAGACGCGCCTGGATGGGCGCCTCGCCCGCGAAATGCAGCGGCGGGGCGCCCGGGGAAAGCTGCACCTCGGGTGCCTGATCGATGAGTATCGAAAGCGTCCCTTCAAGAACCGCCAGCCGGCGATCCAGCCCCGGCAAGGATGAGAAGGGACCCGCCGTGCGGATCTCTGCAATGCTCACGCGCCAGTCGAGGGTGTCGAAGCCACTCCCCGCCGGGTGTACGGCGACCTCGCGCGTAACGCCCCCGCCGTTCTTCCAGGGCACCGCCGCCCGCGTTGCCGCGCGCAGCAATTCAACCGTCATCGCCGCATTAGCGGCTACCGCGCGCCGCTGACTCCTGTGCGCCTGTCAGCTTCTGCTTCAGGTACACGAAACTCAGTGCCCACATCTGCGCCGCCTGCTTGTGGTTGGCAGCCGCCGCGTGACCGCCATCGGTGTTTTCGTGAAAAAGGACGTCATGCCCCTGGGCTTCCATCAGCGCGGCCATCTTGCGCGCGTGCACCGGGGTCACGCGGTCATCGCTCGTGGCGGTGACAAAAAACACCGGCGGGTAGTGGGTTCCGGCACGGACATTCTGGTAGGGCGAGTACTTCATGATCCAGGCGCGATCTGCAGCCTTCGCCGGATCGCCGTACTCGGCCTCCCAGGAAGCCCCCGCGCCGATCTGCGTGTAGCGGATCATGTCTATCAAGGGCACCTGGCACACCACCGCGCCGAAGAGCTCCGGCCGCTCCACCATGTTGGCACTCACCAGCAGCCCGCCATTGGAGCCACCCATGATGCCGAGTTGTTTCGGCGTGGTGATGCCGCGCCTGATGATGTCCTGCGCCACGGCCTGGAAGTCGTCGTAGGCCTTCTGGCGATTCTGCAGTAGCGCTGCCTGGTGCCACGCCGGCCCGTACTCCCCGCCGCCGCGAATGTTGGCAACCACGAACACACCGCCCCGGGTAAGCCACAGCATGCCGAAGTTCGGCGAGTAACTCGGCGTCTCGGAGATCTCAAAACCGCCGTAACCGTACAGAACCGTAGGCGCAGGACCCGCGAGATTGTTCGCGCGCGAGACAAAATACGGAATCTGCGTGCCATCCTTTGAAGTGGCGAAGAACTGCTGCGTCGAGAGCCCGGACGCATCGAAACGCGCCGGGAGCGACTTGCTCACGACCGCCTTGCCATCACCGGCGTCGGCGTACAGCGTCGTGGGCGCGAGGTAACTCTCGAAGCGGAACTGCGCCTCCGGCCCCCAGGCGTTGGTCGCCACGATATGCGTTGAGCCCGCCGCCGGAAGCTTCACTTCCGCATCGCTCCACTTGCCCTTCCCGCCCTCGCGGAACACGTGGATGCTGCCCGTGACATCGTGATAGATGGACGCGTAAACCGCATCCCGCCCCGCCGACACCTCATCGATCGAGCTGTGTGCGTCTGGCGTGAAGAGCACGGCGACTGTGTCACCGGCACGCGAGCCGGTCCCGTCAAGACGCCATGCAATCAATGATCCCTTCGGGATCGGCACGCCGCCCGGAGGCGTCCAGTCGTCGCGCAGCGTGAAAATAAGGTGCTGACCCTGTGCGCCCTTGAGATCGGCCCCAAGGGGCACCGGAATCTGATGCGTCGAACCATCCGGCGCGAGCAGGTAGTACTCGGCGGTGAAAAAACTCACGTCACGCTCGATGAGGGCAATCCTTCCCGATGGGCCGTGAAAGACCGTGCCGGTGGATGCGACGTCACTGTCCTTGGCTTCGTAGATGGTCTTTGCCTTGTCCATGGGCTCGCCGCGCCTCCAGAGCTTCACGATGCGCGGGTAGCCGGATGTGGTCATAGAACCGGGGCCAAAATCAGTGCCGAAGAGGACCGTGTCCTCATCCAGCCAGGTGATGGCGCACTTGGCTTCCCTGAGCGCAAATCCATCCGCAACAAATGCTCTGGTCGCCGGATCGAACTCCCGCACCACGACCGCGTCTCCGCCACCGCGTGACAGGTTCACCAGGCAGCGCTTGAGCCCCGGCGAGCAATCCGCGCCCTTCCAGGTCCAGTTCTCGTGCTCGTCGGCGCTGAGCTTGTCGAGGTCGAGGAGCGTCTCCCACTCGGGTGCCGGGCGCGCGTACTCCGCAATGCCGGTGCGACGCCAGACTCCCTTGGGATGCTGCGCGTCCTGCCAGAAGTTGAAGACGTACTGGTGCTCGAGCGTCCCGTAGGGGATGCGGTCGGTAGCATCCATCACCTTCAGGATCGCGTCGTAGTCCTGCTGGTAATCCGGGTCTGCCTCCAGCACCGACTTCGACCTGGCGTTCTGCGCCTGCACCCACTCCATCGGCTTGGCGCCATGAATGTCCTCCAGCCACAGGTACGGATCGGTCACATCACTCGCCGCGGGTTGTCTGGTACTCACGTCATCCGCTCCGGCGGCCGCGCACGCCCCGATGGCCAGCGCTGTAAGTGCTCCGCACAGGAGCAGGTTGTTGGTTTTCACTGATAAGAGCTCCGGGTGGTCGGGAACGCTGGGGCGGCCTGTGAGTCGGCGTCTGAAATAGCGGACCGACTGAGTTTACGTCAAGATCCACACATGAAAACACTCGCCATCGTTGCACTGTCTTGCGGATCAATCGCCCCCGCTTTCGGCGCGGGCGCTCCCTCAGGCGCCGCGTTCCCGCCCTGGGGTGTCACGCTCACTTACATGGATCCTTCCGTCGCCCCAGGTGCCGACTTCTTCCGCTATACCAACGGCACCTGGCTGAAGAGCGCCGTCATTCCGCCGGATCGGCAGGTCGCGGGCGTCAACCTCGAACTCGACAAGGGCAACGAAGCACGGCTCAAATCCATTATCGCCGGACTGACGGCGAAGCCGGAGGGGCAGCTCTCCGCCGAGGAGCGCAAGCTGCGCGACCTTTACAACGCCTTCGAAGACACGCAGGCGATCGAAGCCGCTGGCCTTAGCAGCGTCCAGGGCGAACTCACGCGGATTGCGGCTCTCAAGACGCACGCTGAGGTCGCGGCCTTCATGGGGTCACCGGCCACCCAGGTGGGCGGCCCGTATGAGATCGACATCGACGTCGACGAGAAAAACCCCGATGCCTATGTCGTCCTGCTCTCGCAGTCCGGACTCGGTATGCCCGACCGGGACTACTACCTGCTGAAGGACAAGGACAGCGCCACGACCCGGGCGGCCTATCAGAAGTTCCTCGCTGACATGTTAAGCATCGCCGGGGTTCACGACGCTGCCCGCGGCGCGGCAGTCTACGCACTTGAGGAGAAGCTCGCCCAGGTGCATTGGCCGGCGGCAGACCGGCGTGAAGCCGACAAGGTCTACAACCCGCTGACCCTTTCGGCGCTCACGAGCTTCGCGCCGCAGTTTCCCTGGGATGCCTTCCTGTCCGCGGCGGGCATGTCCCGGACCTCGCCCAAGGGCGAGCGCTCGGTGATCGTGCGCGAGAAGTCGGCTTTCCCGAAGCTCGCCGCCGTATTCGCAGCCACGCCGGTGGCTGTGTGGCGCGACTATCTCACCGTGCGCTACCTGCACTCCCGTGCGAGCTACCTCCCGCAGCGGGTCGACGACACGGATTTCGCCTTCTACGGCGTGGTGATCGCCGGACAAAAGCAGCAGCTGCCGCGCGACCTGCGCGGCATTCACCTGCTCGACTCACAAATGGGTGAGGCGCTCGGCAAGCTGTATGTGGCGCGGTACTTCCCACCCGAAGCCAAGGCCAAGATCCAGCAGCTGGTGGCGAATATCCTCAAGGCCTACGAGGCCGACATCCAGACACTGACCTGGATGACCCCGGCCACCAGGGACAAGGCGCTGGAAAAGATCCGGCGCTTTACCGTCAAGGTGGGCTACCCGGACAAGTGGCGCGACTACACCGCGCTCGCGATCGTGCCAGGGCAACTCGTCCCCGATGTCACCAACGCGCAGGTGTTCGAATGGAACCGCGAACTGAAGCGCATTGATGATCCGGTGGATCGCGGCGAGTGGGGCATGACACCACCAACCAACAATGCCTACAACAATCCTCCCTTGAACGAGATTGTCTTTCCGGCCGGCATTCTGCAGCCGCCCTACTTTGATCCGAACGCCGACGACGCGGTGAACTACGGCGAGATTGGCGCGACGATCGGTCACGAGATCAGCCACGGCTTCGACGATCAAGGCAGCAAGTACGATGCCTCCGGTCGCTTGAACGACTGGTGGACCGCCGAGGATCGCAAGGCCTTCGACGCGCGCACCGCGGCGCTCGCGAAGCAATACGACCAATACGAGCCGCTGCCAGGCCTGCACATAAACGGTCGCCTGACGCTGGGCGAAAATATTGCGGATCTGGCGGGACTCGTGATCGCCCACAAGGCGTACCACCTCGCCCTCGGTGGCAAACCCGCGGCGGTGCTGGACGGCTTCAGCGGCGACCAGCGCTTCTACATTGCCTACAGCCAAAGCTGGCGCGAAGTGTGGACTGACGGCCTGACGCGTCGGGTCGTGCTCTCAAACCCTCACAGCCCCTCGGCGTTCCGGGTGAACGGAGTGGTCCGCAATACCGCCGGCTGGTACGAAGCGTTCCCGCAGATCAAGCCCGGGGACGCGTTCTATCTGCCGCCCGCTGAGCGCGTGTCGCTCTGGTAATCGTCACTCTTCGAACGATGTGACCGGCACCATCAACGATTCCAATGGGAACTCGTCCTACAGCAGCTGGTACCTGGCGCTACCGGTCCAGGGTGTGCCGAGCTTCTACAGCGCGCTGTACAACAGCCCGTTCAGCACCCGCTGGTTCGTGCTGATGTTCGGAACCGACTCGACTCTGCAGGCCGGCTCCGGATACGACACGGCGACGGGTCTCGGGACTCCGGATGGATGGAACTTCGTGCAGGCCTTCGGTTACCGCGGCTGGTAAGCGAGCCGCCGCTCGCGCATCGGAACTCCTCGGTGCGCGAGCGCTGCGGGCGCGCCGTTCGCGTTCGGCCTCCACCTACTCCCACGCGCTGTGAACGAATCGGCGTTCGGAGCATGTAGCGCGCCAAGACTCCTGAAATACGGATGAAGTTCACGGATCGCCGCCAAGTCTTTGAATATAACAGGCACCTTCGTCATCCGGAGGAAGCCTCATGGTCGTCGAGCTACGCACTTCGATGGTGCCTGCGGGCAGCAGCGCCCAGGCACGCCTCCGCCCGCGGCTCCTGTTGAATCTGGTGGCGGGTACCGCGCTGGCCTTCGCAGCACAGCTGGCTCACAGCGAACCGGTGTCGATGGCCGAAAACCCGGCCTCCAGCCCTCCCCACAATAACCCGCAGGACGCGTGCACCCACGCCGAGTGGGTGGCCCGGAACAACGCGGCCGCCATGGCGCATACCCGTGACATCAGCATTCTTTCCCAGGAGTGCCGGAACTGCCGCACGCTGGACACCACCGGGACCGCCCAGGAGGGCATGGCCGTCTGGGTGTGTACCGCGTATGTGCAGTGGAAGAGAAACTAACAGCGAGCGAGCCGCCGGAGATTCGTATGTCCATTGCTCGCCTTGCGACACTATTAACGCTGCTGACGGTTTGCCTCGGCACAGTCGGATGCACGAACAGCACTCTGGTCAAGGAGAGTCTCCCCGGGCGGGTGGTCAACGAGCACCTAATCGAGAAAGAGATGGAGGGGAGCCGCACCTTCAGGGAAACTAACCTGGCCGCCATGGATATGAACACCGGCGACCTGCGGGTCAGGCTCGACAACGTCTCGGATGCCAGGTTCCTCGAATACCGGGACTGGCAGGTTGATGTCGAACGTAAGGAAGTCACCTCGGGCGCCTTCGGCTGGTGCATCTACGATACGGTGATGAGCCCGATTATCCTGATGGTGATGGTCGTCGGCGGGAACCCAGCGGAAGCCTGGTCCTCGTGCACTGGGAAGACGACCAATCTGCCGGATTCGGTTACGGAGGCTTCCGGCGCGCCAGCGGCGACGGGCAAGTCGACGCTTCGCGAGGTGCGGGTTCCCTACAGCGGCCCAGTGCTGTTGACGATCAATGGCAGCCGCGAGGTACAGATTGCGGCGGAATCCGGCGTCGCGCGGGTTTCGCTGGTCAGCCTCCAGCAGCAGGCCGGTGTCGAAGTCAGCGAGGTCAGCGCGAGCGCGCCCAACAGCCTGACGCCGCGCAGCCTGCACGCCTCCATCAGCCAACTGCAGGCTGCGGCTGCGGACCTGCAGCAGCGGCACCTCGAGTACCTGCAGCAGCGGCAGCTCGACCGGCCGAAAGCCGCCATGTGCTTTGATAGATGCACTGCGGGCACGCAGGAGAGCCACAACTCTTGCGATCAGCTGTCAGACAGCAATGGATCCAAGGGCGATTGCTATACCACTGTGTCGGAGGGGTTCCGCGAGTGCATCGATGACTGCAAGAGCACTACTGGATTCGATATCTACATGGGCAATCCCGGCGGGGACCTGCGGCCCGACCCCTATATGATCAACTGAAACTCGCAAGCGATACCGTGCGTCCCGCCGGCGCGGCTCGGCGCCGCGTGCGCGGGTTCAATCCCAATCGCGATGGGCCCAGAAAAGACTCTTTAGCAATCGCGCCGGCGCACCATTTCCGGACATGGCTACACGATAAGCGCTGCAGGCGATTCGTGACCTGAGGAATTCGCGGTGCACAAGCGCCGACTGAAACTGCACCAGGCGCGGGCTCCAGCGCAGCTTTGACTGTTCGCCACCGATCGACAGGTTAGCTGTCGTGAGGCCGGTTGCGATCGCGTACTTAAGCGCTTCCGCCACCGTGGTCGTCATTACACTGTAACGCGCCCAGGCGGGATCGAAGCCCGAGTAATAAAAGTACAGGCCGTCCCCGACGACAAAGCCGATGCGCAATGCGACGATCTCGGTTCCGATCCGCAGTTGAAACACCCTTACCGCGTCGCGCGCCGCCAGGCGGTCGCAGACATCGCAGAGAAAGTCCCGCGCCGACTGTCCCGCAAACCAGTTCGGATGCCTCGCGCCCGAAGCCATCTTGGCACGCAATTCATGCAATACAAAAAATCGCTGCAGTGACTGCACAACCTCCGTGCGCTCGCGCGCCACGGCAAATTCGAATGCGTGGCCATCGCGCCGCAGTGAGTTGTAGCAGTGGCGCAGCGATTCACGCACATTGCGCTTCAGGCCGGCGCGAAACTCATCCCAACTCGACGGCAGGTCCAGTACGTAATCGTCGCTGGTCTGGTACCACTGAGGCGTTGTCTCACAAGCCATTGCCTCGGCCATTGCTGCGCTGAGTCCGTTCCATTGGATCCAGTCCCAATCAGGGACCCTGGCCAGGCTCTCGTGTACCGCCCGCACGCTCAGGCGCTCGTAGCCGGGCTCGATTAGGGGGCTGCGTATTTCGGTCAGTCCCGGGTCAGCGCCCACGAGACCCACCGTAGCCAGCTTGAGCGGCCCGAGACGCCGCCGGGTAAGAATCAAGGGGACGATCGCCACGCATTCTGCGGCGCTGTTTCGCAGTACATGGAACAGGAGCTGGTCATGGATTTGCGGATTGCGGTTCAGAAAATACGTGCACCACGTCAGATGCCAGTCTTGCAGCGCGAAAGGGAGCGTATTGACGGTGGCTCGATAGAGACGCTCATAGTCCGGCTTGAGTGCACGAATGCCCGCAATGTCGGTTACGATGTTGGTTGTTAGTTCAACCGAATGCGAGGCACCACTTTCGCGCGCGCCGACCGGGAGAGGACCGCTTGTCTCCGCAGCAAACTTGCCTGTGCTCTCCGTTGCACTTGGTTCGGACACCAAACCTCGCTGCCAGATGCTCAGTTCGCGTTTAACTTATCACGGCCCTGCAGCGCCCACCTCAGTCTAACAAATTCAGCGGGTTGCGTTCGTCCACGCACTCCCCAGGATAAAAAAGGGCCTGCAGTGCGGCCGTCGTCTACCCGATGGTTGGTCCGGGCGCAGGTGTTGTTGCGCGACTCAGCTTTCAAGGCGCGGTGTTCTGGCTGAGTGACGGCGCGTCAGGACACATACCCGGAGTCTCTCGGCGGCGGGTCGGTTCGCATGATCCTGACCGTGGCAGATCCTGACAAAGCGTTTGCCGCAGGCGTTGGCAGCCGGCGCGTCACAGGTGTTCCCGCTCGGCGAGGCACGCACTGGGAGATTGGCCGTTTCGCTCGTGCTCCGTGCCTGATGCGCCACTTTGACAGTCTCTGGCGGTCGCGGAGGGTTTAGCAGACAATTAATGATTCACCACTGCAGGCGAACAGGCGTCGCATGCCAGCATGGAACTGAAGCGTGGCACGGCGATTCTTACCCTCATATGATTCTGGTGTGTAAGCCGCGCGCTCCGCCCTTCATCGCGGCACTAGCGTTATTGCTTGTTGCCGGTTGCGCAGTCGGTCCTGACTTCAAAAGACCTGCCGCTCCGCAGGTCAGCGACTACACAGCCGCAGCGCCCTCGACCACGGTGACCACCGCGAATGTCTCGGGTGGGGAGGCGCAGCGCTTTGCCAGGGGCAGTGACCTCGCCGGGGACTGGTGGACCTTATTTCATTCCCGGCCCCTCAACGACCTGATCCAACAGTCGCTTACAAATAATCCCGATCTTAAGGCGGCGCAGGCGGCACTGTCGGTTGCAAGTGAGAATGTCCTCGCGCAACGCGGCGCTTTCTATCCGAGTGTCTCGGCCAGCTTCTCGGCCAGCCGTCAGCGGCAAGCAGGGACGATCTCACCCACGCCCAGCTCAAACGCCTTTCTATACAATCTCTTCACGCCACAGGTCAGCGTTGCCTACGTCCCGGATGTTTTCGGCCTCAACCGCCGGACCGTGGAGTCGCTGCAGGCGCAGGAACAAGAAGTACGTTTCCAGATGATCGCGACCTACACCACGCTGACCGCCAACGTGGTAGTCACCGCGGTTCAGCTGGGCGCGGTGCAGACGCAGATCGATGCAACCCACGAGCTCATCGACATCAACTCCAACATGGTGCAGATCCTGCGCTATCAGTTCGACAAGGGTTATGTCAGCCGCCTCGATGTCGCCGCGCAGGAATCGCAGCTCGCGCAAGTGGCCGCCACGCTCCCGCCCCTTCTCAAGCAAGCCGCCCAGCTGCGCGACCTCCTGGCCGTCCTCGCGGGCCAGTTTCCCGCCCAGGCAACCCATGAAAAATTCGCGCTGTCGAGTCTGCAATTGCCCCAGGATCTGCCGGTGAGCCTGCCATCGGCACTGGTAGCGCAGCGTCCGGACGTGCTCCAGGCCGAGGCCAACATGCACGCCGCCAGCGCCAGGATTGGAGTGGCCATCGCCAACCGCCTGCCGAACATTCAACTGACCGCAGATGCCGGCAGCACGGCACTGGCCATGAGTCAGGTATTCACTTCGGGGACGGGGTTCTGGGGCCTGGGCGCCGCTGCGACTGCACCCATTTTCGAAGGCGGGACGCTGCTGCATCAGGAGCGCGCCGCGAAAGCCGCCTACGTTCAGGCCGCGGAGCAATATCGCAGCACGGTACTCACCGCGTTTCAGAATGTTGCTGACACCTTAACAGCGCTCGAGCAGGACGCAGAGGGTCTGAAGGCGGCTGCAGCCGCAACCGATGCCGCGAAGGTGACCCTGGATTTGTCCGAACGACAGCTTAAGTCCGGGTACGCCAGTTCCCTGGCGTTGTTGAGCGCTGAGCAAACCTATCAGCAGGCTCTCATCAACCTGGTGCAGGCCCAGGCCAATCGTTATGCCGACACGGCGGCCTTGTTTCAGGCCCTTGGCGGCGGCTGGTGGAACCGCGCCGACCTGGTAACTGATCAGCATGGAAAATAAGTTCCTCGCGCCGGCCATTGCGGTCCTGGCGGTGGCTGTCATGTCAGTCACGGGCTGTGCATCGAAGACTGACGGGAGCCCGCAGGCAGCGGCGCCGACGGCCAACAACGCCAGACTGACGGCGGATCAGCGCCAGCACGTCCAGCTCTACACCGTTCAGCCGTCCAGATTTCACCGCACGATTGAGACCACGGGGGTGGTTGATTTTGACAACGACCAGGCCACGAGTGTGCTGGCGCCGTTTTCCGGTCCGGTCTCGCAGCTGCTCGTCCCCTTAGGCGCACAAGTCAGGGACGGCACTCCCCTCGCGACCGTGGATTCGCCTGACTTTGCGACCGCCATCAGCACCTATCGCAAGGCACTCGCAACGGCGCAGACCGACCGCCGGCTTGCCGACCTCGATAAGGATCTTCTGGAGCACAACGGTGTTTCTCAGCGCGAAGAGGACCAGGCACAAACCGACGCGGTCAGCGCTGAGGCAGATCGCGATGCCGCGTTGCGGGCACTCGTCTCGCTGAAGGTCGCTCCACAGACGATTAAGGACATTCAGGAGGGCCGGCGCGTTTCGGACACAGCGGCGTTCATCCGCTCGCCGATCGCGGGAACCCTGGTCGAGAGGCTGATTACTCCCGGACAGCTCCTGCAGGCGGGCACCACGGCGTGCTTTACGGTCGCCAACCTTTCGCGCGTGTGGGTCCTGGCGCAGCTTTTTGGCTCGGACCTCGCCGCGGTGAGTCGCGGGGATTCCGCGCAGGTAGTGACTGGGGTTGGCACAAACAGCTTTTCCGGAAAAGTGGACAACATCGCCGCGCTCGTGGATCCGGATACGCGTTCGGTCCAGGTGCGTGTGGTGGTCGAAAATCCGGGAAACTTCCTGAAGAAGCAGATGTATGTGCGCGTGTTGATCCAGGCGCGCGAGGAAAGCACCGGGCTGCTGATCCCCGTCTCGGCGGTGTTACGGGATGACGAGAACCTGCCGTTTGTCTACGTCGCTCAGGCCGACGGTAGCTTCGCGCGGCAGCACATAACCCTCGGTTATCGCGCCGGGGACCAATACGACATTGGTGCCGGTCTGCGAGCCGGCGATCAGATTGTGGTTGCCGGGGGCATCTTTGTTCAATTCATGCAGACGCAATGAGTTCGCCCGCGTCGCCAAACGGATCTGCGCCGCGAAGCGCGTCGATCATGGACCGCATCGTGGCCTCCTCGTTGCGGCAGCCCTTGCTCGTCGGCCTCATGACGCTGGTACTGATCGGCCTGGGGTGGCACTCGCTGCGACGCCTCCCGGTAGACGCTTATCCGGACCTGTCGCCCCCGATCGTCGAAATCATCACGCAGTGGCCCGGGCACGCGGCAGAGGAAGTGGAGCGGCTGATCACGGTGCCGGTCGAACTGGCGATGAACGGCATTCCCAGGCTGGCAACGAGCCGCTCAATCTCCCTTTATGGCCTGTCAGACGTCATCCTGACCTTTGAGGTTGGCACTAACGATTACTTCGCGCGCCAGCAGGCCATAAACCAACTCGGCGACGCCACTCTGCCGAGTAACGTGACACCTGCGCTGGCGCCGCTGTCCGCACCCTCGGGTCTGATCTATCGCTACGTGCTACAGAGCTCCGACCGATCGCCGATGGAGCTCAAGACGTTCGAAGATTGGATCATCGAACCGCAATACAAAGCCGTTCCGGGCGTCGCGGATGATTCCGGCTTCGGCGGCGGAACGATGCAGTACCAGGTGCTGCTCGATCCGATCCGGGTTGCCTCGGTCGGCCTGTCAGTCCAGCAGGTGGAGAACTCGCTCACCGCCAACAACGCCAATGCCGGCGGCGGCTTCTATTCGCAGGGTGGGCAGTTTTACTACGTGCGCGGTACTGGGCGTCTCAGAACGACAGAGGACATCGGCAATGTGGTGGTGGCGGTTAACAACGGCACGCCGGTGCTGGTCAAGGACGTGGGCCGTGTCGTCATCGGCATCGCCCCGCGCCTGGGCGAGTTCGGCTACGAAAAACAGGACGACGCCGTGGAGGGCGTCATCCTGCTGAGAACGGGTGAAAAGACCCAGGACGTGCTGAAGCGGGTCGAGGCCAAGACCCGGGAACTCAACGACGCAATCCTGCCCAAGGACGTCAAGGTTGTTCCCTTCTACGACCGCACTGACCTGGTTGCGCTGACGACGGAGGTGGTGGAGCGCAACCTGTTGCGAGGCATGTTGCTGGTCGTCGTAATCCTCATATTTTTCCTCTACGATTTCCGTGCCGGCCTGATTGTCGCCAGCACGATCCCGCTGGCGTTGCTGTTCGCATTCGTTTGTCTTGATCTGCAAAACGCCTCCGCCAATCTGCTCTCCATAGGAGCGGTGGATTTTGGAATCCTGGTGGACGGTGCGGTGGTCATGGTGGAGAACATCTTCCGCCAGGTCGCGGCGCGCCGCGGCACTCCCGTGAACATCGTGGACACCATCAAGAGCGCGGCCGCGGAAGTGGATCGCCCGCTTTTCTATGCGGTCGCCGTGATCGTCGTCGGTTTCCTGCCGATCTATGTCTTATCCGGAGCCTCCGGGACGCTGTTCAAGCCGATGGCGGACACGATGATCTTCGCCCTGGTCGGTTCACTGATCGTCACCCTGACGCTGCTACCGGTGTTGTGTGCGTGGTTCATGCGCCGCGGCGTGCAGGAGCGACGCAATGCCGCCTTCGAATACATCAAATCGGTCTACACCCGCGGGCTTGATTTCTGTCTCGAGCACTTGTGGGGTACGACGTTCGCCTCGGTGCTGCTGCTGGCAGCTTCGCTGTTGCTCATCCCGCGCATCGGCGCCGAGTTCATGCCGCAATTGGATGAAGGCGCGCTGTGGGTGCGCGCAACGATGCCCTACACGATTTCATTCGACGAGGCGGCGGAGATTGCTCCCAAAGTGCGCGATGTACTGCACTCCTTTCCCGAAGTCACTACGGTCGCCTCTGAGCTGGGGCGGCCTGACGACGGCACCGATTCCACCGGCTTCTTCAACGTCGAGTTTTACGTCGGCCTTACCCCCTACGCGCAATGGAACGGCGCCACCTATCGCAGCAAAGCCGGCCTGATCGCGGCGATCAACCGCAAGCTCGAGTCATTCCCCGGAATTATTTTCAACTACACGCAGCCGGCTGAAGATGCAGTGGATGAGGCGGAGACGGGCTTGAAAAGCGCGCTGGCGGTCAAGGTCTTCGGAGCTGACCTCAACACGCTGCAGCAAAAGGGCAAGGCGATCAAGCAGATCCTGGAGCGAGTGCGCGGAATCACCGATGTAACCCTGGTGCAGGAGCTCGGGCAGCCAAGTCTGACCATCAAGATCGACCGTGCCAGGATCGCCCGCTACGGCTTGAATGTCGCCGACATCAATGCCCTGATTCAAACAGCGATCGGCGGGGACGTGGCCACCCAGGTGGTACAGGAGGAGAAGCAGTTTGATCTCGTCGTGCGCCTGGAGCGCCAATACCGGGACACTCCCGATGAAATCGCAAATATCCTGGTGGCCACGCCCGGCGGACAACAAATTCCGCTCAAGGAATTCGCGGACATCCAGGTGACCGACGGCGCCTCCTTCATCTACCGCCAGAACAATTCGCGCTACATCGGGGTGCAGTTCTCGGTGGAAGGACGCGATCTGGCCGGCGCGGTGGAAGACGCCATAAAGCAGGTCAACAAGAACGTCACGTTGCCGCAGGGCTACCGTCTGGACTGGGGCGGAGAGTACACCGAGTACCTGGCTTCACGCGGGCAGCTGAGTGTCATCCTGCCGCTGACGTTGTTCCTGATTTTCCTGCTGTTGTTCGCGCTCTACAGCAACTTCAAGTTCCCGTTCATCACCGTCCTGGGCGTTGTGCTGTCAGCGCCGGTGGGGGGTATCCTGGCGCTGTGGATCACCGGCACGCCTTTCTCGGTCTCTTCCGGCATCGGCTTTCTGGCCTTGTTCGGCGTCTCGGTGCAGACGGCGGTCGTCTATATCTCCTATGTCAATGAGCTGCGCCGCGGTGGCACCGCTCTGCCCGAGGCGATTCGACTCGGGGCGATCTTGCGCCTGCGCCCGATCATGATGACTGCGTTGGTGGCCGCATTGGGCCTCTTGCCGGCGGCCCTGGCCACTGGTGTTGGCACGGACTCCCAGCGGCCGTTTGCCCTGGTCATCGTCAGCGGTTTGTTCACGCGGCTGCTGGTTAGTGTCTTTCTGATGCCGGTGCTCTATGCCCTCGTGGCCCGCCCCGGCGACCGGCTCGAAGTGTGATGCCTCGTTTCACCTCGGCTGGCGCGCCTACAGCCTGGGCGTGATGGCGATAGGCATGGTCTGCCTGGCGTTGGGGGAATTTGACCCGGGCCCCTGGCCTGCCGCCGCTCGAGTCCGGTGCGGCGGCGACGTTCGTCCCTCTTGCATTCGATGGCGCGCGCGCGCATCTTCTTTGCGCCGCAACCTATGAGAACGAGGCGGCATCAACAATAAGGGGATTTCTAATGAGACCTACCAAGTACTGGCCTGCAGTGGCCATTGCTCTGGCGCTGTCTGCAGCCGCGGCCGCCGCGCCATTCCCGCAGGGACGGGTGAGCGCAGTTGATGTTGGCCCGGCGGCAGCGTTCGCCGAAAACGCGCAGGTGACCGTGACTGTCTCGCTGAAATTGCGCGACGAAGATCAGCTGGAAAAGTTTATCGAGACGGTCTCAACGCACACCTCGCCTCAGTACCACCAGTTCCTCACGGTACAGCAGTTTTCGGACCGTTTCGGCCCGACCCCCGCCACCGTAACAGCGGTGACGCAGCTTTTTGAATCGCAGGGTCTTACCGTTGCGCGCAGCGCGACCGCGCAACTGCACGTGAGCGGCAGCGCCGCAGCCGTCGAAAAGGCCTTCAGCGTGCAGTTACACAGCTTCGCGGTCGCCGCGACTGCGGATGCCCCCGGCTACCGGTTCCGCGCGCCGATGGGCGCACCGCACCTTCCCGATGCCATTGCCGGCTCGGTGGCAGCCGTGGTCGGTCTGGACACCCGCCCGCGCATGCAGCCCGCTGTGCAACACGTCGGCCCGACCGCCGCCGTGCAGCAGCCGGCCAGTCAGTCGAACACGCTGAACACTCCTGACGCGCCGGGGTTGTGGACGGTGCAGGATTTTGCCCAGTACTACGATGTCAAGCCGCTCTACAAAGCAGGACTAAGCGGCCGCGGGCGCACCATCGGCATCATGACGCTCGCGAGCTTCACGCCCAGCGATGCGTACGCGTACTGGAGTGCACTCGGCCTCAAGGTCGGCTCGAACCGCATCAAGGAAATCGAAGTGGATGGCGGATCGGGACCCCCGAGCGATGCTTCGGGCTCGATCGAGACGACCCTCGATGTGGAGCAGTCCGGCGGTTTGGCGCCAAGCGCCCGGATTCGCGTGTATGAGGCTCCCAACACCTCCCAGGGCTTCGTCGACGCCATCGGCGTAGCGGCAGATGACAACATCGCAGACACCCTGTCGATGAGCTGGATCACCTGGGAGTTCTTCGACTTCTCATCGAGCCCGTTCTGGGGCAACGGATCGGTAACCGATCCGGCCACCGGTGAACAGACCAACATGATCACTGCCTTCCACGATGCGCTGGCGCAGGCTGCCTGTCAGGGCCAGACGGTGTTCATCGCAACAGGCGACTACGGTGCCTATGCAGCCGAGCAAGCTCTGCCACTGGCCGACTTCAACCCTGTGCTGTCGGTCAATGATCCGGCCGTGCAGCCGTATGTCACCGCAACCGGCGGCACCACATTGCCGGGCACGCAGACCTACGTGAACTCCAGCGGCGCGCCCATCTACACGGTAACCATCCCGCACGAGCAGGCCTGGAGCTGGACCTACCTTGAGGGTCTGTGCAACGTACTGGGGATCGACTACTACACCTGCGGAATTGAGCCCGTCGGCAGCAGCGGCGGCGTCAGCCTGTACTGGCCGCGGCCCTTCTACCAGTGGTTCGTGCCCGGAATGGCCGACACGCAGCCCGGTCAGACGATTCACGATAATCAGCCGACCCCGCCCCCGGATGTGCCGCCGGTGCACCTGCGCGCCGGCTTCCCCGGTCGCAACATCCCGGATCTCTCGGCCAACGCTGACCCGGAGACCGGCTACGTCATCTACTACACCTCGAGCAGCACCGGCTTCGGGATAGCGACCTTCTACGGCGGCACCAGCTTCGTGGCGCCGCAGTTTAACGGCGTAGCCTCGCTGTACTCCGAATCGCTGCACACGCGCCTGGGTCTGCTAAACCCCGAACTGTATTTCATCAGCCAGTTCGGCGGCTACGGCGGCTTCAGACCGCCGCTGCGTGACATCACGCAGGGAAATAACTGGTACTGGAATGCACGCCGCGGCTACGATCAGACCACCGGTCTGGGCGTTCCTGATGTCGCAAATCTCCTGGAGACTCTCAGGTTCTTCAACCCCTGAAGACTCCGTATCAGGTCCTGTGACGGAAGCGGGGCGGCTTTGCCGCCCCCCTTTTTTTGCGCAAGCCGTCACGGGGGCAGGCATCGAATTTTCTGCTCCTTAGCGGCCATTCGTAGGCTGCCTCATGGCAAAAACGCTCGAGCAGCAAAGCCGAGACATGCGCGAGAAGCCCTAAGACGTGTGAGGCGAGATACTCGTCGCTCGTGCGTGCGCATGTACCGGAACGGCGGACGCTGGTCTACAGCCGGATCGTGGATTCACGCATCGCGCGCGATCGGATCGCCTGCAGGAAGCTCGACGCGAGCCGCTGGACCCGGGCGCGGCTCTGGTCGAATCGAAACCTCGCCAATCCCAAACGGGACGCCGCCATGATAAAACTCTTCGTCGGATGCACGTTCCCTCGGCTCCAGTGCAATTTGAAGTGTTCCCGACCGGGGCCGAAATCGATGTCGAGATGCCTGCCGTCGCTATCCCGATAATTCTCAAAAATATGTCGTATCACGAATTCGTCCAGGACGTTCCCCGGAGAGAAACGTTCATACTTGTCGTCGTAGGTAATCATCATTGTGCTGGCAAAGCTGGAACTGATGGCCGCTAATTTCACGGCAATCGGCGAATCATCGAGTTTCAAGACAAAAACCAAGAATCTCGGATCGGAGGTAAACAGCTTTGTGACGAACTCCTGATAACGTGATGAGAAGACCCAGTCTCCGCGTTTATTTGTGCGTTCTGACCATTTTCTCTTTTGCAGGAACAGCCAGCCGATCGCCGGCGTTGATGCGCCGCGAACGATCTCCACAGTGACTTTCCCTTGCTCATGCAGACGGCGAGTCTTACGGGCTACGTTGCTCTCATAGTGCTTGCTCAGGGAACGTTTGTAAGAGGCCCAGTCGACCTCTGCCTTCAAATCGGCATAAGGCATCGCATTGTCGTACGCTTCGACGATGCGCAGCCTCGTGAGGCTTTGGATTGCGAGCTCAAGGTGACATCCGGATTTCACGAAGTAGAAGTTGATGAGATCCGGACGCGCGGATATCAGGAGTCTCTCCAGAAGCGCGTTAGCAATGGCCTGAGATGTGGTGCCGCGCTCAACGAGAATGTCGCAACCTTCCGCCGCTTCGGGGGTGCAGATTGACGCGTATTTACAGACCTTGCCTCGCAGAAGAACCATCGGCAGCGCCGCAAGCAGCCGATCATTCTCAATTAAAACTACACAACACAGCTCTGCCCCCTGCGGACGATGTATGGTATTCCAGCTCTCGTAGACATAGGAAAAGCTCAGCGAATATCCGGCTCGTGCAGAGACCCACAAACGGTCCCATTCAGTTCTGATCGATACCACCTCATCTATGCTTTTGAGAATCCGGCAACTGTGCGGCAGGGTGTCATGGTCAGAGTGCTGGTAGGGATGCATGGGCGTGGCTCGTGATGTGAGACGGTCGAGTGTCGCGGCGCTCCAGTCGCCTGGCGTAAGGTCACTGCCCGATCATCGCGCGAAATCACATAGCGGTGTTTTGATGGCGGAGAGGGTGAGATTGACTCGGGCCATCCTGGCCCTCGCCCTGCGGGCGCGCTGCGCGCGTCCAAAATCGCTCCAGGCGATTTTGTCGAACTCACGAGCCCCGTGAAGGACCTCCGGTTTTCAAGTCGCACCACTCACCCGTCAGCGCATTCTAGGCACGCGTAAACGCATAGTTCCATTGATACCGCGAAACCGGTCTCAGGCTTGAAATCCCGACGGTTGCAGGCGACTGCAACACGAACAGCAACAGCAGCGGGTCAAGTTGTGGTAGCGGGGCCGTTCGACAGTGGCCGGCACCGGCCAACTCCGGACCTCCAGCGCAGCGAACTGCCTGCCTAAAACCTGCCGTTCCGGCAGCCGACTAGGCCTTTGTTGCCAAGGCAGATAGCATCCCCGAACATAGCTGACGCTTGACCAGGGAGACAGCGGCTTGGCTGAAGGCAACGAACCGGACGCGGTGCATGGTCCGGGAAGCTCATTGCGGCCATACGCGAGCCTGAGGGAACTGCGCCGGAGATCAATCCCACCGGGACAGGAGCGTCAGCCGGTTCAGCTTCTGTGGCACATCCAAAGTCACACAACCGGATTCTGATCGCGGCAGGACTCGCCGCCCTCGGTGTGGCGACCGATAGCAATTTCTAAGTGCAATGGGCAACATGAAAGACCAGTTGCAGGCATTCTCGCAAGAAGTGAACTTCACTCGCTATCGCGGCCAATCCGAGGGTCACTACGAGAGCTTTTTTCTGCGCGCAAACCACCCTCATCGCGCGCAGGCATTCTGGATCCGCTACACGATCTTCAGTCCCAAGGCACACCCCGGCAATGCAATCGGCGAACTCTGGGCGATTTATTTCGATGCTGAGCAGAATCTTCACGTCACCGCGAAGGAGGAATACCGGTTCACGCGCTGCGACTTCGATATCTTGTCGCTTCGAGTGCACATTGGCAACGCGACGCTGCTGCCAAATCGTCTCGATGGAGCGATCGATGGTCGGCGACACAGCCTGGCCTGGGACTTGAAATTCGAGGGTAGCTCGCCGCCGATTCTCCTGCTGCCGCTAAAGCTGTACCAAGGCCGCTTTCCCGCGGCCAAGAGCGTGGTCAGTCTTCCAATGGCTTGTTTTAGTGGCTCGTTGACCGTCGACGGAAAGAAAATCGAGATTACCGACTGGATCGGCAGTCAGAACCACAATTGGGGATCTCGCCACACTGATCTCTACGCGTGGGGTCAGGTCGCCGGATTTGACAATGAGCCCGACAGCTTTCTGGAGGTGGCAACCGCCAGGCTTCGTCTTGGGCCGTTTTGGACGCCGCCGATAACGCTAATCGTACTTCGCCATAGACAACGAGAATACACGTTCACGAAATTGGGTCAGGCAATCCGAGCCAAAGGAAAGTTCAGTTATTTTTCCTGGGAATTTGCGTCGAGAAACAATGATGCGAGGATTACAGGAACGATATCGGCGCCACGAGAGGCGTTTGTAGGACTGAAATACCATAATCCGCCCGGGGGTACCAAACACTGTCTCAACAGCAAGATTGCCAGCTGCACGCTGCACTTGAGAGACAGGCTTGCGGACACGACCGACGTGCTGGAGACGAGAAACCGTGCCGCGTTCGAAATCCTGACCGATGATGAGAAACACGGCGTCGACATGTCGGCGTGATTGCCAGGTTGGCACGCTCTTCGTTGGGACCGATCCGATCTGGCAGCGGCGGAGTCTGTGGCGATCTTTCAGGCCCGCACTTACAGCGAGAGATGGCATTTGTCACGCTGGTACAACAGAGTGCAGGGCACTTGCTGTCGGTGCCAACCGCCGCGACGAGCCGAGGTCAAGCATACAGCTTACCGCCGGCGGCGCATCGGCGTAACGACCGCCGGCGGCGCTTCCATTGGCTAAGCGTCACGGACGAATCGTAGGGAGCCGGTGCGGCGGGCGTCCATCCAGCACCGGTGGGACTTGGGGCTGGATGAACCCGTCATATAACCGGCGCTGATGGGTGAGATTTTTTACTGGCCGTCGAAGACCTTCTGGGTGAAACATCCGATCCGAACGCCAAGCGGATCAACAACGGCATTATTGGAGATGCGCGCCGGTCGACAGCGGCACTTGGCAAGCGCTTGTTCCAGTGGGCGCAGGCCCCGTCGGGCCGCCTATCACGAACCAACAGACACAGCAGCCGTCCGGCACAAAGTGACGTTCTTCAGAGAATCGCGTCCGATGCCGCGTAGGGTTTAATGCTTTCCGCGACGGAGTCGGCCACATGCTCTTTGGTAATCAGGCCGGCAACATTCCTGGTTCGCGGAATCCTCTCGTCGGCCCGCACGACGACTGCCATGATCGCCTTCCTGCGCCACATGCGCCCGATGACGTTGAACATGATGTCCTCGCCACGCGCGACTGTGAAATTCGGGCTGGCCACGTCCCCGAGTGAGATCCCCGTAAAGGCGCCTTCGAGGCCCCGTCGCAGAGCCGTGTTGACTCGCAGGACACCGGAAATCTTGTCGTCACGCGTGACCACAACGTGCCGCATTCGCCCCTCATGCTCGGGCAATCTTAAAAACTCGTCGAAAGCCATGCTATGTGGCAGGACCAGAATGTCCTTGTCCATGACATCGACAGCGCGGCGAACCAGAAACATGTTTGCATGCAGGGCTTTTGGAATGAAGTGCCGCCGCGCGAGGAGCTTTATCGTGTATATGTTTTCACGCGAAAGGACACGCCGGCAGCCGATACTGATCGCAACCGCGATGATCATCGGCATCACAATGCCGTAATCCAGCGTCATCTCGAAGATCATGGTGACGGCCGTCATCGCGGCGCCTGTGCCGCCACCCACCATCGCCGCCATACCGACCGTCGCGAAAGCCGGAACACTGATGTCAGCGGTTGGGAACAGCAGGTGACAGAGCGCACCAAACGCGCCACCGAGTGTCGCGCCCATGAACAGCGATGGTGAGAAAATTCCGCCCGATGACCCCGACCCAAGGCTTAGCGATGTTGCGACAACTTTCGCGGCAGAAAGTAGCGCCAGGAATGGAGCCGCAGCCAGTCCACCCATGAGGACGTCCTGTATCGTCGAATAGCCGACGCCTTCGATCCGATAGTGGCCGCTAAAGCGCAGAAATGCGTACATCATTGTACCGACGATGCTCATGCCGATCGCGTGACGCAGGTACGGGTTCGTGATGCGATCGAATTGATCCTCGGCCAGATGCAGCCCGCGGATAAAACCCGCAGCCGCAACACCCGCCGCAACGCCGAGAATTGCGTACAGCGCCAGCACGTATATCGCAGAGGGGTGAACGGATAGGGTGCCGAGAGCGGGTACGTCGAAGGCCGGCCGGGGACCGAAGAAAATCCGGCCGATGAACGTCGCGGTTCCGGTCGCGAGCGCCACAGGCAAAAAGGTCCGTGTGCTCACCTCCGGCATCATGAGTTCGATGGCGAAGATGACCCCCCCGATCGGGGTGTTAAAGGTGGCAGCGATGCCGGCGCCCGCGCCGGCCGCGACGAGCGTGATGCGCTGCCACGCCTCAAGCCGAATGATCTGGCCAATGCTCGACCCCAGGGACGCGCCGATCTGAATGATGGGTCCCTCGCGCCCGACGGCCGATCCGCTTCCAATCGCCAGTGCTGAGGCCAGTGACTTCACCGCCGCCACCACCGGACGGATGCGCCCCTCCTTGTAGAAGATCGCGTCCATCACCTCCGGGACGCCATGTCCGCGCGCCTCCGGCGCAAACGTCCTGACAAGAAAAACCACCGCTATGCCGCCAATGACGGGGACGAAAATGACTAACGCACCCCAAGGGGACGGCGGCGTGTAGACGTTGGCGTCATAGATTAGGGAGAAGCGACACAAGAAGAGAGCGTTGTGAACGACTGCGATCAACGCGCGAAAGAATACCGCTCCAAATCCGGTCACTACGCCCACAAAGACTGCAATGATCGAAAGGGCGAACAGATTGACGGAACGCTCAACCGTGGCGGTGTCACTCATCGCGTAATATCTTTTTGGCGAGGATCCTGGAGATTGTAGGTGATCAGCGGTGGCAGGACTCTCCAAGCCGCAGAGCGTCACATCATTTCTGATTGGCGGAGAGGGTGAGATTCGAACTCACGAGCCCCGTAAGGAGCCTCCGGTTTTCAAGTCGCGCCACTCGCACGCTAGCGCACTCAAAGCACGTGTAACCGCATGTTTCCATTGATACCGGGAAACCGGTCTCAGGCTTGAAATCCCGACGGTTGCACGCGACTGCAACACGAACTGCAACAGCACCGGGTCAAGTTGTGGTAGCCGGGCCGTTCGACAGTGGCCGGAACCGCCCACATCCGGTCAGTGCTGGCATAAAAATCGCCGCCACTAAGCGGTCATTCGCCATTGGTTCACCGGACTCGTTATGCTTTGCGGTTGCTGTATCCGCCTGAGGCACTTTGGACTGGAGACACCAAATGCACCGGATAAAACTCATCGTGACTGTCCTGTTAGTGTTCGCTGCGGCGCATGGAATGACGCAAGAGCATCAGCATGGCAATGGTGAGAGGTTGGGAGAGGTTCACTTCACCACGTCGTGCAACGAGGTGGCGCAGAGTGAATTTAATCGCGCGGTAGCCCTACTGCATTCGTTCCAATTCAGCCGTGCCATCGAAGGATTTAATGCGGTCCTTGGGGAAGACCCGACGTGCTCCATCGCGTACTGGGGGATCGCCCTAAGTGATTGGAGCAATCCTTTCGCGCCAGGAATCAAAGATGCGGGCCAGCTGAAGCTAGGGCGCGAGAACGCCGAACGGGGCTTGGCCGCGGGCGCGAAGACGGAGCGCGAACGGGCTTATCTCGCGGCCGTCGGAAAGCTATACGCTGCCTTCGAAAGCACGCCGCAGCAAGCGCGTTTGCTCGCCTATCGCGACGCCATGGGGGACGTCGCGGCAAAATATCCGGAAGACCACGAGGCGCAGATCTTCTACGCATTGGCGCTCGCAGTCGCGGAAGATCCCGGGGACAAGACCTACACAGACCGGCTCAAGGCGGGAGCAATTCTCGAGAAATTGTTTGAGGAGGAGCCGACCCATCCTGGTCTGGCACACTACATTATCCATGCGTACGACGTGCCGGCGCTGGCGGGGCGGGCGCTCATCGCGGCGCGACGTTATGCGGAAATTGCACCCGACGCGCCTCACGCGCTGCACATGCCATCGCATACATTTACCCGCTTGGGATACTGGCAAGAGTCCATTGACAGCAACGTGGCCGCTGCAGCGGCAGCTCGACGCCAGGGTCAGGCGGCAGAAGAGTTGCACGCCAGCGACTACGAGACTTATGCCTACTTGCAAACTGGGCAGGACAAGGCGGCAGCCGGGATTGTGAGTTCCCTGTCGGAAATCGCATCACGCTTCGATCCGAAGGCGCTGCTGATTGGGGCAGGCCCCCCCGCGGCTGGATATTTTGCGCTCGCGGCAATCCCCGCGCGATACGCATTGGAGCGCCAGAACTGGCAGCAGGCGGAGCAGCTTACGCTGCGGGAGACCCGGTTTCCCTACACCGATGCAATGACGTGGTTCGCCCGAGGACTAGGCGCGGCGCGACTGGGACACAGCGCGGCAGCAAACGAGGCAGCGACAGGTCTGAAGCAGATTCAGCAGCGCCTCTTGAAGGCCAACGAGACTTACTGGGCGCGGCAGGTGGAAATCCAGGCGCTTGCGGTTGCGGCATGGTCTGCGCTAGCGGCGGGCGAAAAAGGAGAAGCTTTGCGGCAGATGGAATCAGCAGCGGAATTGGAAGACGGGACGGAGAAAAGTGCGGTGACACCGGGGCCACTATCCCCGGCGCGGGAGTTGCTCGGGGAGATGTTGCTGGAGATGAGTGAGCCTGGTAAGGCATTGGAGCAATTTGAAGCGACACTTAGGAAGGAGCCGCGGCGCTTCCGTTCACTATATGGAGCGGCGCACGCTGCGCAGCTCAGCGGGAGCCGCGATACGAGTCAGAGGTACTTTCGCGAGCTGTTAAAAGTTTGTGTTAACGCCGACACGCCTGGAAGACCCGAGATCAAGGAAGCGCGCGAGGCATTGTCGAAGCAGAAGAGCTAGATAGACTGCTCCGAAGCGGACGGTGGTGGCAGGCAGTTCAAGGTCAAAAAGCGGCCATTTCAAATTGGCGGAGAGGGTGAGATTCGAACTCACGAGCCCCGTAAGGAGCCTCCGGTTTTCAAG
>Ga0182015_10000436_pt1 | contig 59376 bp, 57 predicted proteins | sample 712P3MmetaG_FD_120478 | JGI IMG/M metagenome (GOLD analysis project Ga0182015, IMG submission 120478) | Permafrost microbial communities from Stordalen Mire, Sweden - 712P3M metaG | ecosystem: Environmental > Terrestrial > Soil > Wetlands > Permafrost | place: Sweden: Stordalen | collected...
AGCCGCCGCCGCCGATGTTCGAGGTGTCGATCTGTCCGGCGTCACTCTGCCAGCCGCTCGCATCCGCCGAACTGCCCGGGTCGACCATTCCGGCACTGCCGTAGCCGCCGCCCTCACCGAAGTTGCCGCGGCCGCTGAAGAGCTCGTTCCCGAGCCATGCACCGCCCAGGCCGCCGAGCAGGCCGCTCCAGAACCCGCCGCCGCCGCCGTATCCGTAGCCCGGTCCGTAGCCCGGTCCGCCCATCCCCGGTCCGCCCATCCCGGGTCCGCCCATTCCGGGCCCGCTCATTCCGGGGCCGCCGTATCCCGGCGGCATCATGCGCGGCCCGGACATCGCGCGGAAGATCCCGCGAATCACGAAGAAGATGACCGCTAGGATGATGATCCACCAGAACCAGTTCATGCTCCAACCCCCGGACGTGCTTCGATGTGTTGCGCCGGACGCGCCCACCGGCTGCCGCGCGCTGTTCAGCGATGACGCGTGACCTAAATAGGTGTTGATGATGAGGCTTACGCCGGTCTCGACGCCCTGATCGAAGTTCCCCTGCGCGAACGAGGGCCGCATCGCCTGATAGATCGACTGAAACGATCGGTTCGGAAAGAATTGGATCGATGCACCGTCGCCGGCGACGCGAATCTGCCGCTCGTCCTTGGCGATGAAGATCTCGACGCCGTTCACCTGCTGCTGCGCGAAGCTGCGTTCGAGCGCGGCGTCTGCGCTCTGACCGTCGAGCGAGGGCGTCGTGACGACGACGACTTCCTTCCCCGTTTGCGCGTTGAACGCGCCGATCTGCTGATCGAGCTGCGCGATCGCCGTCCCTGAGAGCAGATGCGCGCCGTCGACGATATAACTGGTCCGCGCGAATGCAGGCGTGACCGCCGACGCTAGCGCGACGGTCAGTGCGGCGAGCGCCGCGAGCGGTTTCATCGGTGGATCCTCCGCAGGCTGGTACCCCGCCCTGGGCGGGAAGTTGCGACGCGCGCGGCCGCTTAGCGGACCATGACCAGCGCGACGCCGACCGAGGTGGCGACGAAGATGGCCAGCAGCACCCAGACGAACGCCTTCATCAGGCCGTTGTAGTGTTTGCTCGAACGGAACGGCTTCGGTCTCATCGGGCCTCGGCGCGCGCCTCGGCGACCCGCCCCCACAGCCGCTCCAGGTTGTAAAACTGCCGCTGCTCCGGCGTGAAGACGTGCGCGACCACGTTGCCGAGATCGATCAGAATCCAGCCGCCGTCGGCATGCCCCTCGAGCCGCGCCCGCAGGCCGGCCTCGGCGGCGCGCGCGACGATCGCGTCGGCCAGGGCCCGGGTCTGGATGACCGACCGCCCGGTCACCACCACGAAGGCGTCGGCGACGATCGTGCGTCCGGCGAGATCGAGGACGAGGATGTCCTCACCCTTGCGTTCCTCGGCGGCGTCGCGAACGAGTTCGACCAGATCGAGTTCAGGCAGAGCAATGCTCCTTTGAGGAGACGGGTGCAGAAACGGTCGCCGGGTCGATCCCGTAGCGCTGCGCGGCGGCCCGGGTTTGGGGCGCGGCGGTCAGGCCCCGTTGCGCGAGGTAGGCCAGCGTCGAGGCAAGCAGTCCGCCCAGCGCGGCATCGAGGTCGCGAAAGGCGAGTGCGGCGAGTTCCGCCCGGCCGGGAAAGACACGCCCTGGTTCCAGCCCGTCAGCGAGATACACCACACTGTCCAACGGGCTCATGACCGCATCGGCGACGGTGTGTTTGCGAATCGCGGACAGCACGCCGGCATCCGTGATCCCGAACTCCTCGCGGGCGAGTTCGGCGCCGAGCGCGGCGTGGAGCACGATCGGGTTGGCGCGTTCGAACGGTCCGATGGGCAGGCCCCGGCGGGCGCTTTCCTCCAGCAAACGCTCGGCTGGGAAGAGCCGCGCCAAATCGTGCAGCAGCCCGGCGATGCGGGCCGGCCCCGGATCGATGCCGTGCGCCCGGGCGAGGCGTCCGCTCAAACGGGCGACGCGCACGATGTGGCCCATGCGATGCGCCTGGGCGGTTTGCTCGCGGACGCGTCGCGCCATGCGCGCGAACGCGACGCCGCTCAGTGGCGGATCTCCCGAAAGACGCTCGCTCCGATCGAGCGGCCGCCGAGGCGCGCGGGCGCGTAGCCGTCGCCGGCCAAGCGCGCGGTCAGCGCCGCATCGAAGCCGGGGTCCGTGCTGGCCAGCACAACACTCACGTTGCGCACGATGCCCACGCGGTCGAGATCGATGCGAACGATCGTCGCTTGCGCGCCGGTTCCATCGGCGACGTTCGAATGGCGCAGTTTCGGCGCCGCAAAGGGAAATTGTGCCTGGGCCGGGCGCGGGTCGGCCAGATAACCCAGCCGCAGCAGCGTCGCGCGGTCGCCGACGACGACATGCGAGAGCGTGGCGGTCGCGCGATCGAAGACCAGCACGAACGCCGACTCGGCGCCGCGCCGGAAGACGCGAAAGTCCGTGCCTTCGGTCTCCGCGTCGGCGGCGAGTTCATCGCGGGCGCCGAGCGAGGTCGTCGTGCCGAAGACGAGGGTGTGGGTCACGCCGTCGACCTCGATCGCATAGCGCGTGCCCGGCGGCTCCACCAAGTCGAAGGCATGCACAGTCGCGTCGTCATCGACGACCGCGTCGAGCGTCGCGCCGTCCGCGACGAAGGTGACGTGCTGTCCGTCGTCCTTGGTTGCAACCGCGGCCGGGAGCCCGTACAGGTGGACCAGCGCCGGCAGCGGCCGGTGCAGGATCTCCGCCGGAACGGCGGTCACGCGCGGCCGGCGATCTGGAGATCGAGCGCGGCGCGCAGGGCGCGCAGCCGCGCCGCATAGAGTTCGCCCTTGAGGTTGCCGGCCCACATCACCAGCGCGTTCTCGCCGTTGTCGCTGTAGTATCCGCGGCGCGTCGAGACCGTCGTGAAGCCGTATTTGCGATAGAGTTTCTGAGCGGCGACATTCGACTCGCGCACCTCGAGCGTGATCCACGACGCGCCGCGCGCAATCGCCTCATCGAGCAGCTTGAGCAGCATCTCTTCGCCGAACCTGCGGCCGCGCAGCGACGGATGGACGGCGATCGTGGTGACGTGCGAATCCTCGAGGATCACCCAGATTCCGCCGTAGGCCACGATCAGGCCGTCGCTGCGGCCGATGAAATAATGTGCCAGCTTGTTGTCGCGAATCTCGTTCGCAAACGCGTTGACCGGCCAGGCGGTGGTGAACGATGCCGCTTCGATCTGCAGCACGGCCGTGAGGTCGGCGGGCGTCATCGGTTCGATCTGCAGGGCTTTGGGCGCGCCGGCGTCCGCCGGGTACAGTTCGGCTTTCACGGCGCACCCGGCCGGACGGCGGGTGCCTCACCGTAATCGGGTGCCAGGGCGTGCAGGCTCGCGAGAGGACGGCGCACGCGCGCGAGCGCGGCGATTGCGACGGCGGGGATCTCGTCCCGGGGCGGAAGCGCTCGCACGTTCCATCCGCGTTCGGCGATCTGCGCGAGCACGTCCTCCGTATTCCCCGCCGCGGCGAGCGGACCAGGCGCCCCGGTCAGCAGTCGGTCGAGCACGTCGCCGGGTGCGCCGCAGGCTTGGTCGTGCGCGCGCTCGTCGCGCCGCCGGGCGCAGATCACGCCCCGGCGGCCGCGCACGATCGTGATCAGCGGCAACGGCGGCGCTTCCGGCTCGAGCGCATCATAGGACGAAATGCCCACCAGCGCGACCCCGCTGCCGTAGGCCAGCGCTTTCGCGTACGAGACGGCGATACGCAGCCCCGTGAACGAACCGGGCCCGGTGCCGACCGCGATGCGGTCGAGCTCGCGCAGGCGCGTTCCGGCTCGTGCCAGCAGGTCTTCGATCCGCCCGAGCCCGTGTTCGAGCGCATCCGGCGTGCGCGAGGCGTCGGCGAGCACCGTGCTGCCGTCGTCGAGTGCGACCGAAAAACCGCCGAGCGCCCCGTCGATTGCGAGGATCCTCATCGCCGTTGGTGGCGGACGACCCGGGGCCCCTGACCGCTGCCGTCGATCCAAAGCTCGATTCGTTCGGCCGGAAGCCAGCTTTCGACGCCCTCGGGCCATTCAACGAAAACGATCCGGTCGCCGGCGAAGGCGTCCTCGAGACCGAGTTCGGGGATTTCCCGGGCGGCGTTCTCGATCCGATAGAAATCGAGGTGCTCGACCGGCGGCGTTCCCGGGTACGTCTGGCGGAACACGAAGGTGGGACTGCTGACGGCGTCGTCGGTGCCGTGCAGCGCGCGCACGATGGCGCGCACGAGCGTCGTCTTTCCCGCTCCCAGCGGACCATGCAGCGCGACGACATCGCCTGCTTGCAAACGCGCGGCGAAACGGCGGGCGAACGCTTCGAGCGCCGCCGTCGTGTCGAGGACGTCTTCTCGCTCAGTCAGAATAACGTTAGGTGCTTCTGCGGTGGAGTGACGTCCTGGTCGGAATCGTCGCTGGGGCGGTCTGCTCGGTCGTCGCGGCGGCGTTCGAAACGGTCGTCCTGACGGCCCGTTTCTTCTCGCTGGGCCATATCGGCGGCGGACTCGGCAGCAAGCTGGTCATCATCGCGCTCGTCGGGGCCGTCGTCGGCGGCGTCGTCGGGTTCCTCGTCGGAGCGCTTTTCAAGCAGCGCGACAGCACCGCGCGGTGATCCGCGGCGGTCCCGGGCACGGTGCCGGTAAGCCGGCCATGTTTCGCGCGCGATCCGAGCCCGCGCTCGAGCGCTGCTCTTCCCTGGTAAGAAAGAATTCGTGAACAACGACAGTCGACTTTCGGCGATCGCCGTCGAAGACGAGATGCGCGAGAGTTATCTCTCCTATGCGATGTCCGTCATCGCGTCGCGCGCCCTTCCCGACGTCCGCGACGGTCTCAAACCGGTCCAGCGCCGTATCCTGTATGCGATGCGCGAGATGGGGCTCGATCCTTCGAAGCAGCATCGCAAGTGCGCCGGCGTCATCGGCGAGGTCCTCAAATCGTACCACCCTCACGGCGACCAGTCGGTCTACGACGCGCTGGTACGGATGGCCCAGGATTTCACCCTGCGCTACCCGCTGGTCGACGGTCACGGCAACTTCGGTTCGCCTTCGCCCGACCCGCCGGCCGCCTATCGCTACACCGAGGCCCGGCTCGCGCGCGCGGCGCTCGACATGCTGGCCGACATCGACAAAGAGACCGTCGATTTCGTTCCCAACTTCGATAACCAAACCGAAGAACCGGTCGTCCTTCCGGCCCGTTTGCCGCAGCTGCTCGTCAACGGAAGCTCCGGTATCGCGGTCGGCATGGCGACCAACATCCCGCCCCACAACGCCGGCGAGATCTGCGATGCGATCGGCTATCTGATCGAGAGCACGGGAACGAATCGTACCGATGACGAGCTCGACGACGGGCTGGCGGAGATCGTGCAAGGGCCGGACTTCCCGAACGGCGGGATCCTGATGGGACGCGAGGCGATCCGGCAGGCCTACAAGACAGGACGCGGTTCGGTCATCCTGCGCGGCAAGGCCGAGATCGTCGAGGAGAAGGGCCGCTTCAAGATCATCATCAGCGAGATTCCTTACCAGATCGCGACCAACCGCGTCGTCGACGCGATCGTTGAAGCGTATCAGGAAAAACGGATCGTCGGCATCACCCGGCTCGACGACGAGTCGAACCGCAAGGGCATGCGCATCGTGGTCGAGCTCGCGCGCTCGGCGACGCCGCAAGTCGTGCTGAACCAGCTCTACAAGCAGACCCCTCTTCAATCGAGCTTCGCGTTCAATATGCTGGCGCTGGTACCGGTCCTCAACAAGCGCGGCGAGCTGGTCGAGCACCCGGCGGGGACGCTCCCGCCGCTCGAGCCCCAGGTCCTCAGCCTGCGCGGGATGCTGCAGCATTTCATCGCCCACCGCAAGGACGTCGTCCGGCGACGGGCGAGCTACGATTTGCGCAAGGCCCAGGAGCGCGCACACCTGCTCGAAGGCTTCCGGATCGCGCTCGACAACATCGACGAGGTCATCGCGATCGTGCGCGGGAGCCAGACGGTCGAGGATGCGCGCAACAACCTGAGCGCGCGCTTCGGCCTTTCCGACGTGCAGGCCGCCGCGATCGTCGACATGCGCCTGCGCACGCTGACGGGCCTCGAACGACAGAAGATCGAGGACGAGTACAACGGATTGCTGGCGACCATCGCCGATCTGACCGATCTGCTCGGTTCCGACCAGCGGATGCTGGCCGTCGTGCGCGACGAAACGCTTGACGTCAAGAAGCGCATCGGCGACGCGCGCCGGACGCCGGTCGAGGCGCTCGAAGGCGAGATCGCGATCGAAGACATCATCGCCGACACCGAAGTGGTGGTCACGGTAACCGTCGGCGGCTACATCAAGCGCGTCTCGGTCGACACGTTCCGGGCGCAGAATCGCGGCGGGCGCGGCGTCATCGGCATCGCCAACCTCAAGAAAGAAGACGTCGTCCGCAACTTCTTCATTGCGACGACCCACCAGCACGTTATTTTCTTTACCAACAAAGGGCGCGCGTTCCGGCTGCGCGCGTATGAGATCCCGGATTCGACGCGCCAAGCGCGCGGCACCGCGCTCGTCAACCTGCTGCAGCTCCCGCCGGGTGAAAACGTCACCGCCGTCTTCCCGGTGCGCCGGTTCGACACCGACGAGAACCTGGTGATGGTCACGCGTCACGGCGTCATCAAGAAAACCAAGCTCAGCGAGTTCGAGAACGTTCGCCGCAACGGGCTGATCGCGATCGGACTCGACGAAGGCGACGAGCTCCTGGCGGTCGATTTGAGCAGCGGCGATCGCGATATCATCCTCGCCACCCACGACGGCATGGCGGTGCACTTCAACGAAAAGGACGTTCGCGCGATGGGCCGGCCGGCGCGCGGCGTCAAGGCGATGACGCTCGCCGCGGGCGACGAGATCGTCGCGATGGACGTGGTGGAGGACGACCGCCGCGAAGTGTTGATCGTCACCTCGCAGGCCTACGGGAAGCGGACGCCGATCGACGACTACCGGCACACCTCGCGCGGCGGCAAGGGCGTCAAAGCATTCGCCAAGGAGAAAGAGATCGGCCACGTCGTCGACCAGATTCTGGTACGGCCCGAGGACGAGCTGCTGATGATCACGTCGGGGAATCAGGTCATCCGCATTCCGGTCAGCCAAATCCGGCGCGCCGGGCGTTCGACCAAGGGCGTACGCCTGCAGCGGCTCGACGAAGGCGACGAAGTGATCGCCATCGCGAACCTCGGGCAGCAGTCGAAAGCGGTCGCCGAAATTACCGGCGAGGCTCCGGCCACGGCGTAATCAGCGGGTCGGCCGACAGCGCGACGTAGTCGCCCACGTGGGGTTCGCCCGCGCCGGCGAGACGTGCCGCGACCAGCCTCCCGTGCGCGTTGATGACGACCAGCTCGAACGGCGCACGCGGGAGGCCTTGCGCGTCGGCGACCGCGTGCAGCACCTCGTCGTCGGCGAACGAGCCGCTGCGTTCGATCAGGGCGACGTTGCCGCGCAGCGCGACGATCCGGGCGACCGGCCGCAGCAGCGGGCCGCGACCGAGCGCCGCGCGCACGCTGCGTGCCCAGAGCCGCTCGGCGTTGCCTTCGGCGTCGCCCGGCTTTCGGGCGGCCAGCGGATCGCCGTCGACCGCCGTCACGCGGCCCGGCAGCACGGCGCCGGTGATGCAGTTCCGAACGATCAGTCGGACGATGCCGTAGCTGCGGGCGGGATCGCGAGCCAATCCCGGCAGCCAGGGCGCGCCTTCGAAACGCGCCGCCAGCGCATACAAGCCGTGCGCGCCGCGGCAGCGCGTTTCGTCCGGCACGTCCGCGTCGTCGTCGACCACGGCTGCGTGCCCGCCGACGTAGTCCGTGACGAGCCGGCGCCAAAGGGCCGGCGTCATCGAGCGCGCCGCGCTCGGCGCGACCGTCACGAAAATCACGACCGGGACCGCGGTTGCCGCCGGGACCGCAGGTGGGCCGCCGGACGGGCGAGCAGCGGCTCCGGCCGGCGCAGGCGCGGCCGACAACAGCACCGTGACGGCAAGCACGCGGAGCAAGCGCACGCCTCCCGGTTCCGGGCCGAAACCGCGGCTCCTACGACCGGGTCGCAATGCTCGGAGGTATGAAAACCAAAACCATGAGCGCACTCCCCGACGTGTCTGAGAGCACCTTTCCGACCCAGGTGCTCGCTTCCGACAAGCCCGTCTTGGTCGATTTTTGGGCACCCTGGTGCGGGCCGTGCAAGATGCTCTCGCCGGTGGTCGAGAAGGTCGCGGGCCAGCTCGGCGCCCAGGTCAGCTTCGTGAAGCTGAACACTGACGAGAACCCTTCCCTGGCGGGGCAGTACGGCGTATCGGGAATCCCCTGTCTGATCCTCTTCAAGGGCGGCAAGGCGGTCGACCGGATCGTCGGGTTCGTCCCCGAGGCCCATATTCGTTCGATGCTCGATAAGCATCTCGCAGCCGCCTAACCACCTCCGGCAGGCTCCCCCGTCCCACCCGAAGCCCGCGGCGCCTTGTGCTCCGGCGGGCTTTCTTGTGAACTGGTACCGAAAACACCAAATACAAAATACAAGGAAAAATATTCTGCCGCTCAGTAAGCGACCCCATGACGGAGGGTTTCCTGGATTTTGCCAGGGCCTTCACCTGTGAATGGGATGGCTTATGACGAAGAAGCTGATCGCGTTTCTCTTTGCTCTGATTCTTGCGACCACGAGTGCGGCGCGCGCCGACCTGGCCGAGGATATGCAGGCCCAAATCGATGCCTTGCAGAGACAGCTGAATGCGGTGAAGGCGCAGCTCGAGCAGATCAAGGCGCAGCAAGCGGCTGCTGCCGCAAAGCCGGCGGCGACTCCGGCGCCGGGCAAGCCGGTACTCGTCAAGAACGGCACCGACTCGACGTTCCTCATCGGGAGCGAGGCCGTCCAGGTCTACGGCAACTTCGATATCTCCGTCGACTACACCACGAAGGGCCTAGCGAAGTACTATGCCTCTTCGGGAGATGGGCCGGTCGGGAACTACGGCTGGATGCCGGCGCTCTCGACGAACCTTTCCTACATCGGCGTGCGCGGCGATCACCAACTCGGACCGCGCAGCGGTTTGCTCTATCAGTTAGAGACCGAGGTCGACATCTCGAACGAGCCGGGCACGCCGGAGTCGAACAATAATTCGGGGGCGATCGTCAAAGGCGCGCTCGTGTCGCGCAACAGCTTCTTGGGCCTCGCCACGCCGATCGGGGCGTTCAAACTCGGCAAAACTGACGCGCCGTACAAGGACGCTACCGCGCGCATGAACCCGTTTTCCGGTGAGATCGGCGACTACTCGGTGATCATGGGCAACACCGGCGGCGACAACCGCGTTGAGTTCGGAACTCGGCTCGACCACTCGGTATGGTACGAGTCGCCGAATTGGGGCGGTATCACGTGGAACGCGCTGGTCTCGCCCGGACAGAATCGGGCCTACGACAGCAGCAACATTGCGGCCGGTGAAGTCGATTGCTCGGGTGGCAACTCGCCCGGCAGCGGCGCTCTCCCGCCACTGTGCAATGACGGCTCATTTGCGTCCGCATACAGTACGGACTTGACCTATCTCAACGGCAACAAGAACCTCTATCTGGCCGTGGCGTACGAACTGCACAAGAAGGTCAATCGCACCAGCGACTTGGCGGATCTCGATCCCAACGATGTCGCCGATGAGGACGCCCTGAAGGGCGGAATTCAGTACATGCCCGCCCGCGGCCTCACGCTCAGCGGGGTCTACGAAAGCTTCCATCGCTACGTTCCGCAGTATCTCGAGTATCAGAACGAACGGCAGCGGGACGGATTCTGGCTCGCAGCCACGCAAGCGCTGAGCCCGAGAGACAACATCAACTTCGGTTGGGCGAAAGCGCTTGGGACGCCAGGCGATCCCGGTCAGCACAACACCCCGGCGATCGCGAACCCGGATAACCAGTCGAACCTGTACACGATTGCGTTCAAACACGCGATCGACCGGCACGTGTCGTGGTACTTCGACTGGGCCGAAACCCTCAACCACTCGGCTGCTCACTACGACCTGGGCGCCGGCGGCAGGGCCATCACGACCGACTGCCACGATGCCACGACACTGGCCGCGTTCGACGCTACCGCGAACGGCGGCGCGGGCGGAGTGACCGGCGCCGGGCCGCATTGCTACGCGGGCGGACAGCTCCGCGGCTTCTCGGGAGGCATCGACCTGCGGTTCTAAAACCTGACGGGACCGTGCTTCCGGCGGTCCACCGACTCCTCGACGAACCGCGCATTGCGCGGTTCGTCGTGCTTTTGGGCGGCGTGACCGTGAAAGAGCAGATCGGTGCTGCGCTCGCACGCGCTCGCCGGGCTCCGGCCGTACCCGACCCGGGGGCGGTCGCGGACGAAGTCGTCGCGGCGCTGGTTCACGAAGCGCGCGAGATGCTCAGCGGCGTGCTGAACGGCACGGGTATCCTGCTGCACACCAACCTCGGCCGGGCGCCGCTGGCGGCCGAAGCGATCGAAGCGATCGCGGCGGCCGCGGCCGGCGCATCGAATCTCGAGTACGACCTCACCTCCGGCCGGCGCGGCTCGCGCCACGACCGGCTGCGTAGCGCGTTGCGCGCGGCGACCGGCGCCGAAGACGCGCTGGTCGTCAACAACTGCGCCGCCGCCGTGCTGCTCGTTCTCGATACGTTCGCGCGGGCATCGGACGGCAGTGCCCGCGAGGTGGTCGTCGCGCGCAACGAACTGGTCGAAATCGGGGGCGGCTTTCGTCTGCCCGACGTGTTGGCGCGCAGCGGTGCGCAGCTGGTCGAGGTCGGAACGGTCAACAAGGTGCGTCTCGACGACTACGCACGCGCGCTCACGCCGCGGACCGCATTGCTGCTGCGCGCGCATCGCTCGAACCATCGCCTTGACGGCTTCGTCGCCGCCGTGCTGCCGAGCGAACTCGTCGCGCTGGGCCGGCGCGCCGGCGTCACGGTGGTCGAGGACTTGGGCAGCGGTGCGCTGACCGACCTGCGCGCCTACGGACTACCGCTGGAACGCACGGTGCAGGATGCCGTCGCCGACGGGTTCGATCTGGTCGCGTTCTCGGGCGACAAACTGCTGGGCGGGCCGCAGGCGGGAATCGTCGCCGGCCGCACGGCCGCAGTCGCGCGGCTTCGCGCCAACCCGCTGCTGCGTGCGCTCCGCGTCGGCTCGACGACGCTGGCCGCGCTCGGCGCAACGCTGGCACTGCACCGCGACGCGGCCGGGCGGGAGCGGATTCCGTTCTATGCGATGCTCGCTGCGCCCGTCGACACGCTGCGCGCGCGCGGCGACGCGCTGGCAGCGCGCCTTACCGCGCTCGGCTTGGAGGTCGTTGCGCACGAGGCCTACACGGGCGGCGGCACGCTGCCGCTGGTTGCCATCCCGTCGATCGCGCTGGCCTGGCGGAACCCGCGCGACGGAGCGTCGGCGGCTGCGGCGCGCTTGCGAGCGGGCGCGCCGCCGGTGATCGCGCAGGTTGCCGACCAGATGGTGCTGATCGACTTGCGCGCGATCCCGGCGCGCGATGACGACGTGCTCGCCGCGGCACTCGGCGCGGCCGGCTGATGCACGTCATCGGCACGGCCGGCCACGTCGACCACGGCAAGTCGTCGCTGGTCCGGGCCCTGACCGGCACCGATCCGGACCGGCTGATCGAGGAGCAGCTGCGCGGGATGACGCTCGATCTCGGTTTTGCGCAGCTGCGTTTCGACGACGGCGTCGAGGCCGGCATCATCGACGTCCCCGGACACGAACGCTATATCCGCAACATGCTGGCCGGCGCGGCCGGGATGGAACTGCTGCTGCTCGTCGTGGCCGCCAACGAAGGGGTCCGTCCGCAAACGGTCGAGCACTTGGCGATCCTCGACTTCCTGAACGTGCGGCGCGCGATCGTCGTCCTCACCAAACGCGATCTGGCCGACGACGCGATGCTGGATGCGGTTACCGAAGAGGTGCGGCGCGCGACGCGCCGGACGATCGCGCACGCCGCGGCGGCGCTCGCCGTTTCGACCGTTACCGGCGAGGGTCTGGCGGCGCTGCGCGAGGCGATCCACGCGGCGCTGATCGAGCTGCCGCCGCGGGCGCCGGAGGCGCCGGCGTTTCTGCCGATCGATCGCGTCTTCAGCCGCACCGGGGCGGGGACGATCGTGACCGGTACGCTGATGCAAGGGACGCTGCGTGTCGGCGATACGCTGCGGCTCTCGCCGCCGGGTCGCGACGTGCGTGTCCGGTCGCTGCAGGTGTTCGGCGCAGGACGGGACGCCGTCGCAGCGGGCGCGCGGGTTGCCGTCAACGTGCCGGGCGTCGAGGTTGCGGAGATCCATCGCGGGGCCGTGCTGGCCGATCCGGCATTCGCGGCGGACCGCTTCCTCCAGGCGCGCTTCCGTTCGTTCGCCGGCGGGCGTGCGCTCCTGAAGCGGCGCACGGCGGTGCGCGCCGCACTCGGCGCGGCAGAAGTGCTGGGCGTGCTCGAGATCGCCGTGCCCCCGCATGACGACGAAGCGGTCGATGCGACCTTGCGGCTGCGCGAGGCGGTGGTAACCTATCCGGGTCAGCCGTTCGTGCTGCGCTCCCTCTCGCCGATGGTGCTGCTGGGCGGCGGTACGATCGTTGCCGGAGCAGGCGCCTGCGCCGACGAGCCTCCGGACGCCGACATCGCCGTGCTGGCGCGCGCGCTGGCGGCGGCAGGCTTGGCGGCGTTCACGCCGGCCGAACTCGCCGCGCGTGCGAATCTCCGGCTCGAGCGCGTGGACGAGCTCGGCGAAGAACTGGTCGCGCACGCCGGCGCGCGGCTGCTCGGACAACCGCGCGCGTACCTGGACGGCGCCGCGGGCGACGCGCTCTCGGCTCGGATCGCAGCCTCGCTGGCGCGTCGTGAGGCCGAGACGCCGTGGATTGCCGGCGTCACCCTGCAGGCCTTGGCGCGCGAACTCGACCTCGACGAACCCCTTCTGCTGCGTTTTCTGCGGGCCGATGCCGAGGCCGGTCGCATCGTCGCGCACGGCGGCTACTTCTTCAGCCCCGCGCACGTCCCGCGCTTGAGCGACGAGCAGCGCACGTTCTTCGTGACGGCGCTCGCGCAGGACGCGGCGGCGCCGCTGCTGCCGAACCCGCTCGACGGCATCGTCGCGTCCGTGCGCAGCAGCCGAATCGGCGGAGTCGGAGCCGCTTTCGAAACGCTGATCGTGACCGGCGCGCTGGTGAAGGTCGGCGCCGAGGTCTACACGCGGGCGCAGCTCGCCGAGATCCGGCAGCGGCTCGAGACGGCGATTATGCGCGACGGGCCGATCACCGCGGCGCAGTTTCGCGATGCGGTCGGCACGACGCGCAAGTACGCGGTGCCGCTGCTCGAATGGTTCGATGCGAACGGCATCACCGTGCGCGACGGCGACCTGCGCCGGCTGCGCGCCGGCCGAAGCCCGGCCGCGGCGGGTACGCTCGAACCGGCCTAGGCGATGGCGATCGTCCGGCGGTAGTCGGGCGCGAAGATCGCCTTCGGTATCATCGCATAGGCGCCGACACAGACGTTGACGATCTGGGTGATGCGAAAGTCGACGGCCAAGGAGGCCAGGCTGTACGCGTCGTCCCGGCTGAGCCCTGCGCGCCGCTGGAGAAACGCGATCGTCTGGCGCAGCGCGATGCACAGCGCTTCATGCAAGTTCGGATCGCTCCCTAGCGCGATCCAATGCGTCGGCGTCTCGGCGAACGGCCAACTCCAGTCGACCCGCTTGTGCACGATCACCTGCATGCGCACCTCGCGCATGGCGGTCTCGATCGCCGTGACGTTGACTTCACCGTCGCCCTGCAGCGCGTGCGAGTCGCCGGTGAAAATCAGGCCGCCCGGGTGCCAGACCGGAACGAACAGCGAGGCGCCCGCGGTCAATTCTTTCAAGTCGAGGTTGCCGCCGAAGGGCCCGGGCGCGACCGAACTGAGCGCGGCATCGCCGGGCGGCGCAACGCCGAGCGTGCCCTGGAAGGGCTTCAATTCCAGCCGGATCCGATCGTCGAACGCCACGTACGTGGCGTGCGGGTCGAGTTCGAAATAGCGGACGTATCCATGCGCGAACTCGTCGTGCAGAACACCGGTACCCAGCGCGCCTGCGTTATGGAAGTTCGCGCCGAAGTCGATCGTCTCCAGCCGCAGCATGCGCAGCTGCAGCACGTCGCCGGGCATGGCGCCGCGAACGGCGATGGGACCGATGATGCTGTGGACACCGCGTCCCGGGCTCGCGCTGCGCATCGCCGCCAGCTCCGCCGCACCAACGCCGGGCTGCAGCCGGTTGAGAAAATGGGTCCAGGTGTTCTCGTATACGACGACGTCGCCGGAGTCGATCGTCGCGAGCGGCGGCCGGCCCGGATCCAGCAGGCCTTGCACGACGGTGTGCGCGTCGGAGGGGATGCGATGCGCGCGACCGAGCGGAACCGGCGCGGCCGTTGAGGTCCAGCCGCCGTCGGCCGCCGGTGCTGCGCTCGAGCCGGCGGGAAGCGCGTCGTCGCCGGGGCTGCGCCAGACCTCGTAGCGCTGCTCCAGCGCATCGTCGTCGACCCCATCGCGTGCGCCGAGTTCGCGACGGCGTGCCGCCGCCGCATGGTGTTCGGTCGTCTCGCGATCGAGACGCGCGCGCGACGCGTCGTCGCTGCACCCGAACATCAGCCGGCGGCGCGCAGCTGGTCGAGAATGCGGTCGCGGCTGAGCAGCAGATGCCGCTCGAGACGTGCGACGGCTCCGGTCCCGTCGCCGTGCGCGACCGCGATCGCCATCGCTTCATGGTCGTCCCACACCTCCGGCATGTAGGTTCCGGCGCGCAGATAGGCGTGCATCAGGCGCATGATCTGCGACCACTGCGCGTCGAGCGCCGCGATGAGATGCGGGTTGTCGGACGCCGCCGACAGCCCGGCATGATAGTCGCGATCGAGGTGAAAGAGCGTCGTGAGCGCACCGGCCTCGATCGCGCGACGTGCTTCGCCGTGCCGCCGGTTCGTCGCTTCGCGCACGTCGGCGTAGCGCTCGGCAGCCCGGCGCAGTGCCAGGGATTCGAGCGCCAGACGCACGTCGTAGAGGTCGACCACGTCCTTGGGGACGAGAGGCCGCACGATCGCGCCCCGATTGGGGCTGATGACGACCAGGCCCTCGCCCTCCAGCCGGCGCAGCGCCTCACGCAGGGGGATCCGGCTGACGCCGAAGGCCGCTGCCAACTCGTCCTGGAGCAGCCGTTCGCCGGGTTGAAAGCGCCCGGTAAGGATCGCCTCCCGGAGGGCATCGATCAGCGCTTCAAAGCGAGTTTCGGAGCGCGGCAGCACGACGGCCATCGGGATTGTATACGCCCAGCAGGAGGCGGGAGCCTTGTCCGCGAGATCATTGTATACAATCGAAAAGACAAGGGGCAGCGTGACGATGCAGACGCCGGAGAAGACGCGGAGCTTGGCCGAGGAGCAGGAGCGCTGGGAGCAGCTGACCCTGCTGCCCTTCACCGAGCGGCGCCCGGAATCGCGGGCGACCTTCCGGACCCAGGGCGGTCTGCCGTTGGAGCGGCTCTATACCCCCGAGCACTTGGCCGAACTTGACTACGTGCGGGATCTCGGCTTTCCGGGCGCCTTCCCCTACACGCGCGGCCCGTATCCGACCATGTATCGCGCGCAGCCGTGGACGATGCGGCAGATCGCCGGTTTCGGGACCGCCGACGACACCAACGGGCGCTTCCGGTACCTGATCGCGCAAGGCCAGACGGGCATCTCGACCGACTTCGACATGCCGACGCTGATGGGATACGACTCCGACGACGCCCGCAGCGAGGGCGAGGTCGGCCGCGAGGGCGTTGCGGTCGACAGCGTCGACGACATGCACGATCTGTACCGTGACATCGATCTCGAGCAGATCAGCGTCTCGATGACGATCAACCCCTCGGCGTGGATCCTGTTCGCGATGTATCTCGTTGTCGCGCAAGAGCGCGGCTTCGACCGCCGCAAGCTCTCGGGCACGATCCAGAACGACATCATCAAAGAGTACGTCGCGCAAAAGGAGTGGGTGTACCCGCCGCGTCCGGCGATGCGCATCGTGCGCGACACGATCACCTACTCGGCGCAGCATCTGCCGCGCTACAACCCGGTCAACGTCAGCGGCTATCATACCCGCGAGGCGGGCAGCACGGCAATCCAGGAAGTGGCGTTTACGCTCGCCGCCGGGATCGCGTACGTCGAGGAGGTCGTCAAAGCAGGGCTCGACGTCGACGACTTTGCACCCCGTCTGTCGTTTTTCTTCGTCTCGCAGATCGACTTCTTGGAGGAAGTCGCCAAGTTCCGCGCCGCGCGCCGCGTCTGGGCGCGGGTGATGAAGGAGCGGTTCGGCGCCCGCAAGGCCGAATCGATGCGGCTCCGTTTCCATTGTCAGACGGCCGGCGTGTCGTGCACGGCGCGCGAGCCCTTGAACAACATCGCGCGCACCGCGATCGAAGCGCTGGCCGCCGTGCTGGGCGGCGCGCAGTCACTGCACACGAACGGCTACGACGAGGCGCTCTCGATTCCGAGCGAAGCGGCGATGAAGATCGCGTTGCGCACGCAGCAGATCGTCGCCGATGAAACCGGCGTGGTCGGCACGATCGATCCGCTCGGCGGCTCGTACGCGATCGAACGGCTCACCGGCGAGATCGAGCACGGCTGCTTCGACTACTTCGCCGAGATCGACAAGCGCGGCGGCGTGATCGCCTGCATCGAGGACAACTTCTTCCAGCTCGAACTGGCCGACGCGGCCTACGAACTGCACCGGCGTAAAGAGGCCGGCGAACGGCAGGTGGTCGGGGTGACGAAGTATCGCGACGACTCGCCCAATCCGGCCCTGGATCTGCACCACGTCGACGAAGCGGCGTCGCAGCGCCAGCTCGACCGCCTGAAGAAGACCAAGGCCAATCGCGACGACGGCGCCGTGCGCGCGACGCTCGACGAACTGGTTCGGGTGGCGAAGACCGACGACAACATCATGCCGGCGACGCTGGCGGCGGTGAAGGCGCGCGCGACGGGCGGCGAGATCGTCAACGCGCTGCGCCCGATCTTCGGAACCTACGTGGAGAAGCCGGTCTTTTGATCTCCCAGCGCGTCCATCGCGATCTGGCGCGCGCGATCTCGGCCGTCGAGAACCGGATCGTGCCGCTCTCGGCGGCGCGGGCGACGCTCGCGGCGCAGGGTCATAGGCCGGCGGCGGCGCGCGCCGACGTCATCGGCATCACCGGCCCGCCGGGCGCCGGCAAGTCGACGCTGGCCGACCAGATGATCGAAGGGCTGCGCGCGGCCGGCGAGACGGTGGCCGTCATCGCGGTCGACCCATCGTCGCCGTTCACCCATGGTGCGGTGCTCGGCGACCGGGTGCGGATGCAGCGCCATGCCGGCGACGTCGGCGTCTTCATCCGCAGCATGGCCTCGCGCGAAGCCGGCGGCGGGCTCGCGCCGGCCACGCGCGACGCGGTCCGGCTGGCCGAAGCGGCCGGCTTCGACGTGATCCTGGTCGAGACGGTCGGCGTCGGACAAGTCGAACTCGAGGTCGTTGCGGTCGCCGACTGCATTATCGTCGTCACCGTCCCCGCGCTCGGCGACAGCGTGCAGACGATCAAAGCGGGCCTGACCGAGATCGCCGACATCTTCGTCGTCAACATGGCCGACCGGCCGGGAGCGAACCGGACCGCGGTCGAGCTGAAGCACATGGTGCACGAGGGCCGGCGCGACATTCCCGTCCTCCAAACGATCGCGCAGGACGGAACCGGCGTTGCCGAACTGCTTGCGGCGGTCGCCGTCTACCGCCGGGCGGAGGCGGCCAACACCGGTCGCGCCGTCCGTTTCGAAGTGATGCGGCGCGCCCGCGACCGGGCCGCGCTGGCCGCGGCCGCACTGCTCGATTCCCCGGAGGGCGCCGGCGTGTTCGCCCAACTGAGCGCCCACCAGATCGGCCGCAACGATGCGGTCGACACGCTGCTCGCAATGCTCGGAGGACCCGTTCATGCCCATTAAAGTGCTGGTGACCAAGCCCGGTCTCGATGGTCATGACCGTGGTGCGAAGATCGTCGCCCGCGCGCTGCGCGACGCGGGGATGGAGGTCGTGTACACGGGTCTGCATCAGACGCCGGAGATGATCGTGACCGCCGCGGTGCAGGAGGACGTCGACGTGATCGGCGTCAGCATCTTGTCCGGCGCCCACATGACGATCTTCCCGAAGATCATGAACCTGCTGCGCGAGCGGGAGGTCGACGACATCGTCGTGATCGGCGGCGGCGTGATCCAGGAAGCGGACGTTCCCAAACTTCAGGCGCTCGGCGTGCGCGAGATCTTCAACGCCGAGGCGACCACCCAGCAGCTGATCGACGGCATCGAGCGCGTGGTCGCAGAATTCGGCCGCGACCGGACGCGGCGCGCCGCGGCATCACGCCCGTGATCGCTGCCCAGGCAACGCTCTGGCCGCCGGCCTGCGATCCGGGCTACCGGCCTGGGCCGGAGGCGCCATACTGGGACCACGCCCGCGAAACGATGTCGGCCGACGAGCGGAACACGCTGGTCCTGCGCCGTCTGCAAGCGCTGATGGCGTGGGCGTGGGAGAAGGCGCCATTCTATCGCACGCGCTGGCAAGCGGCCGGGCTCGAGCCGGGCGACATCCGCTCGCTGGCGGATTTCGCACGGGTGCCGGCGATCGAAAAAGCCGACCTGCGCGCCGATCAGGCCGCACATCCTCCGTTCGGTTCGTATCTGTGCATCGAGCCGCACGAGATCGCGCGCGTGCACGGCACCTCGGGAACGAGCGGCCGTCCGACGGTGTTCGCCTGGAGCAAGGATGATTTCGAGCGGATCGCCGAGGCGCACGCCCGCATCATGTGGAGCTTCGGTCTGCGGCCCAGCGACACGGTGTTCATCGGTTCGATCTTCTCGCTGTACGTCGGCTCGTGGGGCGCGCTCGCCGGCGTCGAACGTCTCGGCGCGACGTCGTTTCCGTTCGGAGCGGGCGTCCCCGGGATGACCCTGCAGGCGGTCTCATGGCTGCGCCAGATGCGTCCGAGCGCGTTCTACGGCACGCCGTCGTACGCGCTGCGCATCGCCGAGACCGCGCGTGCGGAAGGGATCGACCCGCGCGAGTTCGGCCTGCGGATCATGTTCTTCTCCGGCGAGCCCGGGGCGGGGATTCCGGCCACCAAACGCACGATCGAAGCGACCTTCGGCGCGCTCTGCATCGACAGCGGGAGCATGGGCGAAGTCACCCCGTGGATGAACATCGCCGAGTGCGCGCACCGCACCGGGATGCACCTCTGGCAAGACCTCGTGTACACCGAGCTGCTCGACCCAAAGACGCGCGCAGCGGTGGATTTCGGCGGCACGGGAACACCGGTGTACACCCAGCTCGAACGCCGCGGTCAGCCGATGATTCGGCTCGTCTCCGGCGATCTCGCCCAGTGGACCGACGCGCCTTGCCCCTGCGGCCGCACGTACCCGCGCTTCCCGCGCGGGATCATCGGACGGATCGACGACATGCTGGTCGTGCGCGGCGAGAATATCTACCCGAGCGCGATCGAGGACGTGCTGCGGACGTTCGCGGAACTCGGCCCGGAGTTCGAAATCGTCGTCACGCGGCCGGCCGCGCTCGACGAACTCCACGTTATCGCCGAACTCGCCCCTGGTGCCGATGAAAACGATCTGCGCCGGCGCCTCGTCGCGCAGATGAAGCGGCAGCTCGGCGTGCGCCCCGAGATCGCGTTTGCGGCGCCTGGCAGCCTGAAGCGCACCGACCTCAAGTCACGGCGCGTGCGGGACGAGCGTCCCCGGGCCTGAGCTCCGGCTGGGCGGACGCGGGAATGCCCCCGCCGCCGCTCGGCAACGCAACCCCCAACCTAGCAGTCTCGGTCTTAGAGTGCGAATGAACGTCGATCGCATGACCCAGCGGGTTCAAGAGGCGCTGAATGCGGCCTATTCGCTCGCGCTGACCGAACACGCCACCCAAACCGCGCCCGAGCATCTGCTCGCGGCGCTGCTCGATCAATCCGACGGCATCGCGGCGCCGATTCTCCAGAAAGCGGGGATCGAGCCCAAGTCGCTCGAGCAGCCGCTGGCCCGTGCCCTTGCGGCGCTGCCCCATTTCAGCGGCCCCAACGCCGACCAGAATGCGGTCACCGTGGCGCCGTCGCTGACGCGCCTGCTCGCCGTCGCCGACGATGAGGCGAAGGCCCTCAACGATGAGTACGTCTCGGTCGAGCACCTGCTGCTCGCCATGACTGCCGACGGCGGGGCCGTCGGACGACTGTTCCGCGACCTCGGCCTCACGCGTGAACGGCTGCTCGCCGCACTGCGCGAAGTTCGCGGCAGCCAGCGCGTCACCAGCCAGAATCCGGAGGGCACCTACCAGTCACTGGAGCGCTACGGGCGCGATCTGACGCGCGAAGCCCAGAGCGGCAAGCTCGATCCGGTGATCGGGCGCGACGAAGAGATCCGGCGGGTGATTCAAGTGCTGTCGCGCCGCACGAAGAACAACCCCGTGCTGATCGGTGAACCGGGCGTCGGCAAGACGGCGATCGTCGAAGGGCTGGCGCAGCGCATCGTCCGCGGCGACGTGCCGGAGGGGCTGAAGGACAAGAAGCTGATCTCGCTCGACATGGGCGCGCTGATCGCCGGTGCGAAGTATCGCGGCGAGTTCGAAGAGCGCCTCAAGTCGGTGCTGAAGGAGGTACAGGGCGCGCAAGGCCGCGTGCTGCTCTTCGTCGACGAACTGCACAACGTCGTCGGCGCCGGGAAGACCGAAGGTTCGATGGACGCCGGCAACCTGCTCAAGCCGCTGCTGGCGCGCGGCGAGCTGCACATGATCGGCGCGACGACGCTCGACGAGTATCGCAAGTATATCGAAAAGGATGCCGCGCTCGAGCGGCGCTTCCAGCCCGTGTTCGTCGACCAGCCCTCGGTCGAGGACACGATCTCGATCCTGCGCGGGCTGCGCGAGCGCTACGAGGTGCATCACGGCGTGCGCATCAAGGATGCCGCGCTCGTTGCCGCCGCCGCCCTGTCGAACCGCTACATCACGGATCGCTTCCTGCCCGACAAGGCGATCGATCTGGTCGACGAAGCCGCCGCGAAGCTGCGCACGGAGATCGACTCGATGCCGACTGCGCTCGACGAGGCCTCGCGGCGCATCATGCAGCTCGAGATCGAGCGTGAGGCGCTGCGCAAGGAAGACGACGACGCCTCCAAAGCGCGGCTGAAGAAGCTCGAGAAAGAGCTGGCCGAGCTGCACGAAGAGAGCGACGGCCTGCGTGCGCGCTGGCAGCGCGAGAAAGAAATCGTAGCGCAAGCGCGTGCGATCCGCGAGCAGATCGAACAGACCAAAGTTGAAATCGACCGCGCCTCGCAGAGCGCCGACTACGCCAAGGCGTCCGAACTGAAGTACGGCCGGCTGACCGAACTCGAACGTCAGCTGGCCCAGGCGGAGAGCTCCCTGGCCGGCACGTCGCGGATGCTCAAAGAAGAAGTCGACGAAGAAGACATCGCCCAAGTCGTGAGTCGCTGGACCGGGGTTCCGGTCTCCAAGCTGCTCGAAGGCGAGCTCAAGAAGCTGCTCGCACTCGAAGCTGAACTCCACCGCCGCGTGATCGGCCAGGATGAAGCGGTTACCGCCGTCTCCGAGGCGATCGTGCGCGCGCGTTCGGGACTCGGCGACCCGAATCGCCCGCTGGGATCGTTCCTCTTCCTCGGTCCGACCGGCGTCGGAAAGACCGAGCTGGCGCGCGCGCTGGCGATGTTCTTGTTCGACGACGAACGGGCGCTGGTCCGCATCGACATGTCGGAGTACGGCGAGAAGCACAGCGTCGCGCGGCTGCTCGGGTCACCGCCGGGATACGTCGGCTACGACGAGGGCGGCCAGCTGACCGAAGCGGTGCGGCGCCGGCCCTTCTCGGTGCTGCTGTTCGACGAGGTCGAAAAGGCTCACCCCGACGTGTTCAATGTGTTCTTGCAGATCCTCGACGACGGGCGCCTGACCGACGGTCAGGGCCGGACGGTCGACTTCAAGAACACGATCGTGATCATGACCTCGAACATCGGCTCGCACCGAATCCTCGACTACACCGGCGAGCGGGGCAGCGCCGAGTTCTCGGTGATGCGCGCGACGGTGCTCGACGAACTGCGGCAGAGGTTTCGGCCGGAATTCCTCAACCGCATCGACGAGATCGTCGTCTTCCACGCGCTCAGCGAAGAGCAGCTCAAAGCGATCGTCGAGATCCAGCTCGACCGCGTGCGAGCCCGCTTGACGGGCCGCCGCATCACGCTCGAGATCACCGACCAGGCCAAGACGCACCTGGTGCGGGTCGGATACGAACCGGCCTACGGTGCGCGTCCGCTGAAACGCGCAATTCAGCGCGAAATCGAGACCCCGCTGGCACGTAAAATCCTCGCCGGCGAGGTACGCGACGGCGATACGCTGCGCGTGGCGTACGATCCTGAGCGGGCGGAGCTGACCTTTACCACGGTCCCGTCGCTGCCACCGATGCCGGCCTTCAACTAAAGGCCGCTCAGCGCGCGTCCCACGCTTCGGGCGCGACCGGGAAGCGCAGCATGTTCTTCCGGTAGCCGGTCACCCTTTCGTCGACCCCTTCGAGATAGATTTCGTCGTAGAGCGGAATGAGCGGTACGTCGACCCGGACCTGCCGCTGCAGCGCGTCGAAGTCGCGCTGACGGCGGGTCTCCGATCGGGCTTGCATCTGGTCGGCGAAGATCGCCTCGAAGCGCGGCGAGCAGTAGCGCGAATAGCTCTCACCGCCGTTGCGCGCTTGAGCGCAGAGCAGGTTGATCGATTGTTCGGGGTCCGAGCCGCCGATGAACTGCGCGAACACCAGTGAGAAGCGACCGCTGCGCAGGGGCCCGGACGGTGCGCTGAAAAACGCTGACGGGTAGGCCTTGAGCGTGGCGCGGATACCGACGCGCGCCAGCTGCGACTGTGCGATCAGTGCGAGCGGTACCTGCAGCGGGTCGTCGGAATTGACGGCATACAGCAGGCTCATCGGGCTGCCGTCCTTGACCCGCAGGCTTCCCTGCAGGCGCCAGCCCGCGGCGTCGAGGTCGCGCGCGGCGCCGGCGGGGTCGAACCGGTACGGTGCGAGCCCAGGCGCCCGCCAGCGTACCAGCGGTGCCGGCAAGAAACCGGCTGCGAGCGGATACGCGTTGCGCCAGACGCGGGTCATCGACGGCAGGTCGAGCGCGCGCGCGACGGCGCGCCGAACGCGAACGTCGTCGGTCGGCGCGCGCGTGGTTTGGAAATAGATCGCGCCGAGCCCGTTCTCGGCGATCCGCTCGATCCGAATCCCCGGCAGCCGCTGCGCTTCGGCGAGGTTGTTCGGGCTCAGGCTTGCGATGTCGACCTCGTGCGTGCGCAGCGCCAGCAGCGCCGAAGTCGCATTGGGGATGATCCGCAAGGTGATGCGCGACAGTTTCGGCGCCGGCGCGAAGTAGGGATTCGGTTCGAGGACGATGCTGTCGCCGCGCGTCCACGACCGGACCCGGAACGGCCCGCTGCCGAAAGGCGCGCGATCCCAGGCGCTCCCGCTCACCAGCGTGTCCGAAAACGCATGTTTGGGCAGGATCCCATAGGCGAAGTCGGCCTGCGCGAAGAGGACGTTGACGGCCGCGTTCCACGGCCGCCGCAGCACGATGACCACCGTGTGCGGATCGGGCGTCGTCAGCGATGCGATGCGCCGGTACGCGTCGACCGAAGCGGCGTTGTTGCGAGGATCGAAGATCGCGCGATACGTGAAGGCGACATCGGCCGACGTAACCGGAACGCCGTCCGCGAAGCGTGCGTCGGTGCGCAGATGGTAGGTGATGCGCCGGCCGTCGGGTGAGATGTCGCCGTTCTCGCGCGAAGGCACGCGCAGTACCAGCACCGGGATCACGCGGTCGTGCGCATCGAGGCCGACCAGCGTTTGGCAGAAGAGCAAGTCGGTTGCGATCTGATTCTGCGCGAAGGCCAGCAGCGGACTGAGCGAGGCGGGATCGATGCCTAAGGCGATCCGCAGCTCGTGCGGCGGCGGACGGTCGGCGGCGCAGCCGGCCGGGACGCACAGGGCGAGCGCCGCCAGCGTCGCGGCGAGCGGGCCGATGACGCCGTCGCGGAGCGCTGAAGGGCCTCGGCATACCGTCTTCATCCTAGGAGATTCCCATGCGCACGTTGCTTTTGTCGATCTTTCTGTGCGCGCTCGCAGCGGCACTCGCCGCGCCCGCGCCGGCCGAACCCCGCGACCGGCGGGGGCGCTTGTCTTTTTCAGCCGAAGAGGCGCGCGATGCGGGATGCCGATCTGGCCAAGCGCGCGGTGGGATTCGCGGCGGTCGACCGTTACGTCAGGGCCGGTACCTGCATTGGGCTGGGCAGCGGGACGACGGCCTTCTGGGCGATCGAGCGCGTCGGAGAACGCGTCCGCGGAGGTGACGATATCGTCGCGGTTGCGACGTCGTCGGTCACCGAGCGACTCTGCCGCGAGCGCGGCATCCCGCTGATTGCCTTCGGCGAACGCGAGATCGCGGTCGCGATCGACGGTGCGGACGAGGTCGCGGCCGACTGGTCGCTGACGAAAGGCGGCGGCGGCGCGCTGTTCCGTGAAAAAGCGATCGCCCTGGCGGCCCGGACCTTCGTGGTGATCGTCACGCCGGAGAAGCTCGTGCAGCGCTTGGGCGCGTTCCGCACCCCGCTCGAGGTCGTGCCGTTCTCGCAGGGCTGGGTCGAGGACGCGATCCGTACCAGCTTTGGCGCCGAAGCGGTCCGGCGCGGCGGCGACACGCCGTATCTCACCGACAACGGGAACGTGCTGCTCGATTGCAGCTTCGGCTCGATCGCCGATCCCGCCGCCATCGATGCGCAGCTGCGCGCGATTCACGGGGTGGTCGCGACGGGGCTGTTCTACGATCTCACCGACGCCGTGCTCGTGAACGACAGCCGCGGCGGCGTCGAAATGCTCACGCGGCTCGGAGGAACGCGACCGGGCACGCCATGAGAAGGTCGGCGGATGGGGCGCATCCGAAGGTGCGTCTCTGCCGGACGTTGCCGCTCATGCCAGACTGCTTGCCGCGAATTCAACGCTTCGCCGGGCGTTGCGCTCCGCTGATCGCGATGCTGGCTTTGCTGTGTTCCGGCGCGGCGCGCGCGGCCCCGGAAAGCGCCGGCGATCGAGCGATTCGTGTCCTCTTCGATGCCCATTCGTATGCCGCGGCCGCCGCCGCGGCCGACGCTGCGCTCACCGCCGACCCCGCTGATCTTACCGCGCGCCTCCTGCGCGGGGCGTCGCTCTATTATCTCGATAAGGATGATGCAGCGGCGCAGGACATTGCGCTGGTTCTCGCCGCCGATCCCGCCAACGCGTTCGCGCTGCGCGTCCGCGGCGGCGTCCATTTCGACCGGCGCGAGTACGCCGCCGCGATTGCTGACGAAACGGCGTCGCTTGCGATTGAACCGTCGAACCCGATCGCCCTGCAGGTCCGTGCCCAAGCGCGCTACGCGGTCGACGACAGCCACGGCGCGGTCATCGATTCGGACGTCGTCATCGCCCTCGAGCCGCGCAACGCGTTCGTGATCCGGCTGCGCGGAGCGGCGAAGATCGGACTCGAAGACTACGCCGGTTCGATCGCCGACGAAAGCGCGGCGCTGGCGCTCGAACCCCAAAATGCCTACGCGCTCAAGATGCGCGGCGCGGCGAAGTACTATGCGAACGACAACGCCGGCGCGCTCGCGGATGAGAATGCGTCGCTCGCGCTGCAGGCGAGCGACACGTATGCGCTGGCCATTCGCGCTTCGGCCGAGTATGACTCGCAAGCCTATGCGAGCGCGGTCGCCGATGCGACGGCCGTGCTCGCAAAAGATCCGCAGAACCCGCACCTGCTGCGCATCAGGGGCGCCGCGGAATACTACCTCAACGCGGATTCCGCCGCCTTGACCGATCTCGGCGCGGCGCTCGCGCTCGAACCCCAGAGCGCGTTTGCGCTGCGGACGCGAGGTGGGGTGGACTACGATCTCCACGACTACGCCGCCGCGGTCAAGGACGAAACCGCCGCGCTGGCCATCGACAAGAAGAGCGCATTCGATCTGCGGCTGCGCGGCGCGGCCCAGTATTACCTCAACCACAACAGCCAGGCCGTCGCCGACGAGTCGGCGGCGCTGGCGATCCAGCCGAAGGATGCCTTCGCGCTCGAGATGCGGGGTGCCGCGTACGCATCGGAAGATCAATCCGCCAAAGCGATTGCGGATGAGACTGCGGCGCTGGCGCTGACGCCGTCGAGCGCCTTTGCCCTCAGCATTCGCGGTCAGGCGAAACAGGACAGCGGTGACTATCGCGGGGCGGTCGCCGATGAAACGAAGGCTCTCGCGCTCGATCCCGCCAGCGCTTTCGCGCTGCGCTACCGCGGGTACGCCGAATACGACCTGGACGACAACGCGGCCGCCATCTCCGACCTTGATGGCGCGCTCAAACTCCAGCCCGACAACGAAGGCGCCCTGCGGATTCGCGGCGCGGCGAAATACTACCGCAACGACTACGCGGGCGCGATCGCGGACGAAAACGCGGCTGCCGCGCTGATGCCGAAGGATCCGTTCGTCTTTCGAATGCGCGGAGCGGCGGAGTACGACCTCGAAAACTACGCGGCAGCGCTGGCCGATGAAAGCGCGGCGATCGCGATCGAGCCGGGCAACGCCTTTTCGTTCCGAATCCGCGCTGCGGCGAAGTTCTTTCTCGACGACAATGCCGGCGCCGTCACCGATGAGAACGTCGCGCTTCGCATCAACCCGAAATACGAGGAAGCGCTGCGGATACGCGGCGCCGCGAAGTTCTACCAGGACGATGAGCGCGGCGCGATCGCCGACGAGGACGCGGCGCTGGCGCTGTCGCCGCACGACGGCTACGCGCTGAAGATTCGCGGCGCCGCGAAGCACGGCGACGGCGACTTACGGGGTGCCGTCGCCGATGAGAATGCAGCCCTGGCGATCGACCCCACGGACTGGTTCGCGCTGGAGATGCGGGGCGCTGCGAAGGACAGCCTTGGCGACTACGCCGCCGCAATCGCCGACGAAAGCGCTGCGCTGGCGCTCCATCCGAACGACGCCTATGCCCTGGCCGAGCGCGGCGCCGCGGACCTCTGGTCGGGCGCGTACGCGGGTGCCGTCGCCGACGAGACCGCCGCCCTGGCGCTCGACCCGAAGGATGCGTTCGCGTTGCGGATTCGTGGCGCCGCGGAGTACTATCGGGCGCAAACGCCGGCCCAGTATGCCGCTGCGATCGCCGACGAAACGGCGTCGCTCAACCTGAAAAGGAGCGCCTACGCCTATCGAATGCGGGCGGCGGCACGGTTCTTCGCGACCGGCCCGGACGGCCGGCCCGATTATGGGGGCTCGATCGATGACGCGACCGCGGCGCTGACGATCGACCCGAAGGACGCGTCGGCATATTCGCGCCGCGGGGCCGCCCGGTACGAGCTCGGGAACTACCGCGCTGCCGTCGCCGACCAGACGGCCGCGCTGGGCATCGAGCCGGCCAATGCTTTCGCGCTGCGCAATCGCGGGCTGGCCTACCTCGAGCTGCATCAGTATGCCGCTGCCGTCGCCGACGAGCGGCGCTCGATCGCGTACGAAAAGGACCCCGGCAGCAACGCCATCGCCTACGACGCGATGGGCGACGCGCTCGCACAGCTCGGCCGCACCGCCGAAGCGATCGACGCGTACCAGCACGTGCTGTCGATCGATGCGAACGACAACGACGCGCGCACGAAGATCGAGCAGCTCCGCGCGGCGCCGCCGCATGTCTCGCGCGGGATCGGTTTCGCCGGTTGGGTCATCGCCGCCGACCCGCTGAACATGCACGAATACACGCGCCATCACTACACCGACACGAGCAAAGGCGAGGCGCTGGGTCCGTCCTCGTCCGACCGCACGGTCGTTTTTGCGGCCGCCGCCGTTCCGGACCCGCCGCATGCCGTGAACCCGACCGAGCAGCTGCATCAGAATCCGGTTGCCTCCGGCCATGATGCCGCGCCGCATCAGCAGAATGCGCACGACCAGAACGCGTCGGGGCACGCCGCGCTGACCGCGCCCACGGCGGGCGCATTCGGCCACCTATGAAGCGCGCGCGCGATCCCTGGCGCCGTATCCTGGCCACGGCCGTCACCTGCGCCGTCGTGCTGCTGCTCGGCATCGCGCAGCTCTCGATCGGGCTGACTGACGACTACTATTTCGACCGTGGTCCCGCTTCGACCGACGACGACACGGCGGTCTGGAACGATCGCAGCCTCAATGACCTCGGCGACCGGATTCGCGTGCTGCTGGGCTCGACCACGCGCACGACGCCGCCGCACGAAATTTCGGTCATGACGCAGGATAGCCACGGCGTACGGCACGTCGACACGATGGTCAGCTCTCCGCCGGACGAGACGCGGCAGATCTTCGAGGTCCTGGCTTCCGCGCTGTTCGCGTTCTTCGGCTTGTTCGTGCTCTGGTGGGGGCGCGATCGGGCGTCGCTCTGGCTGGGCATCTTCTGTGCCGCGTTCGGCACGGCGATGGTCCAGTTTTTCGGCCTCCTGCCGCCGGTGGGGATGCTCGCCGCCGCCCTGGTCGACGTCGTATTCGAGGCCCTCGCCATCTATGCACTCTACGCGCTCGCCGAAACCGTCGCCCTCGACACGCTCGCGACGGACGATCCGATCCGCACCGTCCTGCACGGATCGCGGATGGTCGCGGTCGCCACGGTGGTCGTGGTTGCGCTGACCGCCCTGATCAGCGATGTGATGCCGACGCTGCGCCGGGAACCGATGCCCGATGCGCTCGCGATGATCGGCAACAAAGCCACTTTGCTGGCCGTCGTCGGCGTGCTCACGCTCGCGCCGCTCGCTTTTCTGACGCTCGGTGCGCTGCGCGCAAAGGATCAGCCGCACCGCAACCGCGCGCTGGTCATTCTCGCGACGACGGCGTGTGCGCTCTCCGGCGTGGTGTATTCGCTGGTGAAACAACTGCCCGCCGGCCAGGTCGGCTTCGATTCTCCGTGGTTCAGTTTGCTCGCGATTCCGGCCGGCTTCATCATCACGATCCCCGCCTACAGGGTCGTGGAGGTGAAGATCGTCGTGAACCGGCTCCTCGTATTGGCCGGGATGACGCTGATCATCGGCGTGCTGATCACGCAGTCCGAATTGTGGGTCCACGGCGCCGCGATCAACGTGATCGAACCTGCGCTCGACCCGAACGGCACCCGCCACGATCTGATCGGCGGCGCGATCGGCTGGGCGATCGACTTCGCCATCGCCTGCGCGATCGTGCTGTCGTTCGGCACGGTCCACCAGTTGCTCGACGGCACGTTCAAGCGGATGGTCTTCCGCCGTCGCGACGAGGGGATTGCGGCGCTGCACGATTTCTCCGTACATCGCGCGTCGTTCGTCACCGCGCGCAGGGCGCTGATCGATCAAACCGCCGGGCTGGTGAAGGAGTCCGTCGGCGCACACGGGGCTGCGATCTACGAAGAATGTTCCGGCGGCTACGAGCGCACGGCCTCAAGCGGCACCTGGCCCTGGCCGCCCTTAGCCGACGTCGACGATCCCGCGTTCGTGGCGCTGCGCAGCGAAGCGGAACTGCTCGAACTCGACGGCATGCTCGCGCTCGAAAGCGCGCTCGGCAATGAAGGCGTGGCGCTGCGGATGGTGGTCGGCGGGCGGCTGACCGGCGCGCTGGTCATTGCGCCGCGCGCAAACGAGGGTGACGGCCCTTACGTGCGCGCGGAATTAGACGCGCTCGACGATATCGCGCGCAGCGTAGCCGATGCGCTGTTCACCCTGCGCAGCGCCGAAACGGCGGCCTTCGTCCGGGCGGTCGCCGACGGCCGGCTGGCCGGCGTCGAGGCTCGCCGGCGGGCCGAGGCGCTCTGCGACTGCGCGACGCCTGAGCCGCCGCGGGCCGGCGCTCTGCCGGCGGCGGGTGCGCTCCCACTGGGTCCCGGCTTAGCGCCTCCGCCGGGACGGATCGAGACCGTGCGACCGGCCTGAACGCCCCGCTAGATCTCGTACTGCCAGGTGTTCCAGAACGTCGTCACGGCGTGCCCCGGACGGTAGTTGCGCAGGTCGTCGTTCACCACGTCGATGCGCCGCCAGAACCAGGTCGTGATCTCGGGGACCTGATCGACGAGGATCGCTTGGATGCGCCAGTATGCGCGCCGGCGAACGTCGCGGTCGAACGAACCCAACGCGATACGTTCCTGGTCGTCGAGTTCACGGTTGCGGAAGCGGAACTGGTTCTGGCCGTGGGGCGGTATCTGGTCGGACTCAAAGTTCGTCGAATCGTCCGGATCGATGCCGTTGACCCACGAGGATGCCTCGACGTCGAAGTGTCCCGTCTGCAGAATTCCACCCTGGCTATAGTTCGCAAACATGAGGTCCGCCGCGTATGACTTCACCTCCAAGTCGACGCCGGCCGCTTTCCAATCCGCTTGCAGCAGCACGGCCGAGCGGCTCCCTTCAGCGCTCCCGGTCGTCGTCACGTACTCGAGATGCAGCCGCGTTCCGTGCCGGACCCGAATGCCATCCGGTCCCACTTTCCATCCGGCAGCATCGAGGAGGGCGCGTGCCCGCACCGGATCGTAGGGCAGCGATCGGAGATGCGGGTCATGCGCCCACGAGAACGACGGCTGATCGCCTTCGCCGGGAAGGTTGACGCCGAAGCTGACCACGTCGATCAGCCGCTTGCGATTCGTCGCGTACGCCAGCGCGCGCCGGACGGTGACATCGGAGAGCAGCGGCCGGGTGACATTGAACCCGATCAGCGAGTATTGAGTGAACGGCGTCAGCACGGCGCGGGTGCCGGGAATCTTGGACGCCGTCGGATAGGTGGTCGCCGAGGCGGAAAACCAGAGGTCGATCTCGTGCGTGCGAACGCTCGTCAGCAAGGTGTTCTCGTCGGGTATCGCGCGAAAGTCGACCTCGTGCAGCTTCGGCGGACCGCGCCAGTAGTGCGGGTTGGCCACCATCCGCAGCGTCTGTCCGCGGTGCCATTCGGCGACGATGAAAGGCCCGGTGCCGATCGGCATGCTGTTGTACGAAATCCGGTTGAGATCGCGATAGCGAGCCAGCAGATGCTTTGGATAGATGGGATACGCCGTCGACGACATGGTGAAAAAGCTGTTGACCAACGGAGCGTAGGGGCGCCGCAGGTGGACGACCGCGGTGTAGCGATCCGGCTCGTCGATCCGCGTAATATCGTCGTACCCGAGCCGTGTCTGCACGTTCGTATTCGGGTTCATCACGGCGTGCCACGAGAAGACGACGTCGTCGGCGCTGAACGGGGCCCCGTCTTGCCAGCGCACGCCGCGGCGCAGATGGTAGGTGATCGTGAGACCGTCCTTGGCGATGCCGCCGTTCGCGAGGGTCGGGACGACGGTCGCGAGTTCCGGTACGAGCTGGTCGCGGTCGTCACTGTTGAACAGGTAGCCGGCCCAGAACATGGACAGATCGGTATCGACCTGGTACTCGCCGATCAGCGGGCTGAGGCTATCAGGGTCGCCGAGCGTCGCGAGCCGCAAGACGCCCGGAATCGTCCAGGGATGCCGCCCGCCGGCGAGCGGCGTTTGGTCGCTGCGCGTACACGCGGCGAGCGCGGTTACTGCTGCGAGAACGGCCAACAGCCGTTTCATTCGTTGGCGTCCTGGGTCAGCGGTTCGACGACCAGCAGCGCGAGATCGTCGCTGATGTTTCCGCGCGTCCACTGCGACACCGTTCGCAGAACGTCGTCCGCGAACGCGGCCGGATCGGTCGAGTCGGCATCCATGAGCCAGCGATTGACCTCGTGCAGGGTGACGAATCGGCCGCTGCGGTCGCGGGCTTCGGTCAGTCCATCGGTGGCGAGGATGAGCATCTCGTGCCCGTCCAAGGGTGTCGCAGACGCCTCGAACGGGAAGCCGCCGAGTCCGATGATCGGTCCGGTGGGCGACAGCATCGTCAGCCGCTCTGCGGTTCTGATCCAGGCCGCCTCGTGGCCGGCGTTCGCGTACGCGAGCGAGCGGCTGCGCCGGTCGTGGATCCCGACGAAGAGCGTGACGAAGGATTCCAGCGGCGGATTCGCCGCCCGGTAGAGAACGTCGAACCGAGTCAATATCTCTTCGGGAGCAAATCCTTCGGCCGCCAGCGTTCGGACGCCGTAGCGGACGAAGGTCGTGTCGAATGCGGCGGGGAGCCCCTTGCCGCTCACGTCGCCGATGACGAGCAGCGTGCGGTCGTCGTCGAGACGATAGACGTCGTACAGGTCGCCGCCGACACGCACGCCGCGCGTCGCCGAGCGGTAGGCGGTGCCGATCAGCAGGTGCGCCGGCGCAACCAGCCGTGCCGAAGCGATGCGCTGCAGCGATTCGGCGACGTCGTGTTCGCGGTCGAGCTCGACGCGCATCCGAGCGATCACGAAGCCGAAGGCGACGATCTCGATGCCGATCACCGCCGTGGCCACAATCGAGATCGTGCTGGTCGCAGTGAGGATGCCGTTGCGGCGCTGTACCGCTCGATCGTACGCCAGAACTTGATGGGCTTCGATGTACCGGATGTCGCCCCGGTATCGATCCATCAGCGTCTTGCCGAGCAGCGCGCGCTGTTCATCGAGCGCTTGACCGGCCGCGACCGGTTCGGCAACCGCCCGCACCCAGCGTGCGTTGATCTCCGCGAGTTCGTCGAACGCGCGCCGCTCGGCGCCCTTCGGGTTGGAATCCGCGAGATGGACGGACAATACGCCGAGCTGCTCGGCCATGCGAGCCCGTGCGCTCGTGTAGGGCTCGAGAAAGACGCGTTGCCGGCTTGCGGCATAGCCGCGAATGCCGGTCTCCTCGTCCAAAGCGAGCTGAAGCGTGGCGACCGCGGCCAGCTGTCCCTCCCGCAGGCGCACGACCTCGAGGTTGATCGCGTTGAGCGTCCGGACAATGCCGAGCTGCCCGACCAGGGCGAGCGGAAGCCCCACCGCCACCAGGCCGAACGCAAGAATCAAACCCCGGAAGGACATCAGCCTGCGAAGCACCAGCGATGCATCTTGGCCACGCGGCTGAGCCCTCCCCGGGGAGGGTCCGTCGAACCGGGTTCTTAGCCCGCCAGCGCCTTGTCGCGCTTGCGCGCCTTGAGCCGCTCGGTCTCGTCGAGGAGACGTTTGCGCAACCGGATCGACTGCGGCGTCACCTCGACCAATTCGTCGTCTTCGATGAACTCGATCGCGCGCTCCAGCGACATCTCTTCGGCCGGCGGCATTTTAAAGTTCTCGTCGGTGCCGGCGGCGCGCATGTTGGTGAGCTTCTTGGCGCGGACGACGTTGAGGGCGACGTCTCTGTCGTCGTTCGCTCGGCCGACGACCATGCCTTCGTACACCTCGACGCCGGGGTCGACGAAGAAGCGTCCGCGTTGTTCGAGCCCCATCAAGGCGTAGGCGGTCACGTGTCCGGTTTCGCTCGCCACCAGCGCGCCGTTCGAGCGGCCCGGGATGTCGCCCGCCAGCGGCTGGTGCGTATAGTAGACGTGCGACATGACGGCGGTCCCGCGCGAGAGCGTCATCAGCTCGCCGCGCAGCCCGAAGATCGCGCGAGTGGGCATCGTATATTCCAGCCGGCGAGTCTCGCCGACGGTGATCATGTTCGACATCTGGGCCCGCCGCCGGCCGACCGATTCGATCACCGCGCCCGCATGCTCTTCACGCACGTCGATGACCACGTACTCGACCGGCTCCATTTTAACGCCGTCGCGTTCGGTGATGATGACGCGCGGCTTGCTGACCGCCAACTCATAACCCTCGCGGCGCATCGTCTCGATCAAGATCGACAAGTGGAGCTCGCCGCGCCCGCGCACTTCGAAGGTATCGGCCGATTCGGTGTCCTCAACGCGCAGCGCGACGTTCGATTCCAGTTCGCGCATCAGCCGCTCGCGAATTTGACGCGAGGTGAGAAACCTGCCTTCACGGCCCGCGAACGGCGAGGCGTTGACCATGAAGTACATCGAAACGGTCGGTTCGTCGACCGCGATCGCATCGAGCCCCTCCGGCAAGGCCGCATCGGCGATCGTGTCGCCGATGTTGAGCCCTTCGATTCCGGACACGCAGATGATGTCGCCTGCCGTAGCCTCCTCGATTTCGATGCGTTCGAGCCCGTGGAACGAGAGGATCTTCGTCAAGCGGAGGCCGGCCTCCACCGAACCGTCGCGGGCGACCTTGGCGATCGGGGCGTTCACCTTTGCGCTGCCGCGAAAGACGCGCCCGATGCCGATCCGGCCGACGTAGCGATTGTGGTCGATCGCCGAGATGAGCATTTGGAAGCCGCCGTCTTCCGCGGGCGCTTCGGGGACGCGCGTGACGATCGTGTCGAACAGAGGATCGAGGGTTGTGCTCTCGTCCGCGAGTTCGGCCTTCGCGATCCCGGCTTTCCCGTTGGCGTAGACGACGGCGAAGTCGGCCTGCTCGTCGGTTGCACCCAGCTCGATGAACAGGTCGAAGACTTCGTTGACGACTTCCTGCGGACGCGCATCGCGCCGGTCGATCTTGTTGATGACGACGATCGCGCGCAGATCCAGCTCGAGGGCCTTGCGCAGGACGAAGCGCGTCTGCGGCATCACGCCTTCGGCAGCGTCGACCAGCAGCACGACACCCTGCACCATCTGCAGCACACGCTCGACCTCGCCGCCGAAATCGGCATGTCCGGGTGTGTCGACGATGTTGTATTTGATGCCGTTATGGTCGATCGCGGTATTCTTGGCGAGGATGGTGATCCCGCGCTCCCGCTCGAGCGGGTTCGAGTCCATCGCCCGAGTCTCGCCCTGCTGGCCTTCGCGATAGATGCCGCTCTGACGGAACATCGCGTCGACCAAAGTCGTCTTGCCGTGGTCGACGTGCGCGATGATCGCGACGTTGCGGATGTCGGGACGGGTTCTCACAAGCGATCAGTATACCACAGTCGGGGCTTTGCAGCCTCAAGGTCCGGTTATCTTCGCCGGCGGGAGGGCCCCGCCCGGCACCGGGTCTCGAGCGTCCTCAGCTGCCGAAGCGGCGTTCCCGGCTGGTGAAGTCTTCGAGCGCGCGGTCCAGCGCGCTGCCGTCGAATTCCGGCCAGGGCGCGGGCGTTGCCCACAGTTCGGCATACGCGCTCTGATAGAGAAGGAAGTTCGAGAGCCGCAATTCACCGCCGGTGCGCACGACCAGGTCAGGATCGGGCAGGCCGGCCGTCCACAGCCGCGCGGCGATCGACGCATCGTCGATCTGTTCGGGCGCGAGCGTCCCCGCCGCGACGTCACGCGCGATGGCGCGGCACGCGTCGCGCAGTTCTGCGCGCGCGCCGTAGTCGACGGCGATCATCAGCAGCAGTGCGGTGCCGTGCGCGGTCCGTTCCTCGAGTGTGCGGAATGCATCGCCCAGGGGCGCCGGCAAACGATCGCGCCGGCCGATCACGCGCACCCGCACGCCGCGCGCCGCGAGCGAGGCGGCGCGATCGCGCGCGAACCGCTCGGCGATCCCGAACAGTCCCGCAACCTCAGCGCTCCCGCGTTTCCAATTCTCTTCGCTGAACGCGTAGACGGTCAGCATGGCGATGCCGCGCCGCAGTGCCGCATCGACGGCACGCTCGAGCGCGGCGACGCCGCGTCGATGACCTTCCAACGCGGGCAGTCCGTTCGCCAGCGCCCAGCGCCGGTTGCCGTCCATGATGATCGCGACGTGACGCGGGACGCCTTCGTCTGCGGGGAGGCGTTCGATCACGGCTGCGGCGCCAGCAGCGAGGAGGAGGGAACGGCGGCCTGGCGATGGACGCCGCGCACCACCGCCTCCAATTCGTCGACGTAGGCCAGGAATCGCGTCCGCCCCGGCTCGGTGATCCGTACGATCGTCGCCGGGCGACCGAGGCCGCGGACACGCTCGCTGATAACCACGCCGACCTCAGCCAGCGCGTGGAGATGGCGATTGAGGTTGCCGTCGGTCAATCCGCAGGCATCCTGCAGTTCGGTGAAGCGCAGTCCGTCCGGGTTGGCGATCAAACACGAGCAGACCGCGAGCCGCCCGCGCTCGTGAAAGATCCGCTCGAGGCCGCTGAAGGCGAAGGGTGCGTCGTTCACGCCGCTGCCTCGGCCGGCGTTTCTTCGCGATCGATCAAGATGCCGATCGCAACCTGGCCGCAGCCGAACGTCAGCGGCATCACCCACCAGGTCAAGGCGTTCGTGCCGTGCGCAAACAGCAGCGTCGCACCGATCGCCGCGAACGCCAGCGCCACCGTCGCGGTGCCGCGCGGCAGCATCGCGCGCGAGGCGAGCAGTCCCAGCGCGTAGCAGAGCGCCCAGGTTCCCGGCAGCATGCCGATCTCGCCGCGCGCGAGCAGCGCGGCGGTGAAGGCGCCGCCGGCAACGACCGCGGGCGTGACTGCCACCGCGGCCGTGCGCAATTCGGTCCGTGCGCGCGAGGTCCAATTACGCGCCAGCCAGACCGCCAGCGCGCCGTAATTGACCGCGAGCGCAAACGCCAGACAGGCGATCCAGATCGCGACGTACCGGGCCGCGTCGGCCGCTGACGCCGGATGCGGGACGATGATCAGTTGAACGAGGCCGCTGCCGAGGGCGGCGACGCCGCTGGCGACGGCGGCCGGGCCGGAAAGTCCGCGGAAGCGCTGCACGGCGGCGAGACGGGAACGGACCTCATCGAGGTCGGCGATGGCGCGGGCGACGTCCACGGGGGACTCCTTGGAGAAGTTCACCCGGCCGTACTCTGCGAAACAAAGAAAGCCCTGCCCGGGGCCCCCTTTAGAGTCCCAGGCACAAATACTTGACGTTCAGCCACTCGTCGAGGCCGTAGTACGACCCCTCGCGTCCGAACCCGGACTCCTTGACGCCCCCGAACGGGGCGACCGCGGTCGACAGGATCCCGGTGTTCGCCCCGACCATGCCGTATTCGAGCGCCTCGGCGGTGCGCCACAGGCGGCCGACGTCGCGGGTGTAGATGTAGGCGGCCAAGCCGAACGGCGTGTCGTTTGCCAGCGCGTAGGCTTCCTCGTCGGACCCAAAGCGCACCAGGCCGGCGACCGGGCCGAACGTTTCCTCGCGCGCCAGCAGCGCGTCGGTCGGAACGTCGACCATCACCGTCGGCGTGTAGAACGTACCGCCGCGCGGATCGCGCGTTCCGCCGGTCAGCGTGCGCGCACCGCGCGCTTTCGCGTCGGCGACGTGTGCCTCGACCTTCGCGAGTGCCGCAGCATCGATCAGCGGGCCGACTTGGACGCCTGGCTCGAAGCCGTCGCCGACCCGCAGCCCAGAGCTTGCGCGCGCGAACGCCGCCGCAAACCGATCGTAGACTGCATCCTGCACGTAGAAGCGGTTTGCGCAGACGCACGTTTGCCCGGCATTGCGATACTTCGACGCCACGGCGCCTTGCACGGCCGCATCGAGGTCGGCGTCGTCGAAGACGATGAACGGAGCGTTGCCGCCCAGTTCGAGCGAGAGCCGCTTGAGCGTCGACGACGATTGGCGCATCAGGATCTTGCCGACTTCCGTCGAGCCGGTAAAGGAGATTTTTCGCACCCGCGGATCGGTCGTAAGCACGTCGCCGAGCGGAGCCGCATCTTCGGCTGCGCCGGTGATCACATTGAGAACCCCGTGCGGAAGGCCGACTTCGTCGGCGATCGCGGCGATCGCTAGTGCGGAAAACGGCGTCTGCTCGGCGGGTTTGATCACGATCGTGCAGCCGGCCGCCAAAGCCGGCGCGGCTTTGCGCGTCAGCATTGCGGCCGGAAAATTCCAGGGCGTGATCGCCGCGCAGACGCCGACCGGTTCCTTCTGCACCACCAGGCGCAGGCCGGCCCGGTCGGTCGGAATCACGTCGCCGTACGCGCGCTTTCCCTCTTCGGCGAACCAGCTGAAGAACGACGCCGCATATGCGATTTCCCCGCGGGCCTCATCGAGCGGTTTGCCCTGTTCGCTCGTCAGCACGCGGGCCAACTCGTCGGTGCGCGCAATCATGGTATCTCCGATTGCGCGCACGATCGTCCCGCGCTCCGCGGCCGTGCGTGCGCGCCAAGCCGGGAACGCTGCCGCGGCGGCGCCGATAGCATCTCGTGCCTGGGCTGGTCCGCAGCGCGGCACGGTTCCCAGCAACTCGCCGGTCGAGGGGTTGTGCACGGCCACGGTCTCGGCGGTCGAGATCCACGCGCCGTCGATGAACGCCCGTTCACGATACGCGGAAGTCAGCATGCGCGGGCGTTCGCCGCCTGCGGCGGGCGCCCCGGTCGGCTGCCCGCCTTCCTTCCATGGGACGGCAACCGGGCCGTCGAAGGCGGCCCGGGTGAACCACGACGACACGCAGCAGGCCGATCCGCTCGACCACCCGGAGCTGGCCACGAGTCTGTCGCAGCCGCTGCGCGACGTGCTGCGCCGTGTCGACGACGGCGACGAAGCCGCCAGGACCGAAGCGCTGCCCGCGGTCGCCGCGATCGTCGATGCGTTCGCCGCGCTCGGTCTGATCGAGTTCGCCTACCTCGCGCCGGGGACCGATGAGGAAGAGGACGGGCCGATCGCGTGGTTCGAGGCCGGCGAGGCGATCGTCGACAAGGAGCGCGACAGCGTTGTCATCGCGGGCAGCGACGTCTTGGAAGTCTTCGACGGGCCGATCACGCTCGAGGATCCGCCGGAACACGAGAACGAGGGCTGACCGCCCGCACCAACCAGGAGAACGCTATGAACCTTGTCCGCCGGCCCCTTGTGTTGATCGTCGTCGTGTCGCTGCTGACTGCGGCGCCGGTCGGTGCGGCATCCGACAAACAGCTCGTCGCAGTCCGCGGCACCTCCGGCTATCGCCCTTCGGCCAACGCCGATTTCCGGCGTGTCGTCAGCCGCCAGACGCTGAACGACGACAACATCGCGGTAACGCAGGAGGCCTCGAATGCCTTCGTCGTCCTACCCGATTCGACGGAAGTGGCACTGGGCGCGTCCACGAGCGTGCAGGTCGGGGCCTTCAACGACCCCCTCTCGTCGACCCCGACGACGCTCACCCTGCGCAATGGCGCCGTGCGCTTCAACGTGCAGCATCCCGCCGGCGCCCGCGCCAATTACGTTTTCCAAACCGCGACCTCGCAGATCGCCGTGCGCGGCACGATCGCCATGTACAAGAGCGACCAGACAGGTGATGTGATCGCGTGCCTGGTCTGCTTGAACGGGGACGCGGTCGCAACGATCGACGGTAAGACCTATCCGCTGGTCAGCGGGCAGACGCTCTTCGTCTCCGCCGCACACGCGGTCACATCAACGAGCGGTCCCAGTGCGCCGGCACAAGCCTTTGCTGGAACCGGCCTGGCCACGACGGCCACCTCACCGATCGCGTTCACGCCTGAAGTTCAAGCCGCGGCGCGTGCCGCCGCCCAAGCCGCGACGGCGGCGTCGGGATCGAGCGCCGCAGTCATCACCAGTGCCGCAGCATTCGTCGGTGCGGCTGCGATCGGCGCGCTCAGCGGCAGTTCGGTGAAGCCCGCCCAAGCCCAAGCGCCGACCCCGACCCAAACCGGATCCGCGCAGCTCTCCGGATCGGCGCGCGCGACGCCGACGCCGGAGCCGACGCGCAGGCCGAAGTAGCGCGCCCCGGACGCCGTTAGACTCGCGCGCCGCGTCCGCTGATCAAGTTGAAAATCAACAGGATGACTGCGACCACGATCAGGATGTGAATGAGGCTGCCGATATGAAAGACCGTGAACCCGAGCAGCCACAGTACGAACAAGATCACGACGATCGTCCAAATGAGACCCGACATGTGCAAACCCTCCCCTTTTGCGCTCTCGCGCCTGCCGGGGACCGAATCGCCCCCAGGATGGTTTGCCCATCAGGCGAGCGTTCCTAACCCCAGGGACGCTGCCGGCCGTTAGCTGCCGGCGCGGGTGCCCTTCTTGGCGGAGGCGCGCTGCGGTTGGCCGTGCGTGACGACGCGGCGCGGAAAACCATTCGCGACCGTCGAGGGGATGATGTAGCGCCGGCTTTGGCCGGCGCTCGCCTCGTGCTCCGGATGCGCAAGGTACTGTTGGACGGCCTCGAAGTCGGGGATGCGAATCTCCACGAAGGCGCCGCGCAACTCGGCCGGCAGTCCTTCGGGCAGGGTCGGAAGGCGTTCCTCGAACAGTGGCCCGGCATCGCCGCCGTCGGTGTACCAGAGGCTTACCGATGCGTCGAGGTCGTCGGCGAATCCCTCCATGTCGATCGCGTGCGCGCGTGAGAGGATCGTCGAGTGATACAGCGAGGTCCCGCGCGGAAGCGGAGTCCGGGCCTGCGTGCGACGGCGATCCACCGGCGCGCGGGAGACGCCGCTATCGGAGATCCACTCCTCCGTCGGCTCGGTCTCCTTCGTCGCTGCATGCGACGGGGTGAGATAGCGCAGCGCCTTCGCAAGCGAGACGTCGAAGCGTTCCGCCGGCCGGCCGGAATCGCCATCCTCCGCGATCCCGGACGACTGATCGATGGGATCAACACCGCCCATGAGACCCCTTGTTTCGCTCGTTTGGCGCGACACCCTTGGCCGCGCGTCCCGGCGCTCGCCGAACGAAAGATCGCGCCGCCGCAGCGACGCGATCTTCACGCCATCGTCCGCCACCGCGGGTCGGCGCGGCGGCTCGCCTCAACCGCAGGCGGTCTTCAGTAACTCGAGCGAAAGTCCCAAGCGCAGGTGTCGAACGCTTCGTTATCGTCCTTGACTTTGTTGTCGTAGACGATCTCGATGTCTTTCATGCAGTTTCCATCGATGCGCCAATGATAGGTTTCGCCGGGGTCGATCGTGTCGTCACCGAGCTGATCGGGTCCCCAGTCATTGTCGGTTACGTCGCTGATGTAGACGGCAACAATGGAGTGCGAGCCTTCGTTCTTGACGCGGAATCCGTGCGGGCCGCCCGCGGATGCGGGAATCGCGGACACCGCCATTCCGAGCGCCAGAACCATCGCAACACTGCCGCGGGGTAATGTAAACATGTCGGCTCCTTTAGCGAGCACAGCGGGTTACTCGCCCATAATAGCATCGGGCCCTAGTGCGAGCAAGTGACCGCCGTCCGCCGAACGGAAAAGAGGGAGCGCCTGCGTACGGCGGGCGCCTCCGAGGCGCGCCTCTTTGCTTGCCGAACCATCCCGGCATGTCGACCCGATCGGCAGGCTGAACGACCCCGCGGACGTCATGATCGATCACGAACCCGACTATCGATTTACGCTCGCGAACGAGCGTACATTCCTGGCCTACGTGCGGACGGCGATGGCACTCGACGGAGCTGGTTTGGCCGTGGTGCAGTTCCTCACCGTCGTCGGGACGCGCGAAGGCCGGGCGCTCATCGGCATCGCGCTGGTTCTCGGTGGAACCGGAACCGCGCTGGCGGGCTTTCTCCGCTGGCGCACCGTCCAGGCTGCAATGCGGCGGGACGCACCCTTACCGACCTCATATGTGCCGATCGTTCTCACCGTGATCGTGGCGCTCGGTTCGATCGTCGCCGCGATCACGTTGGCGCTGCGATGAGCGCGCCGCCGGGGGCGGCGCGGGAACGTACCGCGCTGGCGTGGCGACGGACGTCCCTCGCGGTCGCCGTCAACGGTCTGCTGCTGCTGCGGTCGCAGCGGGTGTGGATCGAAGTCGCCGGCTTGGCGGTGCTCGCGATCGCGACGTTCGTCGCTGCCGGCGGGGCAGCGGCTTTTCGTGATCCCCACACCTTCGGCTTGCTGGGCGGAAGAGAGAAACGCGCCCGGCTCGCCCTTGCGTTCGTCCTCGCGATCGGCCTGATCGACATTTTAGCCATCGCGAAGTGATGCGGGCCTCCCTTGGCTGGAGGCCGCTGATCAAATTCCGCAAGGCGTTGAGCTGAGAGTCCACGCCACATATCTTGAACAGTCGTTCAGGATATGATATAGTCGCGCCGTGACGCGAAAAGCCGACGAGGCCAATCGCTCGCAGCTGATCGACCGCATCGTCGCGTACGCACTCGTCAACGGCGTCGCGTCACTTTCGCTGCGCCCTCTCGCCAAGAACCTGGGTGTCAGTCCCGCCTCGCTCCTGTATCACTTCGGGTCGAAAGAAGAGCTCACGGTTGAGATTCTCAAGCACGCCGGTGACCGTCAGCGCGAACTCTTCGCGTCGTTGCGCACGCGTGAGGGCGAAACGGCTTCGGACATCTGTCGCGAAGTTTGGCGCGTCATGGGCGCACCGAAAGCCCGCCCGCTGTTCCGTCTCTTCTTCGAAGTCTACGGGCTGGCGCTGGTCGACCCCAAGCGCTTCCCGGGATTTTTTCCCGCGGCGATATCCAACTGGCTCGCGTTCCTGGAGACGTCCTACGTGCGAAACGGCATGAGCGCAGCCGACGCGCGCGTGCACGCCACCATCGTGCTGGCCGGATTCCGCGGGTTCTTGCTGGACCTTTGCGCAACGGGTGATTCCAAGCGTATCGATCGCGCGGTCGCGCTCTGGATCGAAACGCTGTGATGACCGACACCGTGAAGGCGCGGCGGCCGGCGACGGCGTCGTTCATCTTCATTACGATGCTGCTGGATTGGCTCGTGGTCGGGATTGCGTCGCCGGTCGTGCCAAAACTGATCGTCGACTTCACCGGCGGACACGTCGACAGCGCATCGGCGATCTCGGGCGCGTTCGCGACCGCGTTTGCGCTGGTCTCATTCGTCACCTCACCGATCCTCGGGCTCCTCTCCGACCGCTTCGGGCGTCGCCCGATCATCCTGCTCTCGAGCCTCGGCTCCGCGGTCGACTGCGCCATCCTCGCGCTGGCCCCGAACCTCTGGTGGCTGTTCTTGGGCCGGCTCCTCTCGGGTGCCACGGCGGCGAGCGCGACCGCGTCGGCAGCGTACATCGCCGACGTCACGCCGCCCGAGCGGCGCGGCGCCGCCTTCGGCATGGTGAGCGCGGCATTTGGGCTCGGCTTCGCACTTGGCCCAGCTATGGGCGGCCTGCTGGCCGGCTTCGGCCTGCGTGTACCGTTCTTCGTGGCGATGGGACTGATGCTCGCGAACGCCGCCTACGGATTGTTTGTGCTCCCCGAGTCACTTGCGCCCGAGATGCGCCAAACCACGCTCGCGTGGAAGCGTGCCAATCCGCTCGGTTCGCTCAAGATGCTGCGGCGTCATCGCGACCTCTTCGGTCTGGTCTCGAGCCTGTTTTGCAGCAACCTCGCGGTCCAATCGTTCAGCGTCTTCGTCCTGTACACGATCTACCGCTTCGGATGGAGCGAACAGGCCAACGGTATCGGCCTCACCGTCTTCGGAACGCTCTCGGTGGTGTCGGCGATGCTGGTCGGCAGGCTGCTCAAACGTTTCGGCGCCCAAACGGTCGCCATCGCGGGTTTCGCGCTCGGCTGCGTGGGCTTCATCATCTACGGCTTTGCGCCGACGGGGATCGTCTTCGCATGCGCGCTCCCGCTGACCGGCTTCTGGGCCATCGCGGGACCGCCGATCCAGTCGGCGATGTCACGCCACGTCTCCGCGACCGAGCAGGGCGAACTCCAAGGCGCGATCGGCAGCATGCGCAGCATTTCGATGATCGTGGGCCCGGCGTTCTTCACGCTGCTCTTCGCAGGCGTCAGTGCGCTCGGAATCTACCCGCTGGTCGGCGCCCCCTGGTTCTGCGGCGCGCTGCTGCTCGTCGCTGCCGCCGTCCTCGCGCAGCGCTCGATGCGCTCGAGCGAACCGGTTGCCGAGGCCGCCGTCGGCGCCTAAGGAATCACGCCGGCGCTTCTGATGGGCCTCGCACGTCCGAACCGGCCGTTGGCCCTCTAAGCGTCGTTCTTTGACTTTAGTAATGGCGTCAGGAGCCAAGCGACGCCAGCAACAGTTATGATGACAACTTCGTCCCGAAGAGCGTAAAAAAGCGTCAATCTCCGTGCCCGAAGTTTAGGGTCCGCTACGGCATCGTCAAAGGCGTTGCCGCTATTGGTGCTCGCTGCCAATCTGACGAAGTCATAATTGCCAGCCGAAACGGCAACAAAAGCCGAGAATGCCCATATCGTGGCGCCCACGAACCCGGCGATGATCGCTTTGCGGACCTGGCGCATGGGCGCGAACTTAAGCCTCGGGCTTCGGTTCCCTGGCCGTCCGAGACTCAACACCCCGAGCGGAACACCTTGAACTCGTAACGATCTCTTCGCTGCGCTCCGCGGTTGTCAAGGCCGAAAGAACGGAATGCGGGCTCGCCCGAGGTTGCAACTTGAAGATCGCTAATCCGGCGTCCTTATCAGCTTTTCCGCTCGTGGGAGCGTACGGGTCTGGTGGCTCGCCCGGTCTTCAAATCCCCTGCATCCGTACCGTCCGGTTGTGCCCAAGACGAGTGGATGCCGCTTCGTGCGGGGCATTGAACCCATCTCGTACACGCTAGTATCGTCGCGTAGATTCTGGTCTCATCGCGTGTGGCCACCAAATGGCCACCGGACGTGGGCGTTACGCGTACGGCGTCGAGCAAGTGCGCGAACTGGAGGCCGAAAGATGTCGGGGCGATCGCCACAAGCAAACGCCGCCGGTAGGTAACCGACGGCGTCCATCCTAGGACTTATCCCACTTCTTCCGCTCCGCTTAGGGGCCTAGCAAACTGCAAGCGGCTCGAATCTCCTGGGAGGCTTACGCTTCATAAACTGCTAGGTTAATTTGGTTGGCAAGCTAACAAGCGGTATCTTTGTTGAGCGTTGCGTTTAGGGTGCGCTCGTGCGTATTATCTCCAGCATGAGCAGCAGCATGATCGGGATGAAAGACGGCACTCAGATTTTCTATAAGGACTGGGGTACCGGCAAACCGATTGTGTTCCACCACGGCTGGCCGCTCTCAGCAGACGACTGGGACAACCAGATGATGTTCTTCGTGCTGCAGGGCTTCCGCGTGATCGCTCACGACCGTCGCGGTCACGGGCGATCGAGCCAAACCGACACCGGGAACGAGATGGACACGTACGCAGCCGACGTGGACCAGTTGATCGCGCACCTCGACTTGAAAGGTGCTATCCACATCGGCCACTCGACCGGCGGCGGCGAAGTGGCGCGCTACGTCGCACAATACGGCGGCAACGGCCGAGTGGGGAAGGCCGTGCTCCTCGACGCCGTCCCGCCGATCATGGTGAAGTCCGATAAGAACCCCGGGGGGCTTGCCATTGAGGTGTTCGACGGTTTTCGCGCCGCACTCGCCGCGAACCGCGCCCAGTTCTACCTCGACGTGGCGTCCGGTCCGTTTTACGGCTTCAACCGGCCGGGGGCGAAAGTGTCCGAGGGTCTGATCAGAAACTGGTGGCGCCAGGGAATGATGGGCGGCGCAAAGGCCGGCTACGACTGTATCAAGGCATTTTCGGAAACCGACTTCACCGAAGACCTGAAGAACATCGATGTTCCGGTGCTGGTGATTCACGGCGATGACGATCAAATCGTGCCCTACGCCGATGCCGGGCCGTTGTCCGCCAAACTCCTAAAGAACGGTACGCTGAAAACCTACAAGGGCACGCCGCACGGAGTGCACTCGACCAATCCGGAACTGCTGAATCCGGACCTGCTGGCGTTCATCAAGAACTGAGGTTTAGGACGATCGCGCCGTGGGGTTCGCGCGAAATCAATCGCTTGTAGGAGTTCGCTGGGGAGCGCGCGGTACGTGAGGATCCAATCGCTGCGAATCTCGACGCGAAGACCCGGCGCCTAGAAGTTGCCTTTCACGTGCCCGATGAAGACGGTGCCGGCCTTCGGTTGCGCATAGTGGGCCGCGGGGCTGAGGTCGGTCGCTGCTGCAGGCTCAAGATAGTCACCACCGGCCAGCCAGAGATCACACGTGTACCCCGTGATCTGGTTCGCCGGTGTTCTGAAAACTGAGATGCTGACTTTAAGAATTCCATCGAACGCCCCGTTGACCGGCGGCGCCGCGGCGCTATTAGTTCGCTTCCGGCGAACCGATGTTTACCGGCGCAAATCCGCAGTGCACGACAACCGTCTGGAAGAATGATGGGATTTGGGAGACCTTCACGGGCACGCCTGATCACGACATTACCGTTGACCGGCAGCGTGGGTGCGCCGGCGCGCACCTTCGGCGTGGGCACGCTGGCTGGTCCTACGGGTGTCGTGAGCGCGGCTCTCGCTGACGCGACCGCGCACAACGCCAGGAACGTGGCGAGGATCGACGTCCGCCAGAACACTAGCGGTTACCCGTTCCCGTCATCTGCAGTGCGGGTGCCTGTATCGACGGCGGGAAATGCGGTGACGGAATCGGTGCCGGGGCGCTGTACCCGCTGCCGGTCATCGTCATTGGCGTCGCCGTAAGGGAAGCCGGAAAGTGCGGTGACGGCACGGGGGCCTGCGCAACGTAGCCCGTGCCGGTCATCTGCATCGCTTTCGTTGTGACGTTCGATGGAAAGCGGGGTTCATCCGCGGCGGAAGCTGGCTCCGCGAACGAGATCAGGAGAAAGGACGTAAGGATAAAGGGCTTCACGGGTTCTGGCCTCGCTAGGATAAGAGCGGATCAGTCGCGTGCGGTGTACTTGGTAGCGCCAACGGGAGTCGAATCCGAAGGCGACGGTGACGCCGAGTGACGGGAGATGCCAAGAGGGCTTCTCCCGTGCGGCTTTGTGCCTCATCGCTGTGTCGTCCTGTACCGCCTTTTGCTGGCGCGTAGCGGAGCGTCCGTGCCATAACGGTGCCACGCGATCCCTGGTGGGTGCTGGCGTCAACAGGGCGGCCGACTGCGTCTTATCCCGGGCAGGGAAGCTACTCCAGGGCCGATTGATTCATCGCGTCAATTGAGAGTCGGCATCGTGCCGGCGCTCACCACCGCTACGGCGATCATGCGTATCGTCAGCTTAGCTGCGTATCTCACGGCCGCAGCAATTCCGTCTAGGTACACGAACGTAATCTCACCCTGAGCTTGTCGAAGGGCCCATTATGCGAATCGTAATCTTCGGAGCGACCGGGGGCACCGGTCGCGAACTCGTCCGCCAATCAGCATCCGCCGGCTACGCGGTCGCGGCCGTCGCGCGCCACACGGAAACGCTCGCGCGCGCAGGAGCAAACATTGAACTCATCGCCGCCGGCGTAACCGACCGCGCCTCCATCTCCTCGGTCATTCGCGGAGCAGACGCCGTCCTCTCCGCGCTGGGCACACGCAAACTGAACGAAGCGACAACCGTTTACTCAGCGGGCGTGACGAACATTCTTGCCGCGATTGGCGACGAGGGAGTACGCCGTTTCATCGCGATCTCCGCCATGCCGGTCGGCGCAGCCCACGGCCTCGCCGAGCACGTCATCTTCCCGATACTCTATCGCTTCTTCGGTGCCGCCTATGAAGACATGAAGCGCATGGAAGCGATCCTCGCCGCGAGCGACTGCGACTGGACGGTCTTCCGCCCGCCGCAACTCACTGACCGCCCCGCCACTGGGAAATACCGCACGGCGATCGACATGCCGCTTCCGGGCGCCTGGCGCATCACTCGCGCAGACCTCGCTGCCGCAATGCCTGCCTCTATTAACGACACCGCGCTTGTGCGCCACGTCGTCACCGTCTCGAACTAACGGCGCGACCGCCCTAGGGCGGGAAGCCCTGCATCTGCCGCCGCTCCTCGCAGTCTTGCTTGACCGCTACAGAATCTTTCGATTCAGGGCCCGAGGAGCCGAAGACATCATGCCCCGGCAACGGCTGAAGCGCCGTGAGAAGGCGTACACCTTCGACGTGCACCGACCAATCGCAGGAGATCTCGTCATCGCCCTGTCGCTGCCGCAATACATTCACGTCGGCGAAAAGATCATGGCAGTGGTAAAACTTCAAAGCATCCGCGCGATCCGTTTTCCGAACCAACGCGTAGGGACAAGCCGCCGTATTCTCCGCATTGGTTTCCGACGGTTACGTCGAATGAGGTAACGCTGGCGGTACTGCCGTAAAGGGAATCAGCCAGTATTGGCGCCGTGTGCCTGGCTGCTGCGCCATTCGTCGTAATATGGCTCCTCCACATCGCGAGAGTCCGCAACCACAAAGGCTGATTGTGGTACAATGATCCCACCATGAAGGAACGCCTGCGTCAGGCTCTCTCACGCGGAGCCGCCATGGGGTACCTTGGCATCGGCCATCAACCGACGCAGCTCGGTCGTCGCATTTCGGTGCTCGGATACGCTTTGGCCGTCGTTCTCGTCGTTGTCGTATTGGGAGCTTTGGTCTGGCAAGTACGGTAAGTCCCGCCTACCGCCCCGTGCTGCCTAGGTGGCTGAAAAATTCGCTGGCCAATATCGCCCGTGAAGAACAAGGCATTCGGCCGGTTCGAACCGAGCGCGGCAAGAAAGCGTAGTTCGGAGACGCTGACGTCCTGGCTCTCGTCGATGACCGCGTATTCGAACGCCGGGTGTTTGCTTTGCGCGACCCTTTCCGCGAGCTGAGCGAAGAGACCAACCTCCGTCAGCAAACCGCGACTGCGTAGGTCTTCCTGGACTTTATCGGAGATCGACCAAAGCACCATACGTGCCTTTTCGGGAAGCCGCGTCTTGCGCCCGAGGCGTGGGACGTCACGATATGCCTCCCAGGACGTCACTTGCCATGCGTCGACGACGTGCTCCCATTCGGCGAGCACGAAGCGTTCGGAAAACGTGTTGCCGGGGGTAGCCGCCGCTGCACCGCGCAGAGACTACAGAATCGCTTCGTGCGACGCAAGCTTCACAGGGCCGACTATGCGCTCATACAAGCGACGCCCAATCGCGTTCATCGAGGAGACGTCGATCCGTTCGCCGAGGCGCGGCTCGTTGCCAATAAGGCGTCGGAGCATGGTCCGCAAAGCATGGGCCAGGGCATCCGAGAATGTGGCAAGCAGAGCGCGCGCCTCGGGATTCTGCCGCGCGAGGAACACGGCGCGCCGGGTGATAAGATTGAAGACCAAGAGAACCACTGCGATCACAAGCAAAAAGTCGATTAGGGACCATATCTACCGTTGGACTACTCTTAATCGACCAGGAGACGCATCCCGGCGGTAACGATAACGTATGACAACATCGCTGCCAACATCACGCCGATCGCAAGATGTGGGATGAACGGCGATATGCACGCGGCTGCAATCAGGATTACTGAAACGACGGAGACGCGAACATTTATCGCGCGAACTATCTCCGGTGAGAGCTCTGGTGATAGCAACCCTGCAAGCATCGCGTAGAACCAGCAAGCGTCGAGAATTAGTCCCGCTGCCAGGACGTCGAGCACGTAGAGCGTTGCAGCTGCAGGTGCATGCGGAAACTCGCCGACGAGTTGCGTTGTGAACGGCACCAGAACGACCGGGACAAGAAAGGCAAGGTTGATCCACTTAAGGATACGATTTGCTCGCTCGATGCTCCAAAAGATCATGTGATGACCGTTCCAGTAGAATGCGGCTACGGTAAAGCTCGCGAGAAACCAAAGAAACTTCGAGCCGACGTGCGCGCTGGAGAAGACGGAGAACACCCCCGCATTGGAGTCGGCGGCTCCGCCTCGAGCCACCTGTAGTGCGAGTACGAGTAGCGTCATGGCGACCGCGAAGATCCCGTCTGTCAACGCTTCGATGCGTGCCGTACTCTGTGCGTTCTCAGTGGTTCGTTCGGGCCGAGACGGTATGCTCAAAAGCGAGCGCATCGGGATCTCAGGAGTCTCGGCATCAGGTTTTGCCCGCGAGCGCGCGTAGCGAGGTGTCGAAAGCCGCGTTCGATGGGTCCCATTCACCGCGGCCGGCGGGCGTGAGATCGAGAAGAGCGTACGCCGGCGTGAGCAAATCAATTCCCTGCCCGCGATCCTCCAATCTCGGGTGCGCTGTGTAAACGTGACGTACGCAATCGGCCTCTTTCGCGAAGACCACGATCGTCGAATCGGGATTGCCCTCCGTATCCTCAGCGCCGATGTCTCGCGCGAAGGCGGACCCGTCGTCGGAGAGTACGCGTAGACGACGCCACTCGCGGCGGGCAGCCCACTCTCGGAGTCGGTTGAACGGGGCTCGGGAGGCGACGGCGAAGCTCGCCTGCTGCGTTACGTGCGGCGCAACGCCGTTGAATCCGTCGATCCACATTGAACAACTGGGGCAGAATGAATCGTCCTCCGCCCAGTACATTAGATGGTATAGAATCAAGTATGGCTTGTCGGCGGCAAAGAGCTCCGATACGTGGACGGCAGAGCCGGACTCGATGAAAGTGTAATCGGGGACCACCGGCCCCGGCGGCAGCTGTCGGCGCATTGCCGCCACCGCCTCGATGCGATCGCGCAGCTCAATCTCCGCAGTGCGTAACCGGTCGCGCGAATGCCGATACGCCGCGTCGGCTCCGGGCATAAGGAGACTTGAATCTGCCATCTCAGTTCCCTTCCTACGCGCGCCTTCAGGTCGCGCGCTATTCGTTCCATGTGTTGATCATGAGTACCGTCCCCGGCGCTGAGGAGATAGGCTCAAGCGGCGGCCGTGATGATTCCCGAGTCGCCCAGCGGCGCAAGCTTAGTCGTATTCATCGTTGGAGCGGTTCCCTACTGTATCAATTGATGGTACAGCGCGGGCTTTACCGTGCCGAAGTTTCCGCCGAGGCTCGCGCTGCTGCCTCGGCAACGGTGTCGAAGCCCTCGTTGGTCCCGTACCAATGACCGCGGCCGGACGGCGTGAGATCGAAGAGGTGCCAAACCGGCGAGAGCAGGTCGATGCCGCGCTCGCGGTCTTCCAGCATAGGATGCGCGGTATAAAAATGTCGCACCAGATTAACGTCTTTCTGGAAAACGACGACCACCGAATCAGGACGACCGTCTGCGTCTTCGGCGTCAATGTCGCGAGCAAAAGCCGGTCCATCGTCGGAGAGCAGGCGCAGACGGTTCCATCCGCGACGCGTACCCCATGTGTTCAGCTTATCGAACGGCGCGCGGGAGGCGATCACAAGGCTCGCCCGCTGCGTTACATGCGGAGCAACGCCGTTGAAACCGTCGATCCAGAGCGAACACATCGGACAGAACTCATCGTCGTCGGCCCAGTACATCAAGTGGTAGACGATCAACTCGGACTTGTCACCCTTGAAGAGCTCGGAAAGACGCACGCGATTGCCGTTTTCGACGAACGTGTACTCGGGAGCGACTGGACCGAGCGGCAGGCTGCGCCGCATCGCCGCCACGGCTTCGATCCGGTCGCGCAAATCGATCTCCAGCGCTCGTAACCGTTCGCGCGAATGCCGATATGCCGCGTCGGCTCCGTGCATAAGGAGACTTGAATCCGACATGTCATTTCCTTTCGAGGGCGCGACAGACGATCGTGGAGGCGATCAGCAACAGCATTCCGGCCCCCGCGCCGGTACCGGCCCACGACGAGAGCACCTCTTCCAGCGGGATGCCGAAGATGTGCGCTAGTATCATTTTGCTTCACCGAGGATTGCGCTTGCGGCATCGAGGACATCGCGCCACCGCGGATCGGGCGTGGCGTCGTAATTGTCGTGCCAGTTCCACCAGTCGTAGGGCTCGCTCTGGGGATAACCCTCGGGAGAATCCTCCCAATTCTCCTGACGCCCGAGCGCCGTCATGTCGAGATAGCTCCAGGTGGTCCCCATCGCCTCGTCGCCGCGACTGCTGATGAAGTACGTGCGGAAGACGCGTTCACCATCGCGGAAGAAGACATTGTGGCCGTGCCATTCGTCAACACCGAAATCTGCATCGAAGCTGTCGACGATAGTGTACCAGGGCTGGGTCCATTCCATCCGCGCCTTGAGGCGCCCGATGTCGGGCTGCGGTGCTCGCGAGACGTAGGCGAGCGTGGTGTCACGCGCGTTCAGGTGTGCGAGATGCGCGACCTGGTCCGCCCCCAGCGAGCAGCCGCGACATGCATGGTCGGGCCAACCAAAGACGCCGGGCTCGAAGAACGCGCGGTAGACGATCAACTGACGTCGGCCTTCGAAGAGGTCGAGCAGACTCACGCTGCCTTTCGGTCCTTCGAACGTGTAGCGCTTTTCCACCGCCATCCACGGCATGTGCCGGCGCTCGGCGGCTAGCGCGTCGCGAGCGCGAGTCAACGCTTTCTCCTTCGCAAGCAGCTCGTGGCGCGCAGCCTCCCACTCCTGCGGTGAGACGACAGGAGGTATTTTCATACTACCGCCTCGCTTTGCACCAGCATGGCGTTCTGGCGTTCGAGCGCCTTTAGGGCACCGGTACGCCAGCTTTCTTTCAGCATCGCCGAAAACGTATCGGGGAAAATCTCTTCCTCTCCGCGTTCGATGCCGTCGACGATGTTTCGCGCGACTGTCTGTGGAGATTCTTTCGGAATGTCGAGAGCGCGCACCATGTCGGTGTCGACGGGGCCAGGCAGGACGATATGGACGCTCACGCCGCGCGCGGCGACAAGGCCGCGAACCGATTGGGAAAGCGAGAACGCGGCCGCCTTTGAGACCGAGTACGCCGGAAGAATCGGCACTGCTGCGAGCGCCCCAACCGACACGATATTGACGATCGCCCCGCGAGAACGCTCGAGAAGTGGTAAGAATACCTTCGTCATATAGTAAGGGCCGAAGAGATTGACTTCGAGGTGGCGGTCGAATGCGGCACGGTCGCTCAAATCGTCGGGAAGCGATATTCCGGCGTTATTGATGAGGACGTCGAGCGATCGCACCTGCTCGAGCGCCTGCTGAATCTGGGCCTCGTTCGTCACGTCGATTGCGAGCGGTGTCATACGCAAGTCGCTGTGCGTGAATGGTTGGCGGGCGGCAGCGTACACGCGCTTGGCGCCTCGCTTAAGCGCTTCATTCACAAGCGCCAAGCCGATGCCGCGATTTGCGCCCGTTACCAGGACAGTTTTGTCGGTGATAGTCATCTGCTGTTAGCTCCCTTCGCCCCCAGTATCGCGGCCTGCCGAGCGAAGGACCAGCAACACTCGAACAGCTTATTCGAACAATCAGCGAGTTTGGGCTGGATCCGCGACCGGGAGGCAGGCAAGCGAGGCCGAGACCGCTTCCTCGAACGTCCGCTTCCGGCCATCGGCGATCTGGGCATCGAGCGCTTCATCATCCAGACTGCCGTGCAGGCGCTCGAGCAGTCGTTGCATCGCACTGTTGTGGAATCGAAGCATCGCAGGCGGCTCCGAACAGCCCCTGGACCGCGCGCCTTGCACGGCACCGACGATCCTCGCCGCATCTTTCGGCCGATCGTCGCGTAGTGCGGCTTCCGCTGCGGCAAGCTGCGCGCCAAAAAGCATCGCCGGCCCGCAGCGAGCTTCCAAGAGAGCCTCGCGCGCATCGCGAAAGGCCTCTTCCGGTTTACCGTCGGCGACTGCCGCTGACGCGGCGAGCGCGAGTGCCCAGCCCGCGAGGTTCGAGCCGACGCCCGACCGTCGCAAGTGTTCCGCTGCGTCGCGCGCGCTCGTTCGCGCAAGCTCGAATTGCCCAGCGTCGAGGTCAACCGCGCAACGCCCGATGTGTATGAGGCCACCTGTCAACATCCCTGGCGTAACGCCGTCGAGATCCCACGCCTCGTCGAGAAACGCGCGCCGCGTCGCGAAATCGCCCGGATCGACCGTATGGGATCTTACGATGAGCGCCCAAGCGGCTGCGCTCTTGCGAGGATGATCGCGTAAGGTGCGGACGGCTTCTTCAGCCGCGCGGTCGGCCTCTTCGCATCGCTGCACGCACGACAGTGCCCACGCAACAAATGCGAGCACTCTAGCTGCCGCATCGTGCATGTCTGTAGGATCGCCTATTTGAGCTGCCGCGCGAAACAGTTCGACGGCCTTTTGCCCTGCTGCGGCAGCGCGCTCATCCTGGCTCGCAAAGACGAAACAGCGGCACAACGCAAAGTGGAGCCATCCTTCGAGCTCTCGAGCTCCGGCGGAAGCAATCCCCTCGAGGGCTGCTTGGCACCACCTCGCGCTCTCCGTCCATCGCGCGAGCAACTCCAACGCTTGTGACTGCAACGCGACGAGCGTCGCGCCGACCGCGACGTCGTTGCGATCGATGAGCGACCACTGCAGCGCAGCGCGGAAGTTTTCCAATTCCGGCTCGATTGAAGCCAACCACGGAGTGGCTGCGGTTCGGCCATAGGTCGCATCGGCGTCTCTCGCCAGAGCGCAGTAATACTCGGCGTGTGCGCGGGCCACTCGAGCGTGCTCACCGTGGGCGACAAGCTGCCCTCGAACGTACGCAAGCGTTGTTCCCAGGAGATCGTAACGCGTATCTTCCAAGCGCGTGTCGGCGGTCACAAGCGACTTCTCGACAAGCGAGAGGAGTGCCGGTAAGACCTGAGTTCGTTCGACGATACCGTCGCAGAGCGCTTCGACGGCGTCCAGCGCGCAGCCACCGGCGAATATCGCGAGCTGACGCAGCACGCGTTGCTCGGTCTCGTCGAGTAAGCCATAACTCCAGTCAAAGAGGCTCCTCAGCGTTTGGTGGCGCCGCGGCGCAGACGAACCTCCGGCGCTCGGAAGTTCATTGCGTCGCTCGAGCACGCGCACGAGCATCTCGGGGCTCACCGCGTCGGCGTGCGCTGCAGCCAGCTCGATTGCCAGTGGAAGACCGTCGAGCCGACGACACAGTTTCTCGATCGTGATCATGCGAGGATCTTGACGATCGATCTGTGCAACTTCAGGTGCAATATCGCTCGCTCGATCTAAGAACAATCGGACGGCCGGCGCCGCACTCCCATGTGGGTGAGCGAGTGGCCGCAGGCGCACGACCACTTCACCGGCGATTCGCAGAGGCTCACGACTCGTCGCGAGGATGCGCAAACGCGGGCAACGTTCGAGGAGCGATTTTGCAACCGCAGCGGCTGCGATGAGCACGTGCTCGCAGTTGTCGAGGATGACCAAGAGGTTCTTGCCGACGAGCGCCCCGATCCATGCGTCAGCTGACGCCGGCGCCATCTGCTGCGAAACGCCAAGGAGTGCGGCGATGCTCGCGTCCACCGGAGAAGAATCGTCTAATGCGGCCAGCTCGGCGAGCCAGACGCCGTCGCGGAAGGACTCGACAAGATTGCGTGCGGTTTCTAAAGCGAGCCGCGTCTTGCCGACTCCGCCTACGCCGCAGATCGTGACGAGACGGCGCTCGGATAATTGTTTGAGAAGTTGGACGCATTCTTGCTCGCGACCGAGAAAGCTATTTAATGCCAGCGGCAGATTGTGGCGATCGAAAGCTGTGTCGCTTTCCACAGCAACGTTGCGGCGACGCGCTCGAGGCGGCCGTGCTGCCGATTCTTCGAGACGTCTGCGGTCGGCTTCGGCGAGGCCGAGAGCGGAGGAGAGCAGGGCGATCGTCTCGCGGCGCGGTGCCGTACGAATTCCGCGCTCCAGGACGCTAATGCCGCCGGCGCTCATCCTCGCTAACTCGGCCAGCTCGTCCTGCGTTAGCCCGACTCCAACGCGAAAGTCGCGCAACAGCCGACCGAACGAAACGCGGTCGCCCTCGCCGTGTTCTACGGTACCCTGTGCCATTGCCGGACCTCACTAAAATAGCAAGCCAACGTCTACTGGCCCGGGGGGGCGCTCGTACCCCTCGAACGCGCCATCCTGTGTGCGCATTCGGAAACTTGCCGCGGCGTACTATTCGCCTAAGAGGACGATGCACCTCCGCGACGTGGTCTCTCGCTTGTGAACTTCAGTGGAGTTCCCGTCCTGTAGCCGTGTCACAAAACGGATCCGCTCCTGGCTGCTTCCCAAGCGAGAAGCGCGCGCTTTCTATTGCTACCCCACTTGTAGTTTCCAACCGCACCTGAGCCTTTGATCACGCGGTGGCACGGAATCAGCATTCCTACTGGATTGTGGGCGAGCGCATTGCCGACGGCTTGCGAAGCTCTGGGTTCCCCGATTGCTTTAGCGAGCTGGCCGTAACTCACGCGTTCTCCGGGCTCCAACTCAAGTAAGGCGTTCCACACTCGCAACTGGAAGTTCGTCCCACGGACGTGCAGTCGCAAGGAATCATTGCCTTTTCCAAAAGCCCGATGTGAAATGTTCTCCGCAATGCTATCATCGCGCGTGAATTCAGCATTGGGAAGAGAAGTTTCGCGCGGATCTAGCTTTCCAGGAGCATCAACGAAATCGAGCATAGCGATTCCACGCGCCGTTTGCCCGACGCGAATCACGCCGAAGGGTGTCTGTGCGAAGCCGTAGGTTACCTCCATCCCCCGGCCACCGGACTTATACTCACCGGGAGACATTGCATCAATAGACACAAAATGGTCATGGAGTCTTGCCGGACCCGATAGACCCACATCAAGTGCAACGTCAAGCACACTGCCTTCATTGTCGAGCAGCGGCTTTGCCGATTCCAAAGTCAATGCCGCCAGGAACTGCTTTGGCGTAACGCCGGCGTAGCGCTTGAACAATCTCTGGAAGTGAAAGCGACTTAGTCCCAGCTGCGACGCCACCTCGTCGAGGGAGGGTTGCTCGTCTCGCCGCTCGATCAGGAACTCTATTCCAGCGGCGACTCGATCGTAATCGTCCATCAGGTACGTCGAACCCGCGCCGCAAAACATCCGCGCTTGGCATTATGTACGTCGATGAAGGCCACGGCCCGATCCTCGAAGGCGGCGACAATCCAGGCTCGTAGGTCTTCCCCATCGATTACATCGGCATTGGTCATCATTGCGTCTTCATCAAATGCGCGGACGCTTAGCAGCCGGCTGCGAAGTACCTCGGGAATCTCGTCGACGGTGTCGTATGCTTGCGTAGCACCCTCGTGCACGTAGATCGCGTGCGAAGAGCGGTACGGTGACTTGAAATCAAGATGCTTATAGTTTACCAGAATGGCCGTCTCGCCAACGTCCAGATCTCGCATTTCGATTCGATCGGGAAAGCCGGGCTTCTCGTCGACCACGACGCGCCGTGCGCCAAATGCAACTAGCTCCTCGCTGCTCTTACCGAAAAGTTCCTGGAATTTTGCCGGGTCTAGCCCGGTGATGCGAAAAGTGCTCATGCACTTATTCTACGCTCGACCCAGGGGTCACAGCATTCCGAACCTTGCTTCGCTCATTGAGCGCGTGCGGCCAAACGCGGCGCTCGAATTGTGCCTGTCCACAAGGCGGCCAGCCGCTTGTTCGATAACCAGATGCTCATGCCTGACGAATTTGCGCGCAAGCAGTACCCACACCCCCGGCGGACGGCCATGAACACGTGCATAGCCCGGGAAATAGCAGCTAGCCGAGGCTGGGTGGCGGGCAAGTAGATCTGCTATCGCTCTATGCGCACAGCCTTCCCGGGTGGCAGGAATTGTCTCGAGCTAAATGCGATCGCTGACGCTGTAACATGCGCTCCGTATCTTCAACTCGGAAGTTGCATCGGTTGCGGCACTGATCGCAGATCCGGCGCGCGGCGATCATCGGTGCACTCTACGACGTTCGCGCACGTGCCGCCGGCGAGCTTGCGAAGCTTGCGGGGTTCCATACCCGGGGCTGCCGAGATGCGGCTCGTCAAAGCCATCAGCGCCAAGTGGCGGACCTGGGCCTCAACTTAGGATAGCGGCCAACTGATCTTGCGCTCGTGGACCGACATCTTGCTCCGCACGGCCGCGCTTTCGCAGACGAACTGCACGCAGGCCGAACGTTGGAACTTCGCCATCGAGGAATGCCGCCTCATCATTAACGAGGCGAAGGAGTGGCTCGCGGATCCGAGGGAGGGCGTCCGTCTGACCTTGTGGATGCTCGAGGACGACGGCGATCTCGGCTTCGTCGTCGGTAACGTCGACGAGAGCCAGCGGGTGATCTTCGCCGAGGACTTCTTCACCACGGGCGACGCCGACTACATCGGTCAGGCCCGCCGCGAGCAGCGCGTCATCAACGAAGCGGACGCACCCGAGGACTGGCGCGCCTACAACCAGAGCGAGGACGGCGCATTTTTCAGCGGCATCATGTTCGTGCCCGTGCGCTGGCGCGGCGACCCGTGGGGCCTGCTCGAGGTGGACCGCCGTACCGCACAGCGGTTCTCGCTAGACGCCGAGGTGGTGGCGACCGCGGCGGCCTACGCGATGGGGTTATTGCTCGCGAGCCACGGCCTCAAGGCCGTGCCGCGGTCGACGACGCCGGACGACCCCGGGAATTCCGGGGCTGCGGACTCCGGAGGTGCGGTCGCCGAAGGCGGGACGTCGTCACCCGGCACGTCGGAGTGCAGGGGGCGTTCAAGCGATCCTCGCCCTCATTGCCAGCGTTCTGTTGACGAAAGGGGACGCGGTTGTCTTCGAAGATCCGGGGTATCGGAGCGTTCGGGCTCTCTTGCTCGCCGTGGGCGCGCGGATCGTCGCTGTTCCCGTCGACGACGCTGGGATCGCGGTTGAATCATTTATCCGGCGTCGCGCGAAGTGGGCCTACGTGACGCCTTCCCATCAGTACCCGACGGGTGTTGTGCTTTCGCTAGAGCGCCGCATTGCGCTTCTCGATTGGGCAGCTCGACACGATGCCTGGATCGTCGAAGACGACCACGACAGCGAGTTCAATTACACCGGTAATCCCCAGCCTGCGCTGCATACCCTCGACAATGCCGGGCGCGTGTTCTATCTCGCGACATTCAGCAAGGTCCTCGCTCCGGCGCTTCGGCTCGAGTACGTCGTCATTCCGGATGCGCTCGTCTCAGGGTTCATGGCTGCGCAACAAGTCACTGGAGCGCAACCGAGTTCGCTCCTGCAAACGGCGATGGCAAGCTTTACGGAACGCGGCTACTTCGGCCGGCACATCGCCAAAATGCGTCGAATATACGACGCCGCCGCTTCTTGAGCGCCGAGCTCGAAGGTTCCGCGTTGCGCGTACGCGACTCGCACGCAGGGCTTCACTTCATCGCGGTACTTCCGCGAAAGGTTCGAGACGTGGACTTCGCACGTCGTGCGGCCGGGCACGCGATCGTCACACCGCCACTGTCGAGTTACTTCATCGCTCGGCCGGCATTGAACGGCGTCCTCATCGGCTTCGCGGCGACCGCGCCTCCCGCTGCGAAACGGGCTGTAGCGACTCTGAAAGGTCTCCTCATAAGGTAGTATGGGTCAATCACGCAGAGCCAATCCGGTCAGCGACTGTCCGCTCACCGCGGCGCTCGCGGCGGTCGGCGGCAAGTGGAAGCTCATCATCGTTAACTGCTTGGCCGACGCCCCTCGCCACTTTTCGGCGCTTCGACAATTGATGCCGGATATATCGAAAAAGGTACTGATTGAACAACTGAATGAGCTGATCGCAGACGAACTCGTTCAGCGCCAAGAAACCGGTAAGGTCCCGGCTCCGGTCATGTATTCGATGACCGACTATGGACGGAACGTCCTGCCGTTGTTGCAGACTGTATCGATCTGGGGACGCGCGCACATCGAACATTTCGGCGATGGGGAGGCATCGGCGGAAGATATCGCACGGTAACGTGTAGGTGCCCTCTGGAGAAAGCGGCGCGCTTTTTGTACGATCTTCGGATGAAAGCCATTCGCCGCATCGTCATTGCCGCGTCGCTCTGCGTTCTGAGCCTCGCAAACCTGCTCGGCACGTCCGCCGCTTTGGCGCCGGCCGG
>Ga0182015_10000437_pt1 | contig 59372 bp, 59 predicted proteins | sample 712P3MmetaG_FD_120478 | JGI IMG/M metagenome (GOLD analysis project Ga0182015, IMG submission 120478) | Permafrost microbial communities from Stordalen Mire, Sweden - 712P3M metaG | ecosystem: Environmental > Terrestrial > Soil > Wetlands > Permafrost | place: Sweden: Stordalen | collected...
AACCCGGCAGCACAATGATCGTCGAAAATCGCCGCGCGCGCTACGAATACCACATCCTCGAAACGGTCGAGGCGGGTCTCGTGCTCAGCGGCTCGGAGGTCAAATCCATTCGCGCCGGCGGGGTGAGCTTGAACGAAGCCTACGCGCGCTTTCGCGACGGCGAAGCGTGGCTCATGGGCATGCATGTTCCCCCCTATAAGCAGGGAGGGAGCTTCTCGAACTCCGAGCCAAATCGTTCGCGCAAACTTCTCTTGCATAAGGAAGAGATCGCGCGATTGCAGAGCCGCGTCGCGGAAAAGGGTTTGACCGTCGTTCCGCTGCGACTGTACTTCACGCGCGGTATCGCGAAGGTGATGCTCGGCATTGCGCGCGGAAAGAAACTCTGGGACAAGCGCGCCGACGCGGCTAAACGCGACGTTCAACGCGAGATCGCCGCGCACGTGCGCCGCTCGTGAGAGGCGCTCGTCCGCAACGCGAGGTAGAGGCGGCGATCGAACGCAGCGGCGTGCTGCATCCCGGAGAGCGCGTCTTGGTCGCCTGCAGCGGCGGAGCGGACTCCGTGGCGCTCACAGCGGCGATGCAGGCCGTCGCGCAACGCAGCCGGTTGGAGTTACGGATTGCGCACGTGAATCACGGCCTGCGCAACTCCGCATGGCAGGATGAGTGCCTCGTGCTCGAGCTGGCGTCGCGCTTGGAGCTGCCGCTTGAGGTGCTGGCGTTGGACGGCCGCGCAAAAAACGAAGCTCGCCTGCGCACCGCGCGCTACGCACTGCTTGCCAAGACCGCGCGGCACCGCGGTTGTTCCGTCGTGGTCACGGCGCATCACGCGCAAGATCAGAGCGAGACGGTTTTACTCGCGCTCTTACGAGGCTCGGGTCCGGCCGGTTTGAGCGGCATTCCGCCCCGCCGATCGTTGGAGCCCGGCGTTGACGTGGCGCGGCCGCTGCTCGGCGTGGATGCGGAGGCGCTGCGCGTCTACTGTCATGCCAACATGCTGCCGTATGCCGTCGATCCGACCAATGCCGATTCGCGGCGACGGCGCAACGCGGTCCGAGAAGCCTTGGCGGCGCTGCGCCCGCACTTCCCCGGCTTAGACCGGGCCGTCGCGCGCGCCGCTGAAGTTCTTGCGCAAGAGCAGCGGGGAAGTCGGCGGGCCGAGCTGCGCCGATCGGTCCGGGAGCGGTTTGCCAGCGAGGACGCGTTGCGTGATGTCGACTTCGGTCACGTGGAGGCGGCGGTTCGCGCTCTCGAGAGCGGGCGGACCGGCACCTATCTAATGAAGCCTGGGATGGCCCTGAGAATCGAGCGGGGAGCGATGAAAGGCATCGTTACGAGCGAGTGAACCCCTCCTCGGAACCCTTTCCCGTAGGTCACGGTTTGAAGCGTCAGGAAGTCTAAGCAGTACGTGAACAAGCATCTCCGGTCCATCGTCCTCATCATTCTGGCGGTAATCGCGGTCTTCATCATTGTCGAGCGTTTCGTTGCGCCGAGCGAGGGTGAGACGAAACTCGATTATGGGGCGTTCTATCAGAAGCTCGAAGCCGGGCAGGTTCAGTCATTTCACGCCACCGGCCTGAGCGCGATCGGAGACCTCTCCAACGGCGCGAAGTACTCGGTCGCCGTTCCGAACCTCGACCAGACCTTCGTCGACGAAGTCTATCGCAAGGTCAAGAGCGGCGCGATCAGCTTCGACCAGCAGTCCAGTGCCGGGCTCCTCTCGAGTTTGATGACGCTCGGGCCGCTCGCGATTACCATCCTCCTGCTCTTTTTCATCTTGCGCCAGGCGCAGAGCGGCGGCAGCCAAGCGCTCTCGTTTGGGCGCTCGCGCGCGAAGATGCTCTCCGAAAACCGTCCGAAGGTCACGTTCGCCGACGTAGCGGGCGTCGATGAGGCCAAGGAGGAGCTCGCCGAAATCGTCGACTTCCTCAAGTACCCGAAGAAGTACCAGTCGTTGGGCGCGCGCATTCCCAAAGGCGTGCTGTTGCTTGGACCGCCCGGCACCGGAAAGACGCTGCTCGCGCGCGCCATCGCCGGCGAAGCGGGCGTGCCGTTCCTCTCGATTTCCGGCTCCGATTTCGTCGAGATGTTCGTCGGCGTCGGCGCCTCGCGCGTGCGCGATCTCTTCGATCAGGCGAAGAAGTCGGCGCCGTGCATCGTCTTCATCGATGAGATCGACGCCGTCGGCCGCCAGCGCGGCGCCGGCTTAGGCGGCGGCCACGACGAGCGCGAGCAAACGCTCAATCAGCTGCTCGTAGAGATGGACGGCTTCGATCAAAATACCGGCGTGATCTTGATTGCGGCGACCAACCGCGCCGACGTGCTCGATCCGGCGCTGCTGCGGCCGGGACGCTTCGACCGTCAGATCGTCGTCGGTCGTGCCGATTTCAAAGGGCGCGAGAAGATACTGGAAGTGCACGCTCGGAACAAGCCGCTCGGCCGTGAAGTCTCGTTGGAAACGCTCGCCAAACGAACTCCGGGATTCTCGGGCGCGGACCTGGAGAACTTGCTCAACGAAGCGGCATTGCTCGCGGCGCGGCGCAACAAGAACATCATCGAGATGATCGATTGCGACGAAGCGATCGATCGCGTCATGGTCGGTCCGGAACGCAAATCGGTCGTGATGTCGCAAAAGGCGAAGAACATCGCCGCCTTTCACGAGTCCGGCCACGCGGTGATCGGCGGCATGCTCGACAAAGCCGACCCGATTCACAAGGTGACGATCATTCCGCGCGGTATGGCGCTGGGTTTGACGTGGTCGCTCCCCGAGGACGATCGCTACCAGGTGACGCACGACGAACTCATCGCGCAGATTACCATGGCGCTGGGCGGACGGCTCGCCGAAGAGATCAAGTTTGGCGACGTGACGACCGGCGCGAGCAACGATTTCGAGAAAGCCACCGAGCTCGCGCGGCGGATGGTTACCCAGTACGGCATGAGCGAGCTCGGCCCGATTCAGTTCGGACGCGGCGCGCATCAGGTGTTTCTCGGCCGCGACATCGGCGAAGAACGAAACTACTCCGAGGAAGTGGCCAGCAAGATCGACGCCGAGGTGCGCAAGATTATCGAGTCGTGCTACTCGACCGGTAAGAACATCTTAAACGAGCACTGGGCGAAGGTCGAACGTATGGTGGGCTCGCTGATGGAGTACGAGACCGTCGAAGCCGAAGAAGTCAAGGCGATTCTCGACGGCCGTCCCTACGACCGCGCGCGCAACGCCGAAGTCACACCGCCGCCGGAGTCGCCCAGTGGACGAGCCGCCGACGATTCGAAGCGCTCCGAGAAGCCGGCGCGCTTTCCGCCAAACATTTCGCCGGAACCCGCATGATCCGGCACGCGCAGGTATGCGCCGTCGCGGCGTTTGCCGCGGCCTGGCTTCTCGTTGGAGCCGCGGCCGCGCCCCCGGCGATGCCGCAGCAGATGGGAGCCTTGCCGCGCGGCGGCACGTACGTCATCTATCCCGATCTCACCGTCGGCTCCGCGTCGATCGCATTGTGGTTTCGGGCTCCCGGAGCCGGTTACGACAATGCGACGCCGGGCATCGCGAACTTGGCCGCAACTGCGGCCGCGGTGGCGCCGTTGGCCAGCGGACGATCGCTCTACGCGCTCGTGCATAGCCTCGGCGGCGACCTCAACGTCGAAGTCTATCCGGATATCGTCGGCGTTGCGACGGTCGTTCCGGCTGCGGCGGCGCGCCGCGTCGTGGCGGCGATTACCGCTGCCTACTTCGCGCCGATTCTGGACGACACGGCGGTAAAGACGGCGCGCGCCAACGCCGCGGTCCTGGGCGTGCAGCAGCGGTACGAAGCCGATACGACGCTGCACGATCTGCTTTTCAGACGGATCTTTGCCGGGGGGCCGGCGCACTATCCGCCGTTGCCGACGACAGTCTCCGCGCTGACCAGTGTCTCGACGCCGCAGATCAGCGACTTTGCCAAGCACGCCTTCCGCTCCGAGAACGCCATGCTCGTCATGACCGGAAACGTCGATCCGTCGAGCGTTGCCGCCGTGACGGACGGCGCCGGCACCGGCCGGGGCGACCCGCCGTTCGACTCGCCGCTTGCGCCCAATCCCGCGCCGACGACCGCCACGGGCGCCGTCGGCGGAATAGGGCTCGCGTGGGTCGGCCCGCCGATTGCCGACGAAAAGGCTGCGACGGCCTTGGATTTCGTCGCCGATTATCTCTTTCGTGATGAAACCGGTGTGGTGACGCGCGAGCTCGACGCAAGCGCGAGCGATGCGCTGGTCATCGGACAGTTCATTACGCTCCACGATCCCGGCGTTATGGTCGTGACGATCGGCGGCGATCGCGAGAGCGGCGTGCGCGATCGCGTGCTGGCGGCTATCGCCGCGATGCAGCAGCCGATGAATCCGCAAACGTTCGATGGTGCCCGAGAAGCCTTTCTCTACCACGTCGCATCCGACACCCAGACGCCACAAGAGCGCTCCGACAACTTAGGATGGTACGGCGCGGAAGGAAATCTCTCGTACGCGCCTGGGATGCTCGACGGATCGTATGCGGAATCCGTCCGCGCGCTCGATCCAGCGTACGTTGCCGGCGTGGTTCGTCGTTACTTGCAGGCGCCCGTTCTCGTCGATCTCGTCGCCGCCGCCACACCGCAGGAGCCGTCTCAATGATTTCGCTACGCTCGATTCTCGCCGCGCTGACGATGCTGTCGCTGCCGCTGGCCGCAGCCGGCGCGGCGCCCGCCGTCAACCCGCCGAGCGTCGATGTCAACGGCGGTGCGACCGTCGTGCAGCAGGTCGACTCTGCCGCGGCCCTGACCGGCGTGACGCTGGTGGTGCGGGCCGGGCTCGATCGACAAACGATGCGCGAGAACGGCCTCGCAGCGCTCGTCGCCGAGACCATCGTGCGCACGCCGGTCTCCAATCCGGCGCAGCCGCTCGACGATGCCATCGCGGCACGCGGCGGCTCGATTCGGTTTACCGTCGATCCCGGTGACGTGCGATTCTATCTCGAGTCGCTGGCGGCGGACGCCCCGGCCGTGCTCGATATGTTCCGGACGGCGCTCGTTGCTCCGAGTTTCGCAGCCGAGACCGTTCGCGATGCGAAAACCCAACTGGCTCGAGAAATTGCGGCGAATCAGCAAGTGGCTTTGAACGTCGGTCTAGACATGCTCAACGCCGCGTCGTCACAGCAAGCCAATGCCGGCCTACCGGAACTGGGAACGCCCGCATCGCTCGCGCAGCTCGTTCCGTCGGACGCCGCGAGCTTCTATCGCGCCTACTATCGCCGCGGCGGCGCGCTCGTGAGCGCTGCGGGTCGTCTCGAAACGCTCCCGCCAGGTACGCTTTCCGCGCTCGGGGGTTCGCTTCCCGAAGGTAGCACGGTGGCCGTCACCGTGCACGTTGCGCGGCTCGGGGGTTCGACGCACGAGATCGTCGCGCATCGCGACATCTCGTCGCCGTGGCTCATCGCGCAATATCCCGCGCCCGTCGTAAGCAGCCGCGATTTCGGCCCCATGCTCGTCTTGGCGGCCTTCTTGCGCCGCACGATCTCCGATATCGCGCAGGTTCCTGGCGTCGTCTCTCCCACGTTTGCCTCGCGGTCGGTCGGCGCGGTCTACGTGTACGACCGCGTTCCCGCAAGTTTGGTGCTCTACGTCAACGGCGGGATCATCGGCAATCCGAGCCGCGCCTTCGCAACCGCGCTCTCCGTCGTGAACGTGCTGGCTGCGACGCGGCTGCAAGGCTCGATCGAGGAGTTCAAAGCGGTGGCGGCCGGCGACTTCGCCGACGATGCCACGACGCTGGAAACCCGCACGTGGTTAGCCGCCGTTTTTTCGCGCGAAAGTGCGTCACCGGACTTCATCAACAGCGGCCTCGCATCCATATCGGCGACGACGGCCGCGGACGTTCAACGCGTCGCGCGCAAGTATCTCGGCAATCCGACGATTGCGCTGGTCCTGCCGCGCGGCACCAACCTTCAGGATTGAAGGTTGCCCTCGTCCACGATTACCTGAATCAACGCGGCGGCGCCGAGCGCGTCTTCGCGCATTTCGCGCAGGCGTGGCCGGACGCTCCGATCTATACGGCGCTCTATGACGAGCGCCTCAATGGCGAACTCTTTGCCGCACGCCGCGTGCACACGTCTTCGCTCGCGCGACTTCCTTTTGCGAACCGGTACTTTCGCGCACTCGCTCCACTCTATCCGCGCGCCTTCGAGCGCTTCGATTTTTCGGGCTTCGACGCCATCGTCAGCTCGACGACGGCGTGGGCCAAGGGGGTGCGCGTGCCCAAGGGTGCGGTACACGTTTGTTATATGAACACCGTGAGCCGCTTTGCCTTCGCGTACGACGCCTACGTCGGCGGCATGATCCGCTCACGGCCGGCCAGAGCCGTCGTAAACCGGTTGGTCGCGTGGGACCGGATCGCCGCGACGCGTCCTACGCGCATCGTGGCGAACTCGAAGAACGTTGCGGCGCGCGTCGTGCGTTACTACGGCAGACAGTGCGACGTCTTACCATGCCCCGTCGACATCGATCGCTTTAGTGTGGGACGCGCGAGCGGCGATTATTTTCTCGTCGCCTCGCGCCTCCTGCCGTATAAACGCATCGACCTCGCGATTCGCGCCGCGGCGATTGCCAACGTCCGGCTGCTCGTTGCCGGCACTGGCCCTGCCGAGCCCTCTCTGCGGAAACTCGCGCGCGGTACGAACGCGATGCTGCTCGGCTACGTTTCTGACGCACGGCTCAACGAGCTCATGGGCAACGCCCGCGCCGCAATCCTTCCGGGCGAAGAAGACTTCGGATTGGTGCCGCTCGAAGCCGCGGCGGCCGGGCGCCCCACCATCGCCTATCGCGGCGGCGGCGCGCTCGAAACGATCGTCCCCGGCGAAACCGGAACCTTCTTCGACGACCCGAACGCGGAATCGCTCGCCGCAGCGCTGCACAATTTCGATGCTTCGCATTACGATGCGCAGCGGCTACGCGCGCATGCCGAGCGCTTCGCACCGCCGCAGTTCATCGCAAGACTCCGCGCGATCGTGGATGAAACCGTCGCCGATCGCCTTACAATCTAAAGCGATGAGAACGGCCTACATCGCCGCGGTCGTCTTTGCGATTGTCTACATCGCGCTCGATTTGAACAAGCTCTACGCGTTGCGGTACGGAGCGGATCTCGGGACGTATTTGCAGACGCTCGTGAATCTGCGACACGGGTCGTCGTGGAACTTCGGGGAGTGGAAGCCGCATTTTCACGTGCATGACTCGTGGATATTGCTGCTGTTCGTGCCGCTCGTCGCGATCGCTCCGTACGCGCAGACGCTCATTGCGGTGCAAGTGATCGCCGTCGCGGCGGCAATAATTCCGCTGGTCGCGTTCGCCCGGGAAATCGGCGTAACGCCGCGCGCCGCGAATCTGTTGGGCATCGCGTACCTGATGACGCCGTCGGCACAAGGCGTCGCCTACGATAACTTTTCCGAAAACGTTTTCGTTCCGCTCCTCGCCTTCAGCGGCGCGCTCTTTGCCCGCAAACGTCTGCTCTGGCCGACCCTCGCGGTGGCATTGCTGCTCGCCGTGACCAAAGAAGACGAAGTGCTCTTCGTGCTTTGGTTCGGCGCGGCGTGCGCGCTGTGGTGGGATCGACGCATCGGCCTGAGCGTTCTCGCCGTCGCGCTTGCCGCGGGCGCCGCTTTTTGGCTGAGCGAGCGGTTATCGGGCGGGCATCCCAACGTCCCGCCGTACGGATTCGCCGTGAACGATCCCGGGGGCAAGCTCACGATGGTTGCGCTTTTGCTCGCGCCGTTCGCTTTCGCGCCCCTGGCGATCGGGAGCGCGTTGCTCTTGGGCCTCCCGCTCGCAGCTGAAATCGTCTTCATGCGTCCGTGGAACTACGAGCCCAGCCGCGTCGGATCGCACTACACCGCCCCATTGCTCGCCGTAACGGCGGTCGCGGCGGGATTCGGCCTTCGTCGATGGCCGAATCTTGCCCGCGCGCTGATTCCCTGCGCGTTGATCGTCATGCTCCTCTTCAGCGACGGCGTACTCCACCTCGGGCGCTGGCCGTACATTGTGGACTGGGCGGCGTACGGGCGCGCCGTCGCGCTGCGCGATAGCGGCGCGACGGCCATTGTGCCGCGCTTTGACGAGGGAACCTGGGCGGTCGCGGCGGCAAACCCCCGCATAGGCCTCAACCCCAGCCCCGCGCCGCCCCGCGCGCTCTGTCCGGCCTACGATACGAACGCGAGGGCCTTCTTCGAGAGCGTTATCGGCCGGATGCCGGCGCGGCTCTGCCGCGGCGTCCCCATACGGTGATGCGCAACGAATACGGTCCGTTACCGGCGCTTCGAGAGGACCGCGGGCGCTTCGCCGCATTGCACGAGCGCCGCGTGCTCATCTATTGGCCGCATGGCTTCGGCGATTGGGTGCATCTCGGCTACGTTCTGCCGCTTCTCGAGGCGTCGAATCGATATGCGGTCACGCGCTTTGGCGACGATTACGTCAGTCTCATGGAGGGCAACGCCGTTGCAGCGCCCTTGGCGAGTGGGATTCGCGCGCCTTCGGACGGCGCTGCGCTCGGCGCCGCGCACCTCGGGCTCTCGCTGCGCCGCTGCAACGGCCGTCGCGTAATCCTCGCGCTGCCGGAACCCTTACGCGACGACGTTGTGAAGTTTGCTCCGGATCTGGCGCTCTGGACGGACTATCCGGAAACCGAAGGCAGCACCGCGTATCCGTTCCATACCAAAGCGCGTAACCTCGCGCGTCTGCTGGTGAAAAAGGAGCGGCTCGGCGTGTTCGATCTTTCGCGCCCGTTGCAATCGGCGATCGATTTCGCCGCACCGAGTGACGTCCAGCGGCGTGTCGACGAACGATTGGCGCGGTTCGCGCCGCCCGGGACCCGGCTATGCCTCCTCTCTCGCAGCGGCGTTACGGCCGTACGAAAGAACTGGGGCGACGGCGGCGAGGCGCGCACGTTTGCCGAGGTACTCCATCGCCGCTCGCACGCATGGCGCGTCATTTCGATGGACGAAGAAAATCTCGGCGACAACGCCGCCGGCTTCCGGGAGCTCTTCGGCGAGCTCGACGAGCCGTTTGGCAGGCTGTTCAAAGCGGTTGCCGCACGCACCGATCTCGTCGTGGGGATTCCCGCGGGCCCGCTGCACTTTGCGCTCGCGCGCGGCGGCATCGCGGTCGTCGGGATTTGGCTCGCGCACCATCCCGATTGGTATGACGAACCGAATCCGAGCGCCGTTCACGTCGTCGGGCGGTACGTGTGCGAACGCGGCTTCGATCGGCGGGTCGCATCGACGAGCAAGCCGGCTTCACTCCAGCATCGTCTCCACTACCTCGACGGCGCGAGCGTCGGCGGCGAGACGATAGCGGAGGTTGCCGCCGGTCTTACTGGCTGAGCTTCGGAGCTGCGAGCAGAACGATGATGGACAACGTGTTGAAGAGCGCGTGCGAGAACATCGAGGCGAAGATGTTGCGCGTATGGTAGTAGACGCCGCAGAGCACGATGCCGCCGAGCGCGAGCGGTATTGCGGCGTACAGGTCGCCGTGCGCGATGCCGAAGAGGGCACCGCTCAAGATCGCGCCTCCCCAGAACCCGGCGTAGCGCAATCCGAGATTGAAGAAGAGCAGCCGAAAGAACGTCTCTTCCGCAAACGGCGCGAATATAATGGCGAAGAGCGCGAATAGCGCAATGGTCGTCGTATCGTGCAATCCCTTGAATATCTCGACGATGTCTTGCTGGTGTTGACTATGCGCCAAATAATCGATGAGCGTCGCCCCGCCGTTGGCGACGACCACCATGGCGAGGGCGCCGAGCAAAGCAATGCCGATGTTGCCGGGTGTCGGCATACGAAAGCCCAGATCGCGCAGACTGAACTTCGATAGCGAAGGAAGGGATACGAGTACCAGCGCGACGAGCAAGCCTTCGAGCACGAACTGCGCCGCGAGACCGACGTCGAAGACGAACGGGTCGAGTTTGGTCGTGACTTGGTTCTTGAGCGAAAAGAAGAACAGGCAGATGAAGAGCAGCGCGATGAAGCCGGCCAGCAGCGACGTCCAAAAACCCTTGAAGCTATCCTTCGGCCAGCGCGTCGGCCAGGCGGGCGAAGTCGCCGAGGTCGAGTCGTTCACCACGAATCTCCGTGGACAAGTTGCATCGGATGAGCGCCCGCACGATAGCCGCGCGGTCGAGAGCAAGCGCGATCGCGAGGCTATTGACGAGCGTCTTGCGGCGGTACGCGAACGCGCCGCGCACGACCTTCCAAAAGAGTACTGGGTCGCGCGGCGCGGCCGCCGGGTGCTCGCGACGCGTGAGCCGGACCACGGTCGAGCGAACCTTCGGCGCGGGGAAAAATGAATTCGGAGCCAGCGAGAAGCACTGTTCGACGTGCATCGCATATTGCACGGCCACCGATAAGCTTCCGTAGGCCGGCGTTGCGGGGATTGCGGCAAAGCGCCGGGCGACGTCCCGCTGCACCATCACGGTGAGCGATTCGGGACCACCGCGCATCTCGATGAGCCGCAGCAGCAGCGGCGTCGCGACATTATAAGGAAGATTACCGGCAACCCGCCATGGAGCTTCTCCCGACCAGGCGGTGTAATCGAAGCACAGCGCATCATCCCGCACGATGGTAGTGCCGGTTAAATCCTCGCGCGCGAGTAGGATCGCGACGAGTTCGGGATCGATCTCGATCGCCGTGAGCTGCGCCCCCTCCTCGAGGAGAGCCCGCGTCAGCGTTCCGGTTCCGGCGCCGATCTCAACGACGCGCGGGCTCGGCGGCGCCCCTTCCAAACTGAGGCGGGCGATGCGGCGCGCGCTCGCGGGGTTGACGAGAAAGTTCTGACCGAAGCGCTTCTTGGGACGAAGTCCCGACTGCGCGAGCAACGCTCGGGGACTCGACACCCCGCTATGGTACGCTACTTCAACTGGTAGACGGTAACGTCACGCCGGCCGAAGTCCAGGGCGCCTTGCAGTGAATCGAATCCAAGATCGATGCGCCGGCCGACGATATCCCCGCCGGTATCTCCGGCAATCGCCATGCCGTAGCCTGGGATGTACAGTCTCGTGCCCAACGGAATGATGCGCGGGTCGACCGCCACGATGCCGTAGCCGGCGCGCCGCCCGATCGCGGTCCAACCGCTGCCGCCCGAGCTTCCGGCGGTGTAGGCGGTGGCTAGCATCGTCATGACGCCGCGCATGACGGCCGCCATGTGAATCAAGCCTCGGGCCTCGAGCTCCACGAGCGGTGAGTTACCGATACCTTGCGCGACGATGCGCGGGGTGGGGATCCGAACGAGCGTACGCGAGACAATCCGGCTGCTCACCGGGCCGCCGTCGCGCTGCGTGGAGCGAACGACCACCTCCAGGAGGCCAGGTCGCCCGTGCCTCAGGATTTTCGAGCGTCCCGGGCGTAGCGCAGTCGAGTAGCGGACGATCGAACGCGGTAGAACGGTGCGCCGTTCCAGACGCTCCCAAACGACGACGCCCTGTTGGTACGTCACGCCGGAGACGAACGCTTGGGATGTGGTCGTTGCGGCCGAAGCCGGGTATATGGCCATGACGGCAACAACGAATATGCCGTAGAGTACGCGTCCTATCAATCCGAAGTTCCTTTCTTTCTCGAATCGCGTCAAGGTCGGCACTCTCCACCACGCAAGAGGCAACGATGCACGCGATCCGCGTGTTGTCGAGCGGCGCAGGACGGCCGCTGGGGCAACGGATCCGACGGAAACGCCCACAGTTACGTGCCTGCTCGCTTGGTATGCGTGAGGGCAGGCTCGTCTGACCCGGGCACTATAGCACACCCGCCGGAAAGCGGAAATATGTCAAAAGTAACAAGGTGCGAGGAGCAACCTCTTTGTTAGAGCCCCACATCGAGCGGCGGGGGACGCGGGGCCGCGACGCCTCTGGGCGAGAAGACAGGCCGCTCATGTCGCCGTTGCGCGTCGCGCTCTTTACCGAGATTTATCATCCGGTCATGAACGGCGTCGTCGCCTCCGTGGAGGCGCTCGCGGCCGGCCTCGAACGTCGCGGACACCAGGTCTTTTGCGTCGCGCCCAAGATGGCGGGCGCGGACGGCGGCGAGCGCAGAGTGCTGAGGATTCCGTCGTTGCCCCTGCCCGTCCCGGCGGGAACGCCCTATCGGCTGACCCTTCCGGTGATGAGCCGGCGCACCGTCAAGGCGCTGATCGAACGGTTGGACGTTATTCACGTCCATTCGCCCTTCGTCACCGGATGGATGGGCGTACGCTACGCGCGCCGCTACGGGATCCCGCTGATCTACACGTATCATACGCAGCTCGAGGCGTACGCGCACTACGTCCCGTTCGAGCCGAATGCGACGCGCTTTGCCGCATCGCGGCTCACCCGAACCTTCGCGAATCTGGCCGATGCCGTGATTGCTCCGACACCCACGATGGCCGACCGGCTACGGCAGCTCGGCGTGACGGCGCGCATCGAGACCGTGCCAACCGGCATCGACGTCGAGCTCTTCGGTTCGGGGCGCCCGCATCCGGATCTTCGTGAACGGCTCGGAGCCGGTGCGGGGGATACGCTCTTGCTGTACGTCGGCCGTTTGGCGCGTGAGAAGAACATCGAACTCTTGCTAACCGCTTTGGCAGCCGCAGACGAGCCGCGGTTGCGGCTCGCCATAGCCGGCGAAGGACCTTTGCTCAAGGCATTGCGGTCGCTGGCTCGAGAGCTCGGCGTGGACGGGCAGACCCGCTTTCTTGGCGCCGTCCCGCGCGGTGATCTCCCCAATATCTACGCCACTGCCGACGCCTTTGCGATGCCGAGCACGACCGAAACGCAAGGGCTGGTTCTGGCCGAAGCCCTGGCCTCCGGCCTGCGAGTGATTGCTGCGGATGCGCCCCAAAACCGCGATGTAATCGGTTCGGCCGGCGAGCTCATCGCGCCGGAGCCGGCAGCCTTCGCAGCGGCCTTTCGTGCAATCGATGGTCCGGCGAGCCCGGCCGCTAGCGCCGCTGCACGACAGGCAGCGGAATGCTTCTCGATCGAGCGTCACGTCGAGCGCGTTTTGGCACTCTACCAGAGCGTGGGACGTCCCGCCCGTACTGCTTGACCACGAACATACGTTCGTATACAATAAAGGCGAGGGGTGAAATGCCGAAGCTGTCAGAGGCGCTGGTGCAAGTGGAGGTGGGCTACGCAGTGAGTGCCGGCGGCCGCGGCCTGGCGTACGCGAGCCTCTCGAGTGCACCCCACAATCTCGTCTTCCGCCTGCCGTTTCGCATCGCACAACTATGTTCGCCGATCGAGCGCGCCGCTGGCTATGCCGCGCTCGTCACCGTTGCGCGCTCGCTATGCAAGCGCGGAGTCAAGCGCGCGCGATTCGTGCTGCCGGACGGTCAACTCGTCGACGAGCTGTCCGCTCGGCGCCAGCTTCCGTATGGGCTTACGCTTCCGTACGTCAGCGTGCGATGCGCGCTAAACGCGCTGGAACGGTTTGAGATACGTTTCGGTGAGACCGACGAGTTGATGCAGCGGGCACGCGCAGAAGTGGCGCTGAACCTGGCTGCATGACGTTCGCTCGCCTCGATCCGGCGCGCTTGCCGGTCGAGACGCGGGCACTCGCACGCGCACTACTCGGTTGCATTCTCGTGCGCGACAGCGACGAGGGTTTGGCGGCGGGGCGTATCGTCGAGAGCGAAGCCTATCTTCCAGGCGATCCCGCATGTCATGCGTTCAGCGGAAAGAGCCGCCGTAATGCAACGCTCTTCGGACCGCCCCATCGCGCCTACGTCTATCAGATTTACGGTACCTCATACTGCTTTAATCTTTCCAGCGAATCCGACGGCTGCGGCGCGGGCGTCTTGGTACGCGCGCTCGAGCCGCTCGAAGGCCTTTTCTTGATGCAGCGGCGGCGCGGCATCGAAGCGGCGCGCGACCTGTGCCGCGGGCCCGGGCGCCTCTGCCGCGCTCTCGCGATCGATCGATCCTTTGACGGCGCCGATCTTGCGACGAATCGGCTCCTGTGGCTCGCGCGTGGGCGCGTGCCCGCGCGCGTAGGCAGCAGCCGGCGCATCGGCGTGACGCGCGCCGCGGAGCACAGCCTTCGCTTCTATGTTGCAGGGAACGCCTACGTCAGCGGCCCCGCTCGCTTAAGCCCGCCGGCTTGAACGGCGCTGGAGGCTATGCTATAGTGTGAGCGTCGCGTAGCGCTCATTTGACCGCCGTGACACTCTTTGACATCCTCACGCTCACGCCACCGATTAGATTGCGACGGCAGCCTCGCCCTCGATTGTCGAAGTTTGGCGCGCGCGGCTCTTTATAAGAGAGAAACTTTCTGCAAAGCGAACATCGCCCCAATACCGACCATCGGATAAATAACGACATGCGCCCCCCGCAGGGCCCTGGAGGTCGTCGCAGGCGCTCGCGCCGGCGTCACGGGTTTGGCCCCCATCCGGGCTTTCACGAACCGATGCCGCAAGTCGAAATACCTCCGATGCTCACCGCGGCGCAACTCGGCGAGAAGACGAAAAACGAACTTCTCGACATCGCAAAAGAGCTCGAGATCGACGTTCCGGCTCCGGCGAAACTGAAGAAAGACGAGATCGTCGATTTGCTCGTGCAAGGGCAGATCGCGCGTTCCGGCATCGAAGTCGCCAGCGGCATCCTCGACATGTTGCCGGAAGGTTACGGTTTCTTGCGGCGTCTCGGTTACTACATCGGTAACGACGACATTTATGTCAGCCAGTCGCAGATTCGCCGGTTCGAGCTGCGGCGCGGCGACATGGTCGAAGGCCAAGCCCGCCGCCCCAAGGAGGGCGAGAAATATTTCGGTCTCATCCGCGTTGACAGGGTCAACGATTTGGAGCCCGAGGCGATCAAGGGCCGGCGCCTCTTCGAAAAAGGGACGCCCATCTATCCCCAGGAGCGTTTCAAACTCGAGGTCCGCTCGACGCAGCTCTCGACGCGCGTCATCGACCTCTTCTCTCCGATCGGTAAAGGGCAGCGCGCGCTCATCGTTTCGCCGCCGAAAGCCGGCAAGACAACGCTACTGAAGAACATTGCGAACTCCATCTCCATCAATCATCCCGACGCCCACATCATCGCGTTGCTCGTCGACGAGCGACCCGAAGAAGTGACCGACATGCAGCGCACGATCGACGGCGAAGTCGTCGCCTCGACGTTCGACGAGCATCCCGAGAATCACACGGCGGTCGCCGAGCTGGCGATGGAGCGCGCGAAGCGTCTCGTCGAGCTCGGCAAAGACGTCGTGATTCTGCTCGACTCGATCACCCGTCTGGCTCGCGCGTACAACCAGACCGTTGCGAGCTCGGGACGTACGCTCTCGGGCGGCCTCGACACCGCCTCACTTCACAAGCCCAAACGGTTCTTCGGTGCCGCGCGCAAGATCGAAGAGGGCGGTTCGCTCACCATCATTGCGACGGCGCTCATCGAGACCGGATCGAAGATGGACGACGTGATCTTCGAAGAGTTCAAAGGCACGGGCAATATGGAGATCGATCTCACCCGCAAGCTCGCGGAATCGCGGGTCTTCCCCGCCATCGACATCAAACGTTCCGGCACCCGTCACGAAGAGCTGCTGCTCACGCCTGACGAGATGCGCAAGATCTGGATGCTGCGTCGTGCGACCGCGGTGCTCAACACCGGCGACATCACCGAGATCATTCTCGACAAAATGGCGCAAACGCGCACGAACGAAGAGTTCCTGCAGACGGTCACCAAAGAAGCGCTCTCGATGAATCGGGGGTATGAGGATGGCGGGAACGGCAAGTATTAGTTGTGGGGCGCTACGCGCGACGTAACGCCTCAGAACCGCGCGTCGCGGACTCGTCCTGGCGGAGCCTGTCCTGATGGGGACAGCGGAACGCGGTATTCGGCTTAATCGGTATTTGGCGAGGGCGGGGGTGGCTTCGCGACGGCGTGCCGATGAGGTGATATCCGCGGGACGGGTGCGCATCAACGGTAAGGTCGTGCGCGAACTTGGAACCGTCCTTAGTATTGGCGATCGGGTCGAGGTGGATGGAGTGGTGGTTGCACCGCCTGACGAGCTGACGTATCTCCTGTTGAATAAGCCGTTCGGGGTCGTTACGACGATGCAGGATCCGCAACGGCGGCGCAGCGTCGCCGAGTTCGTCGCCGATCGCCCCGGCGTATTTCCCGTCGGGCGGCTCGATTACGAGACGACCGGAGCGCTGATGCTGACCGACGACGGGGAGCTCGCGCATTATCTGATGCATCCGCGCTACGGCGTCGAGAAGACCTATCGCGCCGAGATCGCGGGCCGGCTGAGCGCCGCCGAGGTGCAGGGCTTGCTGGAGGGAGTCGCGCTGGACGACGGCTGGGCGGCCGAGGCGAAGATCCGCGTGCTTGCGGTACGACGGGATCGTTGCGTTCTCGACATCACCATCCACGAGGGACGCAACCGGCAGGTTCGGCGAATGTTCGAGGCGCTCGGCCATCCCGTGCTGACCCTGACGCGGACGCGGTTTGGGCCGTTGCGGCTCGGAGAGCTGCCGCCGGGTGGGATGCGGACCCTCACCGTGCGCGAAATCGAAGCGCTACGCCGGCATCGCAGGCCGCCGGGTAAACCGCCTCGTACCACCCGCCCTGAGGTGATGAGATGAACCGCTTTTACGCTACCGTAGCCGCCGCCGCGGCGCTCGCCTGGATGGCGCAGCCGGTGCTCGCGCAGTATGCGAACGAGTTCGTACCGGCACATCTGATCCAACAAGGAAAGACGTCGGTGCCCATCGCCGGAAGCGGGCGCGTCGTCGTGCAAGTTCAGGTGAACGCCGACGGATCGCACAAGGCGATCAGGGTGATCAAATCGACGAACTCCGGCGACAACGCGGCCGCCTTGGAGATCGCGCAGAGCTCGACCTACCGGCCCGCCCGCCGCGGATCGCACTCCATCACCGCGTTCTACGATTTTACGCTGAACTTCCACGGCCGATCGGTCGCGCAAGCGCCGAGTCAAGGTTCGGGCGTAACCCTCTCCGCTACGGGTCTTTCGCCGGCGGCCGCGCAGATCGCGGTGCTGATTCGGCAGAACCAGTACGCGCAAGCCAAGGCCAAGGCGCAGATGGAGCTGCTCAACGCTCCCGGGGATAACTCGCTGCGCGAAATGCTCGGCGTCGCCGCCTACGACGCAGGTGATTTCGTAGCCGCTGCCGCCGCGTTCGATAGGGTGTCCAGCATCGCACCGCAGTTCCGTACCGCAGCCGCCCAAAGCTTCGCGGCCGCCGCCGTTCACCAGGCAACCAGCGATGCCACGCAAGCCCTGGCCTACGCACAGAAAGCCGTCGCGCTTCAGCCGGTAACCAACTCGCGATTCGCCTTGGGCGTCGCGCAACTGGCCAGCGGCGACAACGCCGCGGCGCTCGAATCGCTCAAAGCGGCGCACGCGACGTCGATGAGCGATTCCCATATACCGGTCAGCTCCAAAGTCAATATCGACGCCGAACTGTTGCAGGCGTATCTTGCAAACGGCGACCAGCAAGGCGCGAAGGCCATCGCCGCGCAGATCAAGCAACTCGACCCCTCGAGCACCGCCGCCGATCGAACGATGGGGGTCAGTCTCATCAAATCAGGTCAGGCGGCGGAGGCCAACAAGGACTTCGCGACGGCACTGAGTGATTTCGACCAGGCGGCAGCGCTGGGCGACCCGACGATCGCGGTCACAGCGAACGTGGCCGCTGCGTTTGCTACAGCACAGGGGCCGAAGCCGGATTACAAGCGGATGCAAAGCTATGCGGACAAAGCGATCGCCTTGCAGCCGAACGACGCGCAGGCCAACTTTGCGGAAGGGATCGCGCTCACCGGCCAATGGACCACGAGTCACGACGATGGGACGAAGAGGAAGGCAGCCGATGCGCTCAACCGAGCGGATGAACAAGCCAAGGCCGAGGGCAACGAATCGCTCTCTCTGCAAATCGAAACGTTCGTGAAGCAAAACCTCAACGGCGGTTCGAGTGCGGGCGCGGGGAACGGCGGGTAAGTTACCAGGACTTTATCGCGGGGTAGGCCAAAGGGTCGCCCTCACGGGGCGGCTGGCCGCCGCGAAACAACACTATATCGGAGGGTCGCAGAGACGTGATATTTTCCGGATTTTTAGGTCTCATGCAGCAGGGCGGCTGGGATATGTGGCTGTTGCTGCTCATCTCGATCATCGGCCTTGCGGTCGTCATCGAACGCCTCGTCTTCTTCCAAACGCAGCATTCCGATACCAAGGGCTTGCTGCGGCAAATTGGGGCGAAGGTTTCTGCCGACGATCTCAACGGCGCGATCGAGGTCTGCAAAAAGAATCGCGGAATGCTGCCGCGCATTCTCGAGTTCGGCCTGCGCCGCGGTGAAAAGAACCGCGCCGACATCACCGACGCTCTTTCCATCGCGCTTATGGAGCACCTCAACTCCCTCGAGCGCAACCTCGCAATCATCGGCACCATCGCCGTCATCGCGCCGTTCGTCGGACTCTTCGGCACGGTCCTCGGCATCATCCGCGCCTTCCAAGACATCGCCCTGAAGGGAAACTCGACGCCGGCCGTCGTGGCCGCGGGTGTGTCGGAGGCGCTGATCACCACGGCTACCGGTCTGATCATTGCCGTCATCGCCGTGGTGTTCTTCAACTTCTTTAAGTCTCGCATCAAGAACTACAACCAAGAAATGATCGTTGCGGCCAACCAGTTGGCCGAGATGCTCCACTTCCACAATACCGGTGCGCCCATCCCGACCGAACTCTACCAACCGTCCAGGACCGGCGCAAAGTAAGGGGTTTCGGGACTTACCGTGTCGCTCTTATCCTCGCAGCAGGATCAGGAGGTAATGGCGGAGATCAACATCACGCCGTTTACCGACGTGTTGTTGGTTCTGCTCATCATCTTCATGATTCTCGCCGCGCTCGTGGCGCCGCCGGGTTTTGAGAAAGAGCTTCCCAACAAGAATCCCAATAGCTCGACCAATACCCACAACAAGAACGACATCGAAGTCGACGTCAACAATAAGGGCGTCATCTTCGTCGACGGCGCGAAGACCGATCAAGTCGGCATTTATCGGATGATGTACGAGGCTTCGCGCAAGAAGCCGCACCATCACGTGTCCATCATCGCCGATGCGAAGGCGCCCTACGGGATCATCATCCGCATCCTCGACGCCGCCAAGCAGTCCGGCCTCGAAGACGTCGGTTTCGTTACCTCGTAGGTTACCAAGGTAAAAAGGGAGGTTTAGGAAGTGGCCGTTTCCACCGGCGGGGGCGAAGATGAGGTGATGTCGACGATCAACATCACGCCGTTTACCGACGTGCTGTTGGTGCTCCTCATTATTTTCATCATTCTCGCATCGGTCACCAAAGAACCGACACTTCCCGACGCCTACAATAAGGATAAGGTCCAGCCGTCGCAGATCGTCGTCATCGTCGACGAGCACGATCACGTTCAGATCGGTTCCAACCAAGTCGCAATCACGGATATGAAGGCTGCCTTCGCGCAGCTTCAGGATGAGACCGATCACCGCTTCAAAAGCGTGATCATCAAGGCCGATCCAAAGACGAGCTACGGCGTAATCCTGCAAGTCATGGACGCCGCCAAGCAAGAGGACCTTACCGATTTCGGCCTCGCGAACCACGTCCAAGGGACACCACCGGGCTCGAACGGCTAAGCTCATGGCACGCAACTCGGGTTTCATCACCACGGGCGAACGCGTCCGCAGCTATATTGGCTTGGCGTTCGTGATCTCACTGATCGTCCACTTGGCGGTCGGCTCCGTCTTCCCGAACATCAACAAGCACGCCGAAGAGCAGCAGACCGAGCAAGTCAACATTTCGAAGATCCACAAGGTGGTGGTTCACACGCCGCCGCCGCCGACGCCAACGCCGCCGCCCACGCCGACGCCGCCGCCGCAGGCGACGCCGCCGCCGAAACAGCAGCAGGTACAGCAGCCGAAGCTCAAGGTCAATTTGATTCAGACCCACAACGCCGGCTCCACGACCTCTACCGAGAACAGCGTCACGCAGCCGAACCAAGGTTCGGAAAACGGCGCACCGCAGGGTCAAGGCACCGCCGCGCCCGTCGCGGCTACCGCACCGCCGGGGACGCCCAAACCGGCCTGTGCCAACCCGAACGTCGAAGCGACGGTAACTAACCCGGTGCAACCCGACTATCCCGACTCGGCGCGCGAGCTCGGTTTAGGTGCGGTTACCGTTGAAGTGGAAGTCACGGTTGGGCCTTCGGGAAACTTGGTCGGCGAGAAGGTGTACAAGAGCTCCAGCAATATGGCCATCGATCAAGCGGCGCTCCGGGCGGCGCGCGAATCGAGCTACTCGCCGCACTTGGTCAACTGCCAGCCGGAAACCGGGGACTATCTCTTCCGCGCCGACTTCCAGCCGGACTAGCCGGGTCGGCGGTCGTCCGGCGCCTCCGTGAGCATGAGGCGCGCACAAAAAGTACTGCTGGCGGCCTTCGTCCTCTCGCTGCTGGTGCACGCGATCGTGGCGCTGCTGCTGCACCCTCCACGCGCGAGCTTCGAGAATCAAGCTGAAGTCGTGGGAATCATTCATCGTTCGGTGATGGTCGCCGCCCGCAACCCGACACCGCCGCCTCCGCGTCCCGCAAGAACGATCGCGCCGCGCACGGTCGCTTCGGCTCGGCCGCACGCGCGAACCGGCCGAACCGCGCAAGCCTCTGCCGGCGGTTCGGGCCGCGCATCGCCGCCGCCCACGCCGCCGCCAGCGACACCGCCGGCCATCGCCGCCGGCGGAGCCTGCGACTCGCCCAATGCGAGCGCGGCGGTCATTGCGACGCCGGCCCCTCCCGATATTCCCACCGCCGTGCGCGCACAAGACACTAATGGCATTGCGGCGATTCGGGTGGACCTCGACGCGTCGGGCCAAGTTCTGGGCGCGAGCGTCGCGCAGAGCACCGGAAACTCATCGCTGGATCTGGTGGCCGTCGGCATGGCCCGCGACGCTCGCTACAGCGCGCCCTTGCGCGCGTGCAAACCGGTCGCGGGTAGTTATACCTTCAGCGTCAAATTCGTGGCCTGGTGACCTTCTTTCAGGCGCTCGTTCTGGCGCTGTTGCAGGGCGTCAGCGAACTCTTTCCAGTCTCGAGCCTCGGCCATACTATCCTCGTCCCCGCAGTGCTGCACTGGCGCAACATCGATCGCTCGAGCGCCTCGTTCCTCGCGTTCGTCGTCGTGCTCCATCTGGGCACGGCGGTGGCATTGGTAATCTTCTACAGAGCGCAGTGGTATGCAATCGTGCGTGGCCTCGTTGCGAGCGTCGTCCGGGGACGGCTCACCGGAGCGCGCGAGGAACGAACGGGATGGCTGCTCGTCATCGCCACGATTCCCGTTGGCATCCTCGGCGTGATCTTCGAACACCCCGTGCGCCGGCTCTTCGGCTCGCCCGCGCCGGCCGCGCTCTTCTTGCTCCTCAACGGCCTTATGATGTTCGCCGGAGAAGCGCTGCGCCGAATGCAACGAGACGCGGCGCAGCGAGCCGACAAGCCGATCGAGCGGTTGAGCTATCCGGCAGCTATCTTTATCGGGCTCGCGCAAGCGCTCGCGCTGCTCCCGGGAATCTCTCGGTCGGGCAGCTCGATGGTGGCGGGCCTGCTGTGCGACCTCAACCACGAGGACGCCGCGCGCTTTTCGTTCTTACTGGCAACGCCGGTCATACTCGCCGCGGCGCTCCTGGAGATCCCCAAGCTCCTCGCTCCGCAATCCCACCTCGTGCTCGTTCAGGCGGTCGCCGGCGGAATCGCGGCCGGAGTTGCCGCATATTGCTCCGTCGCTTTCCTGACGCGTTACTTCCGGTCGAACGATCTGCGTCCGTTCGGCTGGTACTGCATTCTCGCCGGTGCGATTTGCTTCGCACTCGCGCGGAAAGGAATCATTACGTGAGGATCATCGCTCTCGGACTGGCCGTCGCGTTTTTCATCATCGGCATTCTCTACGGGATCGGGAAAATCAATCTCTTTACCGAATCCGGCGCGGGGCACGCGCACCACGTCACCCATCTGGTCGTTTGCTGGGTCTTAGCGCTGCTCTGCCTCATTTGGGCGCGCTTTCAAAGCGCCCCACGGCGATGAAGCTCTCCCACGTTGCGGTCGACGGAAGCATCTCGATGGTGGACGTCTCCGGCAAACCCGCGGCGGAGCGTCGCGCGCGCGCTCAGGCAATCGTGCGGATGAACGTCGCAGCGCGCACCGCACTGCGGGAAGCTACGCTGGTGAAAGGCGACGCCTTCGTTACCGCGCAAATCGCCGGCATCATGGCCGCAAAGCAGACCGCCAACCTCATCCCGCTGACGCACCCGTTGCCTCTTTCGAGCGTGGAGGTCGGGTTCGAATGGCAAGCCGACGAAGCGCTGCGCATCGAAACGAGCGCGCGCACCAACGCACAGACCGGTGTCGAGATGGAAGCGATGACCGCGGCGGCGGTGGCGGCGCTCACGATCTACGATATGACCAAGGCGCTGGATCGCAGCATCGTCATCGAGTCCCTCCGATTGCTCGAGAAGACGAAGGAGGCCGGTGTTTAAGGCCGCGCTCATCGTGTTGTCGGATCGAACCGCCTCGGGCGAGCGTCCCGACGCGTGCATTCCGGTAATGCGCGAACGGCTCGGTGACGTCTACGACATCGTTCGAGAGCTGGTGCTGGCCGACGACGCTGCGGCGCTGCAAGCCGAGCTGATCGCGCTCGCCGACGAAGGCCGGGCCGATCTCGTGCTGACCAGCGGCGGCACCGGGCTGTCGCCGCGAGATCGCACCCCCCAGGCGACGGCGGCCATTCTCGATTACGAAGTTCCGGGCATCGCCGAGGCGATTCGCATGGTCTCGTACGCGCAGGTGAAAACCGCGATGCTCTCTCGAGCGCTCGCCGGCGTTCGTCATCGGACGCTCATCATCAACCTTCCCGGAAGCCCGCGCGCCGTCGGCGAATCGCTGGACGTCGTGCTGCCGGTCTTGCCGCACGCGCTGGAATTGCTGAGCGGCAGCGGCGACGGATGATGCGCATTTCGAACTACGCCGAGGCCGAGCGCTACTTGCTGAGCACGATCGACGAAACCGTGTCGCGGCGCACGTCCTATAAGCTCGACCGGATGTACGCGTTCTTGCACCATCTCGGGGATCCGCATCGAGGCTTTCCGAGCATCCACGTCGGCGGGACGAGCGGAAAGGGGTCGACGTCGACGATGATCGCCGGTGCGCTCCAAGCGGGCGGTAAGAGAACCGGGCTGCACACCAAACCGCACCTCAACTCCATGACCGAGCGCGCGCGTATCGACGGCGTCGCGATCCCGCAGGAGCGCTTTGCCGAACTGCTCGATTCGGCGATGCCGGCGATCGAACGCACCACCGCAACAAACGGGCGGCCGACGTACTACGAAACCTTACTGGGCTTGACGTTCGCATACTTCGCCGACGAGCACGTCGACGTCGCCGTCGTCGAAGTCGGATTGGGCGGCCGCCTCGATGGGACGAACGTGCTGCTTCCCGTGGTCGCCGCCATCACGTCGGTCGGTTACGATCACACCGACGTGCTTGGCGAAACGCTCGAGGAGATCGCCCGAGAGAAGGCCGGCATCGCCAAGCGCGGCGTTCCGTTAGTTCTGGCCGCGGTGCCGGATGCGGCGCGAACGGTCATCGAAGCGGAGGCCGCGCGGGCGGGCGCACCGGTGGTGCGCGTTGACGAGGTCGTGCGGTTGGAACTGCTGGAATCGAGCGCCGATGGTATGGTGCTCGCGGCAGTCACCGCGAAGGCAACGTACCGGCTGCGTCTGCCGCTCTTGGGGCGCTTTCAACGCAGCAACGCGGCAACGGCGCTGGCCGTATTGGGGCAGCTCGGCGACGCGCTGCGGCCCACCGCCGAAGCCATCGCGCGCGGATTTGCCGGCGTCACGCTGCCCGGCCGCATGGAGCTGCTGCGCATGAGGCCGCCGGTGCTCTTCGACATCGCCCACAACGCCGAGAAGGCCGAATCGTTAGCCGCGTCGCTGGCTGAGAGCTTCCCCGGGCGGCGCATTCATTACGTCGTAGCCATCGGAGAATCGAAAGACGCGCGCACGATCGTGGCAACTCTGGCGCGCCTGCCTTCGTCGACCTTCACCTTTACCGCGTTCTCCGTCGCCGGGCGGCGGGCGACGCCCCCGTCGAAACTGGCAACCCTGGCCGCCGCGCTCGGCACGTGGGGACGCGCGATCTCCGATCCGGTGGAGGCCCTGACGGTCGCGCGGCGGATGGCGGCGCTCGACGACCTCGTGGTGGTAACGGGATCGACGTTCGTTGTCGCCACGCTGCGCGAGTGGTATGCGGCGGCAGCGGTCTGAAGACGTCGCTGCGGCTGCGCGGTACGGCCATCGAATGGGGCGTTCGCACCTACGTGATGGGAATCGTCAACGTGACACCCGATTCGTTCTCGGGCGATGGGATCGAAGGACCGCGCGAAGCCGGCGCGCACGCTAGGGCGCAATGGCGCGCCGGCAGCGACATCCTCGACATCGGCGGAGAGTCCACTCGTCCGGGACATCGGCCGGTTGACGAAGCGATCGAGCGAGAACGCGTCGTTCCCGTAATCCGCGCCGTTCGGAGCGCTTTTCCGCATGCGCCTATTTCGATCGACACCTTCAAGCCCGCGGTGGTGCGGGCCGCCCAGGCCGCCGGCGCGGATATCGTCAACTGCGTGTGGGGAGCTCCGCCGGATATTCTCGATGTCGCCGCCGAGCTCGAGATGCCGATCGTCGCGATGCACAATCAGACCGGCACCGTCTACGAGGGTTCCGTAACGGACGCGGTGCTTCGCTATCTCGAAGACTGCGCCACGCGAGCGGTCGAGCGCGGCATTCCGGCGCAGCGCGTCATCCTCGATCCCGGAATCGGTTTCGGCAAGACGGCCGAACAGAATCTTGCGGTGCTCGGCGCGTTAACGCGGCTAACTGCGCTGGGCTTTCCGACGCTGCTTGGCACGTCGCGCAAATCCACGATCGGGCTGCTGACCTCGCGCGAACCGCAGGAGCGCGTGTACGGAACGGCCGCGACGATCGCGCTGGCCGTCGCCGCGGGCATCGACGTCGTCCGCGTGCACGACGTCGCCGCGGCACGCGATGCTGCCGCGGTTGCCGACGCGATCGTGCGTGGTTGGAGGCCGCCGCAATGGACCGTATAACGCTGAAAAACCTCCGCGCGCGCGGGCGCCACGGTTGGGAGAGCGCCGAACGCGCCGCGCTCCAAACGTTCGACATCGACCTCGAGCTCGAGCTGGATCTCCGGCGCGCCGAGGAGAGCGACGATCTCGCCGATACGGTCGATTACGCAGCGCTGCACCGGCGCATCGTCGAGCTTGTCGAGCGCACGTCCTACGCTTTGCTCGAGCACCTCGGCGCCGCCGTGCTCGCGATCGTCTTCGAGGATCGTCGCGTCGTGCGGGCCGTCGTCACGATTGCCAAACCGAATATTCTCGACGGAGCTACTCCGGCGGTATCGTTAGACCGGACGAATCCCACGATCGATCGCGCGTGACCTCGCAGCGAGCGTACGTCGGCCTCGGAACGAACCTCGGAGACCGCGCCGAAAACCTTGCCGCCGCATTTGCCGGCTTGGGCGGCGCGGGAAGAGTGCGCCGCCGCTCCGCGATCTATCGCACGCGCCCGTGGGGGCGGACCGATCAGCCCGATTTCTACAACGCGGTCGTCGAGATCGAGACCACGATGACGCCGCGCGAACTTCTGGATGCGCTGCAGCGCGTCGAGCAGCGCCTCGGAAGAGCTCCGGGCGAACGATGGGGCCCGCGTGCGATCGACTTGGATATCCTCACCTACGACGATCGCATCGTCGACCGTGAGGATTTGCAGATTCCTCATCCGCTGATCGCGAAGCGTGCCTTCGTGCTCGTACCGCTGGCCGAGCTCGACATTCGTTTTGCTGCATGGCGCGACGCGCTCGGTGCGTCCGAAATCGCGAGCGTCGTCCCCCTGGACGGCGACGAGCTCGCCAGGTTCGAGTGCGCCCTGCGCGAAAGCGGTATCGACATGCAGGCGGAAGAGTCGTCGCGGGCGGCGCATCGCGTGCGTGCCTTAGCGGATTTCTTAAAGAATAGCGATGCGGTGCGTCTGCGGATCGAACGAGCCGATGAGGAGATCGAGCTCTCGATCCGCCGCGCGCATTCGGGAGGCGCCCTAGGAACAGCGCAGCGGCATGCCGCCGAAGCCCTGCCCGCGCGCGTCGATACGATCCGCGCCGACATCGTCGGCATCTTTCACTTCAGCCGTCCGGCTCCGGCGGCGGGCGACGTTGTTGACGACGACCGCGACCTAGGATACATCGAGGCGCTCGGCATCCGCACCCCCGTGCATAGTCTAGGCGCGGGTCGATTGCTGGCGATTGCCGCGGCGGACGAAACGCCAGTGGAATACGGACAGGCACTGTTCGTAATCGCTCGAGGATAGGCCGCCATTTTTCGCAAGGTTTTGATTGCGAATCGCGGCGAGATCGCGCTTCGGATCAATCGCGCGTGCCAGGAACTCGGCGTACTGACGGTCGCCATATTCTCCGAGGCCGATCGCGACTCGCTCCACGTGCGCCAAGCCGACGAAGCTTTCTGCGTCGGTCCGGGCCCTGCGGGTCGCTCGTACCTCAACATTCCGAACATTATCTCGACGGCGCTCATTACCGGTTGCGACGCGATCCATCCCGGCTACGGATTTCTCGCCGAGAACGCGCGCTTCGCAGAAATCTGTGCCGACCACGGCCTCGTGTTCATCGGTCCGGAGCCGCGCGTGATCGCACTGATGGGCGACAAAGCGAACGCCAAGCAGGTGGTGCGTGAGGCCGGCGTCGCGACGATTCCGGGAACCGACGTTGTGCCTACCGTTGAGGACGCGTACGAAGCGGCGGCATCCGTCGGTTACCCGCTGTTGCTCAAAGCCACCGCCGGCGGGGGCGGTCGCGGCATGCGCGTCGTCGAGGAAGCCGCAGAGTTGGGGCGCGCCTTCGCGGGTGCGACCGCCGAGGCCGAAGCGAGCTTCAAAGATGGGCGCGTCTATCTCGAAAAGCTCATCCGAGCGCCGCGGCACGTGGAAGTGCAAGTGCTCGCCGATGGGTTCGGCAACGTCGTTCATTTGGGCGAGCGCGACTGTTCCGTGCAAAAACCCGCCCATCAAAAGATCATCGAGGAGACGCCGGCGCCCAACCTCGCAACGCCGATCCGCGACTCACTGCACGAGACGGCATTGCGCGCCTGCCGGTACGTCGGCTACACGAACGCCGGCACGCTGGAGTTTCTCGTCGCCGGCACCGACGTGTACTTCATGGAGATGAACACGCGTATCCAGGTGGAGCACCCGGTCACGGAGATGGTCTACAACATCGATCTGGTGAAGGAGCAGATCCGCATCGCGGCAGGGGAATCGCTGGGTTACGAACAGCGCGATCTCGCCTCGCGCGGCCACGCGATCGAGTGCCGGATCAATGCCGAAGATACCGGTAATCAGTTTGCACCGGCGGCCGGCACCGTCTCGAAACTCGTCTTTCCCGGCGGCCCGGGCATCCGTGTCGACACGCACCTCTACGCCGGAGCCGTGATCCCGCCGTACTACGACTCGATGATCGCCAAGGTCATCGCGTACGGCGATACGCGCGAGATCGCGATCTCGCGCATGGAACGCGCACTGCGCGAAACGCTCGTCGAAGGGGTCAAGACGACGATCGGGCTATCGTTGGAGATCCTTGCCGCGCCGCCGTTTCGCGACGGGCACTACGATATCGAGTTTCTTCCGCGGGAGCTCGCGGCCCGATGAGCTCGCGGCGGCAAGCGCGCGAACAGGTGCTTGCGGTCCTCTATTCGGTCACGATCGGCTCCCGTGAGCCCAACGACGCGCTCGCGGAGGTCGTCGGCGAAACGGCCGACGGCGAACAGCGCGCCTTCGTCAAAGAACTCGCGCTTGGGACGCTGGAATACGCTGCCGAGGCGGACCGGATCGTGAGCCCGCTCTTGGAAGGTTGGGCACTCGAACGGCTGCCGACGATCGATCGCCTTCTGCTCGAGATGGCAACCTTCGAGCTTCAATGCCGGCCCGATACGCCGGCGGCCGTCGCGATCAACGAAGCGGTCGAACTGGCCAAGCGCTTTTCGACCGAGGATTCGGGACGGTTCGTCAACGGGGTGCTCAGCGCGGTGGTCAATGGCAAAGCGTAAACGCCGCCGGCGATTGGGCGTGCTGCGCGGCTTCGCCATCGGGGTTTTTTTGATCGTGCTGTTCGCGGTCGGAACCATCGCCGGAATGGTCGCCGCCTACGCGCGCAATCTTCCCGACATCAGCCGCATGGCCGATTATCAGCCGGCCGGCACCACGCGAATCTTTGCGCGCGACGGCACCCAGCTGGCGTCGGTCTACAAAGAGAATCGCGTCTGGGCGCCGCTTTCGCGCATTCCGCCGATGGTGCGCGACGCCTTCATCGCCAACGAGGACCACAACTTCTACTATCATCACGGCGTCGACTTCGGCGGAATCGTGCGGGCCGCGTTTGCCGATCTCACCCATCAGCAGTTTCAGGGCGCCTCGACGATCACGCAGCAGCTCGCGCGCCGCCTCTTCCTCAACGACCAAGTATCGGTATCGCGAAAAATTCAGGAAGCGCTGCTAGCCATCGAAATCGAACGCTTCTACACCAAGGACGAAATCCTCGAGCGCTACCTCAACATCATCTATCTCGGCGGCGGCGCCTACGGCGTGGATGCGGCGGCGCACGCCTACTTCGGCTGCAACGTCGACCGGCTAACGCTCGGGCAGGCCGCGATGCTCGCCGGCGTCGTCGCCGCGCCTTCGGTGTACTCGCCGTTTGCAAACTTGAAGCTGGCACGCGAGCGCGAGCGCCACGTGCTCGATCGCATGATCGAGAGCGGCGACATCACGGCATCGCAGGCCGATGCGGCGTACGCTGCGCCGCTCGACCTCATGACGCCGCGTCTGCCGGGCCTGCAAGGTTATAAAGACCCGTACTTTACCACCTATGCTATCGCGCAGCTCGAACATCTCTTCGGAAGCAGCGCCGTCGAAGAGGGCGGCCTTTCCGTCTACACGACGGTCGATCAACGGATGCAGAGCGAGGCGCAGGAGGCGGTGAGCTGGGGCGTGCGTCAAGCGATTGCGGAGGGCATCGGCGCGCATCAGGCGGCGCTGGTCGCTCTGCGCCCGTCCACCGGCGAAATACTCGCGATGGTCGGCGGCACGCACTTCGCCCTCGACAATCAGTTCAACCGCGCCTGGCAAGCCCGCCGTCAGCCCGGCTCATCGTTCAAGATTTACGATTACACCGCAGCGATCGATTCCGGGATGCCGGCCACGACGATCATCGACGACACGCCGGTCAGTTATCCGATGGGCGATGGAACGCAATGGTCGCCGGAAGACGACGATCATAGTTACATGGGCGCGATCACGCTGCGAGAGGCGCTCACGCTGTCACGCAACATCGTCGCCGTGAAGCTTGCCGAACGCATCGGACTCGATCGCATCATCGATTACGCGCATCGGATGGGCGTGACCGCGCCGCTGGAGGCCAATCTGTCGCTCGCGCTGGGATCGTCGGTGGTCTCCGTGCTCGATCAGGCAAGCGGCTATGCGACGCTGGCCGATCAAGGACTTCACGTGGATCCGACGCCGTTTCGAATCGTGAAAGATTCGCTGGGAACCGTGATCTTGGACGATCGCTTTCCGGCGGCAGCCGACGTCGTGAGCGCCGGAACGGCATACATCATGACCACGATGTTCGAAGACGTCATCAACCACGGCACCGGTTATCCCAATGCGGTCATCGGCCGCCCCGCCGCCGGGAAGACGGGCACGACCTCAAACTTTCGCGATGCATGGTTCGTCGGCTATACGCCCGACCTCGTCACCGCCGTCTGGCTTGGCAATGACGATTACACGGCGATGAACGAGTCCTACGGGGGCAACGTGCCGGCACGCATTTGGGCTCGTTTCATGAAAGCGGCGCTGGCCGGCACGCCGCCGCACGAGTTTCCGTTCCCCGCCGATGAGATTGCGAAGGTTCCCGGCTGCTCGAGCAGTAGCGGCTTCGAATACTTCCTCAAAGGCACCGAACCCCAAACGGGCTGTGGCGGCACGCTCGATGACGATCAGCCTGGATTCGACGATCAACTCGCCCCCGCAACGCCGCCTCCGCCACCGCCCACCATCGCGCCATTGATGCCGCCGACCGTCGAACCTCCACCATCGGACGAGCCGTAACGCCATGCACGCCGGCGGTCCGTCCGTTCCGCGGTACACGGTCGGTGATTTTTCTCGCCGCATGCAAGAGGTCTTCAAGCGGGTGCCCGCCTTTGCATACCTGGGAATAAGCGGCGAAATCTCGGAGTGGACGCCGCGCTCCAACGGCATCTACTTCACGTTGAAGGATTCTCGCGCGGTGCTCCAGTGCTTCGTCTATCACAACCGCGCCGCGAAGTTTGGGCCGTTGCCGATCGGATCGGCGGTCGTCGCGTTCGGCACGGTTCGGGTTGCGCCGTGGAGGAGCCGCTACGAGCTTCTCGTCGATAGCGTGCAGCTCACCGGCGTTGGGGAGCTCTACGGTCAGTACGAGGCGCTGAAGGAACGTTTTCGCGCGCTGGGATTTTTCGATCGCGCGCGAAAACGCGCGATCCCCGCATTCCCTCGCATCGTCGCGCTCATTTCGGCTCGCGGCAAAGGCGCCGAAGATTTCCAAGAAACGATGCGAGCGCGAGCGCCGCAGGTGCGAATCGAGTTCATCGAAACGCGCGTTCAGGGACTCAACTCGGACGTGGAGATCGCCGAAGCGCTGGACCGCGCGGCGGCTTCCGATGCCGAGCTCATCGTGCTCGCGCGCGGCGGCGGTTCGTACGAAGACCTCTTTTCATTTAACTGCGAACCGGTCGTTCGCGCGGTCGTGCGTTCGAAGATACCGGTCATTACCGGAATCGGTCATACGGCGGATCATCACCTCGCCGACGAGGTTGCCGATTACGAGTGCGAAACGCCGTCGAATGCGGCCCAGTTCATCGCGAGCCTCTGGCAGCGAGGAGGCGAACGTCTGGCGCACCTCAGCGTCGCACTCGACAACGAGATGCGCGAGCTGTTCACCGACGCGCTGCAGCGCGGCGATCGCGTCGAGAGCGCGCTCGCGAATGTTTGGGAGCGAACCTTGGCGCGGCGCCGTCAACGCGTTGCCGAGGCGGAGCGCTCACTCTCCGCGCACCATCCATTCTCGCGGGTCGGCCGGCAGGCGCAGCGGCTGACGGAACTGCGCACGCGGTTGGGCGATTGGCCGGCTACGACGTTCGCGGATTACAGGAGGCGCGTCGACAGCCGCGGCGATCGCCTCGGCACGCTGCGCGAGATGACCTTTTCGCGCCGCCGCAGTGCACTCGATCTGGCCACGAGCCGGCTGCAATCCTCCGACCCCGAAAAACCGTTGGAGCGCGGCTACGCGATCGTCACTTACCGAGGCCGCGCGCTGCGCCGGGCGAGCGATGTTCTACCGGGCGAAGAAATCGGCGCGCGTGTCGCGCACGGGAGCCTCACTGCTCGCGTTGAAACGGTGTTTGCAGATGAGTGAGCCGCAGCCTAAGAGCTTCGAAGAAAAACTCGATCGCATCGATGCGATCGTCAACCTGCTCCAAAGCGGAAAACCGAATCTCGAAGAATCGATCGCGTTGTTCAAAGAGGGAAAGGCGCTCGCTCGCGAATGCGAGGCGCTCCTGAAGAACGCTCAGGAACAAGTCGAGGAAGCTATGGCCGAGCCGCAATCGCGCGCCGGCGAACGCACCGCGCAAGCATCGGACCTCGATGGCGATATCCCCTTTTGAGTGGTGTGAAAAACTGCTCAGCCTGTTGCAGCTGAAAGCCCTGTCCGCAGTAATCGGTTAGGTAGCTGCGTAGCTAGGTGTACGCGTGGATGGTGACTAAACGCGGGAACGACGCCGGATAAACGTGGCCCCGGGATCACTTCAAACTTCAGGCCTGCCCTACGGTGTTCTTTCACTCTATCGGCGTTTCTCGCGTCGGGACCAACATAGTGTACATCTACTCGTATCCTTTTTGTAAAGTGATCGATTTGTAGCTGCGATCGCAGCTCAGCCGCATTGCGGTTTGAAGGGGTTTCCTGCCATGCTGATGTCACGGCACGATCGACCTACGCGCTTCAAGCTTATGGGGCTTTGCCTGATCCGACGGGCGACAACAACCGCTGCATTGATAGTTGCATTTTCAGCAGGCGCTGGCATCTCGACGAGTGCTTCGGATTCAGGGGGAATTTCTGGGCACCTGTTCGATGCCCGCGGCAGCCCGCTTCGCGACGCGACGATAACGTATTGGCGTCCTGCGGATTCATTCTGGGTTGATACGAAGACCGACAAACGAGGTTTTTTCAGCGATGTCGATCTCGAAGCGGGGCGATACTACGTCGCGTTGTTCGTGCACGGTGCCACTACCGCTCGCATGGAGGCCTGTGCCGTCACGGACGTCTTCGGCGGCGAGCAGAGGCGGGTGAGCCTGCGCGCTGGTGAGTGCCTAACGAATGCCGACCTCCCGGTGCGTTCTTTGGTCGATCCGGACGAAACCGCGGACGTATACCGCATCTAGTGATGGGCGGCAGCGAGCAATGCCTAGGCAAGGCTCTATAACTAAGCAGCGCCTGGCAAGGGGCTCGTTTTGAAAGGCTTTGGCGCCGATCGAAGCCGCTAAGCCCGCTAAGCGCAACGGCCTCGCATTCGCGAAAACGCGTACATGTTCGATCGTTTCGGCACGGTCCAGCGCGTGGCAGAGTGCGTCGAAGCCCTGAAGATTGATGCGAAGGCGCTGCCCAAAGAATACGCTGGAGAAGCGCCGGCGGTCGAGATATCTCGAAAGGAAGCCGCACCGTGCCGGCCAACCCGGCCATGATGCGCGCGCTCGCGCTCTCAGCGCTTGTTCTTTTTGCCGTCGTTCTGCCACCGGATGGCCACGCTGCGACGCAGTCGCCGGCGCCGGTACCTGCACCTGCGCATTCGGCGAACGATTTGGCCCTTCGCCGTATCGACGCCATGCTGCGCGCCGGTCACGCCGATCCTGCGTGGTTCAGCGCAAGTTTTCTCGTGCAGATCAGCGCCGCGCAGGTCGACACCGTTATCGCCGGCTTGATGCCGGTCCTCGGTGCGTACCAGAGCGTCGCGCCGACGTCGGACGCGCACCGGTTCGTCGCGCACTTCCTCAAAGGAAGCGATGCCGTCCTCATCTACCTCGACGCCGCAGAAAAAATCGACCGCTTGCTCTTCAGGCCGCCGCATCTTGTGGCGGCATCTCTCGACGACGCGCTATCGCCGCTCGCGCGCGTTTCCGGAACCGTTTCCTACGTCGTCGCCGAACAGGGCCGATCGGAACTAGCGGCGCGCGACGCGTCGACGCCGCTTGCGGTCGGGTCGGCGTTCAAGCTTGCGGTACTCAGCGCGCTCCTCGATCAGATCGCGCACGGCCACTGGCGCTGGAGCGACGTCGTCGCGCTGCAAAGCGACTGGAAGAGCGAACCCTCCGGCGTTCTCCAAACCTGGCCCTCCGGTGCGCCGCTGACGCTGGCGACCTACGCGACGGAGATGATCTCGATCAGCGACAACACCGCGGCCGACGCGCTGGTGCGCATCGTCGGACCGGCGGCGCTCGCGCGATATGCTGCCGGCAACGAGCCGTTTCTGACGACCCGCGAGGCGTTCGTACTCAAGTCGGACGGAGAGACGCGGTTGCGCGGCATGTATTTCACCGTCGACTCGCCCGCTGCGCGCGCGGCCGTCCTGCGGCAAGTGGATGCACTGCCGATGCCCAGCCCCGACGCCTACGAAACCAAGCCGGATCTCGCCATCGAATGGCATTACAGCGTGCGCGAGCTCTGCCGGATGATGTGGCGGGTTGCGGCGCTTCCGTTGATGTCGGTCAATCCCGGGGTAGCCGATACCACCGATTTTGCACGCGTCGCGTATAAAGGCGGCTCGGATACGGGCGTGCTGAATCTGACCACGGCGGTGACGACGCATCGAGGGACGCGACTCTGTCTCTCGGCGACCGTCAACGACGTGGCGCCGATCGACGAGCGCGCCTTCGAAGCGCACTATGCAGCCGCGCTGCGGGCGCTTGCCGATCGCTAATCAGAACCTCCGACTCGACGAGGCGGTCGCGCGCCAGCACGGGATCACGCGCGCGCAAGCGCACAGCCTGATCATGGAGGGGCGTGTCAGCGTCGACGGCGTGGTCGCGGCCAAAGCGGGGCACCGCGTTCTGCCCGAAGCCCGGATCGCCATCGAGGCCCCGCGCCGTTACGTGAGCCGCGGCGGCGAAAAGCTCGAACACGCGCTGCAGGCGTTCGGCATCGAGGTGCGCGGTGCCGCGGCGCTCGACGTCGGCGCGTCGACGGGCGGTTTCACCGACTGCCTGCTCCAGCGCGGTGCGGCCAGCGTCACCGCGCTCGACGTCGGCTACGGTCAGCTCGATTGGCGGCTGCGAAACGATCCGCGCGTCACGGTCGTCGAGCGCACGAACTTCCGTCTTCTGGGCGCCGACGCATTTCCCGACGGGTTCGAGGTCATTACGATCGACGCATCGTTCATTTCGCTGCGGATCCTCTTGGCTCGTGCGGTCGCGTTCTTGCGGCCAGACGGAACGATCGTCGCGCTCGTGAAACCGCAGTTCGAAGCGGGACGAGAACGTGTCGATCGAGGTGGCGTGGTACGCGCGTCCGAGACCCATCGCGACGTGCTGCATCGCATGCGGGAGGCCGCCGTCCAGGTCGGGCTGGTCCCCATTGCCCTTTCCGCCTCGCCGCTGCGGGGGCCGGCGGGCAACCGGGAATTCTTCCTCGAGCTGCGCCGGACGGGCCAACCGTTGGACGACGCACGAATCGAGGCGGTCCTCGACGAATCGTCCACACTATGACCGGGCTCGTCATGTCCACGCGGGTCATCGCGCTCTTCGTCGATATGGCCCGCGAGCACGCGCGCTCGATCGCCACCCGGATTGCCGAGGATTTCCGCAGCGCCGGCTTCGAGGTCGTGGAGCTCACGCAAGTTCGGCGCGCGTCGCTGCTCATTACGGTCGGCGGCGACGGCACGCTTCTGCGGGCGGCGCGCCTGGCGGTGAAGCACGCGCTGCCGCTTCTCGGAATCAATACGGGGCGCTTGGGCTTTCTCACCGAGCTCGACGAGGACGATCCGAGGCTGCACGATTTGCCAGCCATCGTAGATGGCGGTCTCTTTACCGACGAGCGCACCGCGCTCGAGGCCGAGTACAACGAGCGGCGGTTCTTTGCGCTCAACGACGTCGTGGTGCGAAAAGGAGAGGTCTCGCGGATCGCGCCCTTCGGCCTGCGCGTGGATGACGGAGCCGTCACGCGTATCGCTGCCGACGGCATCTGCGTCGCGACCCCGACCGGATCGACGGCCTATTTTCTCTCCGCCGGGGGATCGCTGATCGCGCCGACCGTCGACGCCTTCGGCGTCGTTCCGCTTTTGCCGCACACGCTGTTTTCGCGTCCGCTCATCGTGCCGACGAGCTCGAACATCGAAATTACATCGGACCTGGAGAGCGCGCACGCCCATCTCGAGTGTGACGGCGAGGTGCTCAGCGAGGTCGCGCCGAGCTCGCGCGTGGTTATCCGCCGCTACCCGCAGCGCGTGCTTTTCGCGCGCACGGCGCCCCTGCACTTCCTCGAACGGCTCGAAGCGAAGATGCTCTGGGGCGTTTCCATCAAGGATCCGCGTCGGTAAGAGTCTTTCTCATGCTGACACGCCTGCAGGTCGAAAACTACGGTCTGATCGCCGGCGCCACCGTCGAGTTTGCCGCCGGCGCGACGATCTTTACGGGGGAGACGGGTTCCGGCAAGACGATGTTGCTCGGGGCGTTGGATTTTGCGCTCGGCGCACGCGCCGATCCCGCGGCCGTACGCCGCGGCGCGCAACGCGCGGCGGTGACGCTCGGCTTCGATCCAAGCGATGGGCTGCGCGATCGGTTGCGCGACGACGGCTATGAGCTCGACGCTGGCGAGGAGGCGAGCATCTCGCGCGAGATGACGGCCGCGGGCCGCTCGAACGTGCGCGTCTGCGGGCGAGCCGCTACGGCGGGATACGTCCGGGAGATCGCCGGCGCGATCGCCGAAATCGTCGGACAGCATGAAGCGCAGCGGCTGCTGTTGCCGGCCGTTCACCTCGAACTCCTCGATCGGTTCGCGGGTGATGCGGCGATGCAGTTGCGCTCGGCAGTCGCCGATGCGTATGCTCGAGCCGAATCCGCATCGCAAGCGTGGGAACGGCTGACGCACGACGAACGCACGGCCCGCGAGCGCTACGACGAAGCGTTGTTCGTTGCGGCAGAGATCGAGGCCGCACAGATCGATGCCGCCGAGATCGAGGGCCTGCGCGAACGTCGCGGCTATCTCGACAACGTGGAGCGGATCGCTCTGGCGCTCGGCTCTGCCCGCGATGCACTGGCGCTCGACGAAACCAGCGCAACGGCCGGACTTGGCAGTGCGGCCGCCGCATTGAGCGGGGTAGCCGGTTTCGGATCGGAGCTGCGCGATATGGCGGAGCGCGCGGCGGGGCTGCAAAGCGAGGCCAGCGAGTTGGCCTCCGACCTCTCGCGCGCGTTGGATGGCTCGGAGTTCGATCCCGTCGAGCTAGAAAGAATCAACGAGCGGCTGGCGATCGTCGAACGCCTGCAGCGGCGGTACGGCGACGGCCTCGACGAGCTCCTCGAACGGGCCCGGCGCGCGCGCGGTGAGATCGAAGCCTACGAACATCGCAACGCGGCGCTCGAGCATCTGCGCACCGATGCGATCGCCGCGCGCGGCGAGCTCGAGCAATACGCGGCCTCGCTGAGCGAGATGCGCCGGTCGGCAGCGGCGGCGCTTCGCGATCGCGTGCTGGCGGAGTTCGGCGAGATCGCGCTGGGTTCGGGGCGCTTCGACGTCGCGCTCGAATCCGCCGAACGAATCGGCCCGGCGGGGGGCGACCGGATCGAGTTTCTCTTCGCTGCGAATGCCGGCGAGCCGGCGCGGCCGATCGCGCGCGTTGCCTCAGGAGGGGAGCTGTCGCGCGTCTTGTTGGCGGTCGTGGTGGCGCTCGCGCAAACGCGCGACGCCGGAGCGGCGCTCGTCTTCGACGAGATCGACGCGGGCGTCGGCGGAGCGACGGCAACCGCCGTCGGCGCGCGCATCGGCGAACTCGCGAAATGGGGGCAGGTGGTCTGCGTCACCCATCTCGCGCAGATCGCAACCTGGGCCGATCGGCACTACGTACTCGACAAACTCGACATGGCCGGCGAGACCACGATTGCCGTGCGCGAACTTGCCGATCGCAAGGCGCGCGAATTGGAGATTGCCCGTATGCTGTCGGGCGAGACGCACGATGTCGCCTTACGCCACGCGCGCTCGCTCCTCGCGCGTGGCTAAGGAATCTGGTGGATCTTCAGGACGTTTGTTCCGCCGGAGCCGACCGGCATGCCGGTCGTGAAGGCGATGAGATCGCCCGAGTGCACCAAATCCGCCGCGACCATTTCCTGCTCCGTCATGTAGAGCAAGACGTCGATCGATGCGTAGCGATCGATAAGCAACGATTCGGTGCCCCAGAGGAGTGCGAGTCGCCGGGCGACGTCGGGTTCCGGCGTCAGAGCAACGATCCGCGCTTGGGGCCGGAACGCGGCGAGGTGATGGGCCGTATTGCCGGTAGTCGTTCCGGTCACGATGAACGGAATCTTTAGCTCGGCGCTGGCGCGCGTCGCCCCTTCGGCGATCGACGAGGCGATGGTGGGGGCGAAGTTCTCGAGGCGCCGGTCCCGCAAGGCCGCGTGGGGATAGTGCCGTTCGATCTCGCGCGCGATTTCCGCCATCGTTCGTACCGCGGCAACGGGATAGGCGCCGAGCGCAGTTTCGCCGGAGAGCATGACGGCGTCGGTGCCGTCCAAAATGGCATTGGCGACGTCGGTGACCTCGGCCCGAGTCGGGCGAGCCGAAACGATCATCGATTCGAGCATCTGCGTCGCCGTGACGACTGGTTTGCTCGCGCGGTTGCATTTCGCGATGATTTGCTTCTGAATGATCGGTACCGTTTCGATCGGCACTTCGATTCCGAGATCGCCGCGCGCCACCATGATACCGTCGGCCGCTTCGATGATGCTGTCTAGGTTGGCCAGCGCCTCGTGCTTTTCGATTTTGGCGATGACCGGAACGCGGAGATTTCTTTCGGAGATGAACCGCTTGACCCGCTCCACGTCGTCGGCGGAACGCACGAAGGAGATCGCAACATAGTCCACGCCATGATGCAAACCAAAATCGAGATACTCCAGATCGCGCGCGGTCACGGACGTAATGTTGAGCGAGCCGTCGGAATAGTTGATGCCTTGCGACGGACGAAGCTCGCCGCCGACCTCGATGGTGGTCTCGATATCGGTCGCGCTCTTTCCGACGATGAGCAGCGCGATCTGCCCGTCTTGCAGGTAGATGCGCTTGCCGATTTCAACGTCCGCCGGCAGATCTCGGTGCGTCGTGCTGACGCCTTCGGGCGTCCCGGGAACCTCGTCGGCCGTGATGATGAAACGGTTGCCGCGCTCGAGGCGAATGGATGCCGCGCCGGCGTCGAGCGGGCCGGTCCGCACCTTGGGCCCGGGAAGATCCTGCAGCACCGCCGTCTGAATGCCGAGCTCGTTTGAAATGGCGCGCGCGTGCCGGATGACCTCGGCGTGCTCCTCGGGCTTTCCGTGCGAAAAGTTCAAACGCAGCACGTTCGCACCGGCGATGTAGAGCGAACGAATGATCGCAGGATCGCGCGACGCGGGGCCGATGGTTGCAACGATTTTCGTACGCTTCTGCAAGATCGTTTCCATGGACGACGCAGCCTTGTGCCTCGAAGCCGGCAGGCTCCTGCGCACGATGAAGCGCAGTAAACCTGCTTTGTGAGGCGCAATCCGCGAGACCGCCGCTATCCCGAGCGTTTGGCGGGGAGCTTCCTCGCATCGCTGCTGCTTCACGCCCTGCTCGCGGCGTTGCTCTTCACCGTGCTGGTCAGCTCCTCCGAGCAGGGCGCGAACGAAAACGTGCAGGGCGGCGAGGTGGTCACGCTCTCGCGCAGCGCCGTCGTCGCGGTCGCGCATCAGCCGTCGGCGACGCGCGCCGTCGAGCCGGTGCCGCACGTCCTGCAGATCGCGCCGCCGCAGCATGCGCCGCTGACGGTCCCCCAGGCGCAACGACTGCCCGTTAACCGACACGAGCTCGCGAAAACCGCACCGAGCGCGCCGCCCAATCCGCGTCCGATTCCACAGACGACGCCGCAACCGAATCCCCAGCCGACGCAGAACATCTTGGAAACGCGGCCCGCCAATGCGGTGCCGGCGGCGCCGGTGAGCATCCCGACCATCGGTCCGATTGCCGTGTCGGTGAGTCCGCCGCCCACGGCGGTGCCCTCGCCTGCGGCTTCGGCCGCGCCCGCGGCGCGCGCCACGCCGCGCCCCCCGCAACCGAGCACGCAGCCCAGCTTGCGCCCGGCGACGCCGGCGCCGGCGGTCCCCAAGCCCTCGACAGCCCCGGCCGCCATCGCGCGAAGCACCCCGGCGCCGGTGACGGGCGTGCCAAAGCCTAGCGCCACGAGCACGACGGCGGTCACGCGTACGGCGGGCACCGCGCCCAAACCCGCGCCAAGCGGTGGGGCGTCGCCGGGCCCGCGCGGCAACGCGGCCGCGGGGCGCAGCGCACCGCAACGGCCGATCGCGGTGCCCCCGACGGCCGCTCCGGCGCCGCGCCGCACCGCTCCGCCGAAGAAGTCGAGCGCGCCGAACATCAACGCGAAGCTGCGCTCGCTGCTGCCGAACAACCCCGTCAACCCAACCATGCGGCAATACACGCCGACCTACTCGCTGCGCGGCCATCTCGAGCCCACGCCGCCGCCCGAGGTCCTGGCGCGCACGAAGTACATCTACGAAGTGCTAGGCACCGGTATCGAGGCGCGCGTGAAGATGTGGGTGACGCAAACCCGCAAGGCTGGGCCGACGACGATCTGCACCGGCTGGCTCGTGCGCTACCCGGAGCCGATCCGCGGCAACTATGCGCCGCTGCCCAGCAACGTCAACGCGGGTGCGGCGAACGGTACGCAGATCACGATCGGCGGAGGCAGCGGCGCCCAGCCGCCGCTCAGCCCGTTCGACGCGGGGATCGCGCCGATCGTCGACGGCATGGTGTCCCAACCGTGCGATGGGCGCCGGCTCGTGCCGTTCGCTGGTTCGGCTGGTACGTCGCCGTGAGCCCAGAGGTTTCCCGCTTGCGTTGCGACGTAAGTCGCATTAGAATTCGAGCGTACCGGAAAAACCGGTAGGTTCATCAAAAAACCAAGGAGGGCGGTTGGAACCGCAAAATCCGCCGGGCCATCGAGCCCGCGAAGCGCGCGCCAACTAACGGGCGCCTGAACGCGCCCACGTCGGCCGGACGATTTCCGGCGGCGCGCCGGTCGCAAACAAGGAAAACAAAGGTGAGGGGCCGCGCCCACGTGGGGTTGCGGCCCGTCACGCTTTTCGGTATCCTTGAACTCGGAATCTAAGAGGAGCGTGGGCAAGACCCGCGCTTCGCTGCTTCAGAGAGCGACCAGCGACGAACATGAAAGCGGAAATCGCAGCGGCTTTCGAGCGTGAGCTCGATGCCATCGCGCACGATCGCGCCTTCGACGGAGTTGAAATCGTCCAGCATCGCGGGCGGCACGTTGCGCGCGCGACCGAGTTTACTGTGACGATCGACGCGCCGGGAGGCGCCGACTTGGCGCTATGCGAGCGGATGGCGGCGCGTATCAACGCGGGATTGAGTGCCTACGAGGCGAGCTATGGGCTCGTGGTCGAATCCGCCGGCTTGGATCGTCCGCTCGTCCGCAGCGGCGATTACGAGAGGTTCGCCGGAGCGCGCGCGCGCATCGTGACGTCTCTCACCGTCAACGGCGGCAAGACGCATCGCGGGATTTTGCGGGGATTGCGGGGCGAGGCGGTCGTGATGGAAACGGAGCGGGGCGAATTGGTCCTGCCGATGGCCGCGATCAAATCGGCGAACTTGGAATACGACGTGCGGCTGGATCTCCAGCGCGACAAACGACAACGGAAGCAACTACATGGCAACGACTGAACAAACGAGCAGCGAAGACAAACTCATCGACGTTCTGCACTTTATCGCGCGAGAACGCAACATTTCGTTCGAGATGCTGTTGGAAGCGCTTGAAGCGGCGCTGTTGACCGCTTACAAGCGGCACTTCGGCAGCGAGTCGAACGCGATCGTCATCGTGGACCGGCAAAGCGGGGCGTACCGCGTCTATCACCGCCGCAACGTCGTTGAGGAGGTGCAAGACCCCAAGCTGGAGATCTCGATGAAGGAGGCTGGCTCGCCGTACGAGGTCGGGGACTTCTACGACGAAGAGGTAACGCCTAAGGACTTCGGGCGCATTGCCGCCCAGACGGCAAAGCAAGTCATCGTCCAGCGCATTCGCGAAGCCGAGCGCGACACGGTCTACAACAAGTACGTTCGCAAAGTGAACGACCTCGTGACGGGCACGGTCCAGCGGTACGAGCAGCGCAACATGTACATCACGCTCGAGGGGCGCGACGAAGCAGTGATGTACCTCGACGAGCAAGTGCCCGGAGAGTCCTATCGCATCAACGACTTCATCCGCGCGTACGTTCTCGACGTGAAGAAGTCGCCAAAGGGACCGCAAGTCATTCTCTCGCGCGCCGCCGAAGGCTTAGTGCAGCGCCTGCTCGAGCTGGAAGTGCCCGAGATTGCGGACGGCACCGTCGAGATCATGGCGATCGCCCGCGATCCCGGAAGCCGTTCGAAGGTTGCGGTGAAGAGCAATCGCGCGGAAGTCGATCCAATTGGGGCGTGTTTGGGACCGAAGTCGAGCCGCATCGCCAACGTCACCGACAACCTCCGCGGCGAAAAAGTCGACATCATCCGTTACGATCCGGCACCCGCGACCTTCATCATGAACGCGCTCGCGCCGGCGAAGGTGATCGCGGTGGAACTCTTTGAAGACGACGGCGTTGCGCTCGTCATCGTGCCGGATTACCAGCTCTCTCTAGCCATCGGCCGCGACGGTCAGAACGTTCGTCTCGCGGCGCGCTTGTCCGGCTGGCGTCTCGACATTGCGAGCGAAAGCGAATCGCCGCAGGCTCGAGATCGGTATCTCGCCGAGCGCGCCGAACGTGCGACCGCCGAAGTCGCACCCGCGGAAGCGACGGAGGCGGTCCAAGCGCCCACCGAAGAAGAGAACATCGATGCCGATCTCATTCGAAAGCTGGAAGAGTTTCGTCGCGAGCGCCTTGGAAGCGAAGAAACGTAGTCCGGAACGCACCTGCGTCGGCTGCCGTCGCCGTTTCTCCCTTTCCGAGCTGCGTCGCTTCGTGCATACGCCCGGCGGCTGGCGGCCGGATTCCCCTGGCCGCCGAGGGAAGCAGCCAGGACGGGGCGCGTACCTCTGTTCCGATCAATGCGTGCAACGCTCGGCAAAAAACAAGCGCTATCCGGGGCTTGGCGCGGTCGCGGTCGAATGTGGTTTAATAAAGGAACTCGTGCAAGAAGCAAATCGATGATGTCGCGTAACGACCATGCCCTCCGATGAGGGCGAACCTTTGATTACTTAGCGGGGCCAAACCGTCGGTTGGGGCCCCGCGCACTCCAACTGATGGGACTCGGAACGCACTGCGTCCGAGATGAAACTTGGCCGGAAAAGTACGGATATTCGAGCTCGCAAAAGAAGTCGGGCTCACCTCAAAAGAGCTGACGGCGCTCTTCAACGAGCGCTTGGGCGGTGTCTTCGAGGCAAAAAATCAACTGAGCGTGGTGCCCGATCAGATCGCCGATCTGGTCCGCAGCGTGCTGCTCAAGCCTACCGAGAAGCCGAAGGCCGCGCCGAAACCCGCCGCCGCGAAAGCGGCCCCCCCGAGCGCACCGGCCCCGGCGCCGGCAAAGGCTGCGCCGCCTGAGGCGCCGGCCGCGGCGCCCGAACCTGCTCCGGTGACGCGCCTGCGGCCCGTCGGCCCTGGAACCCGCCCCGCGCCCAAGCCGGCCGGCGTCGAGCCGCCGGTCGAGAAGATCGCGCCGGCTGCGGCGGCAAGCGTGCCGCCTCCCGTGCGCCGCCCGCTGCCGGTCCCAGAACCGCTCGTTCAGTTGCGTCCCGTCCCCGCGGGGCAACAATCCGTTGTCAAACGCGCGGCCCCGCCGCCGACCACGGCCGCGTCGGCCTCTCCTGGGCCGCAGACGGGCCTCCCAGGCCGCCCCGGCGTTGCTCCTCGCCCCGGCGAAGTCATACCCGGTCAGAAGGCCCCGGGCGCCGCTCCTCGCGGGGGCGCCATACCGCGTCCGATGGCTCCGGCGCGCCGGCCCGCCGGAAATGGTCCGTTTCGCCCATTGGCGCCGGGAGCGCGGCCGGCACCGGGCCGGCCTGGTGCGGGCCCTTCGACCGACGGGCCGACGCCATCGAGCGGCGCCCGCCCGGGCGACCGCTCTCGCAGCCACGAGGATAAGGCTGCCGCAAAGAAAGACCGCGAGAAAGAGCTCCTGCTCGACAAGGAGCGTCAGCGCAAAAAGAAGGGCGAGTCCGCCGCGGCCGCCCCGGCGCGCCCGCTCGAAACGATCGAGATTCCGGATCTGCTGACCGTCCAAGAGCTGGCGACCTCGATGATCGTTCCGGTCCGCGACGTGATCACCGAACTGATCAAAATCGGCACGATGGCGACGATCAATCAGAATATCTCCAGCGAGGTTGCAACCCAAATCGCGAAGCGATTTGGGTTCAATGCGGTCGTCAAAGAGGCCGGCGAAGAAGTGACCGTCGAGCAAGAAGAGGACAAGCCGGAGATGATGACGCCGCGGCCACCGGTCGTCACGGTCCTCGGCCACGTGGACCACGGGAAGACGTCGCTGCTCGACAAGATTCGCCAGGCCAACGTGGCCGGCGGCGAAGCGGGCGGAATCACGCAGAAGATCGGCGCCTACACCGTCGATCGTAACGATCGCAAGATCACGTTCGTGGATACGCCGGGACACGAAGCCTTTACCGCAATGCGCGCACGGGGGGCGAAGGTGACCGACGTCGCGATCCTCGTCGTGGCAGCCGATGATGGCGTGATGCCGCAGACGAAGGAAGCGATCGCCCACGTCAAAGCGGCGAACGTTCCCATCGTCGTGGCGATCAACAAGATGGACAAGGGCGACGCGCAGCCGGACCGCGTCAAGCAGCAGTTGGTCGAACAGGGGCTGCAGCCGGTCGACTGGGGCGGCACCATCGAGATGGTTCCCGTCTCCGCGCGGACCGGCGATGGTATCGATGCTCTGCTCGACACGGTACTGCTCGAAGCCGACATCCGCGAGTTGCGGGCGAACAAGACGCGCCGCGCCTCCGGTGTAGTGATCGAATCCGCGCTGCATCGCGGGCGCGGCGCGGTGGCGACGGTGCTCGTGCAGAACGGTACCTTGCGCGTCGGCGACATCGTCGTTGTAGGCGGTACCTTCGGTAAGGTGCGTGCCCTCATCGACGACAAGGGCAAACAAGTGAAGAAAGCCGGGCCGTCCATTCCCGTCGAGGTGATGGGATTGTCGGACGTGCCGGCGGCCGGCGATACGCTCAGCGTCGTGAGCGATGAACGGGTGGCTCGCGAAACCGCGGAAAAACGCGCGACGCGCCGCCGCGACGTTCGGATGGCGGCCACCGGAACGCAGCGCGTTTCGCTCGAGACCTTCATGTCGATGCCGGCCGAAGGAAAGAAGGTGCTCAACCTCATCATCAAAGCCGACGGCCAAGGCTCGCTCGAGGCGTTGCGGACACGCATGGAGTCGCTTTCGAACGACGACGTCGAGATTCGCGTCATCCACGGCGGCGTCGGTGCGATCTCGCCCAACGACGTGAACCTGGCTAGTGCGTCGAATGCCGTGCTCATCGGCTTCAATATCCGGCCGGACGAGACGGCACGACGGCTCGCGGAGAACGAAGGTGTCGACTTGCGCTTCTACCAGGTCATTTACGAGATCGAGGACGACCTGAAGAAAGCGATGCGCGGAATGCTCTCGCCGATCGAACGCGAGGTCATCCTGGGACGCGCCGAAGTGCGCCAGGTCTTCAAAGTGAGCCGGGTCGGGACGATTGTCGGCTGTTACGTGACCAGCGGGAAGATCACTCGCAACGCCAAGGCGCGCGTGATCCGCGACGCGGCGGTCGTCTTCGACGGTGAGATCGAGAGTCTGCGCCGGTTTAAGGACGACGTGCGCGAGGTTGCGGAAGGCTTCGAATGCGGCATTCAGATCGCGAAGTTCCAAGACCTCAAGGACGGCGACGTGATCGAGGCCTATGCGCTCGAGCGCGTGGCCGCGGAGCTCGCGCGGGCATGAAGGCGCAACGCATCGCCAAGATCGATCATGAGATCCAGCGCATCCTCGGCACCCTGATCTCTCGGGAACTGCAGGATCCGCGCTTGGCCTTCGTGACCGTCACCCGCGCCGAGGTCGGAGACGACCTGCGCCGCTGCAAAGTCTACGTCTCGGTGATCGGCGATCGGCATCAAGCACGCCAATCGCTCGACGCGCTGCAACATGCTGCCGGCTTCTTGCGGGGCGAGCTCGGCCGCAAGATCGATCTGCGATATACGCCGGAGCTGGTTTTCGTCGAAGATCGATCGGCCGAACGCGCCATCGAGCTGGCAAAGATGCTGCGCGCTGCGGCAGCGGGCGCGCCGGCAATGGACGCGCCGGCAATGGACGCGCCGACTGAGGAGAGCGAATGATCGAGAGCACGCCCCGCATCGCGCCGGTTGGGGAAGTTGTCGGCGAGCTGCGCAGGCGCAGCTCGTTCGTGATGGTCAGCCACGTCAAACCCGATGGCGATACGCTGGGCGCCGGCCTTGCCTTGGGTCTCGCCCTCAAGAAACTCGGTAAGAGGGTCGCGTACTTTCAACAAGACAGCGTGCCGCGCAACCTGGGGTTCTTGCCGGACAGCAATCTCGTGAGCGCGGTTCTTCCCGCGGATCTCCCGCCCGACACGCTCTTCGTGTTCTGCGACATGAGCGATCCCAAGCGCGCCGGCGATCGGCTTCCACCCGTCGACCGCGAAAACGTGCTCGATATCGACCACCATTTGGGTAATGCGCTCTTCGGCAAGTTGAACTTCGTGATCGAGCAGGAATGCTCGACGGGCAGCGTCGTCATGCGGATTTTACGCGATCTGGGGGTCCCTTTGGATGCCCGGATTGCGACCTGCATTTTGGCCGCAATCATGACGGACACCGGCGGCCTCATGCATTCGAATACAACCCCGGAGGCGCTCGACGTTGCCGCCGAGCTCATGCGGTTGGGCGCCGATAAGGAGCTCATTACGCGCGAGATCTTCGCCAACAAGCGCGTCGCGGCGACGAAACTGCTGGGACGCATCATCGACGCGATGCGCTTCGAGCACGGCGGCCGGTACTGTTATTCGTACGTCGACGACGAAATGCTCGCGCAGACCGGCGCCGACGGCGAGGATACGGAAGATACGGTCAACGTGCTGCTTGGACAAGAAGGCGTCGACGTCGCTGCGCTCTTTAAGGCGATTGAGGGAGAGATTCGCGTCTCGCTGAGGTCGAGTGGCCGGCTCAACGTGCAGGCCGCCGCGCAAAGCTTGGGAGGCGGCGGCCATTTTCGTGCCGCGGGCTTGACGTTTCACGGAACGTTGAGCGAAGCGTTCGCGAGCGTCGAGGCGGCGCTGGTAGCGCAAGGCCTGTAAGCGCCGGTAACACCGGCTCACAACGTGATCGGCTTCGTCAATCTCTTCAAAGCTGCGGGCCCGACGTCGGCGCGCGCGGTTTCACGCGTGCGGCGGATCTACGGAATCTACGGCGGCGATCGGAAGATCGCCGCGGGGCATTTGGGCACGCTCGATCCTCAGGCCGCCGGCGTCCTTCCGGTGGCGATCGGAAAGGCCACGCGGTTGATTTCGCTCTTAGAAGATCAGCGCAAGGCCTATGCGTTCACGCTGGTATTCGGGCGTTCGACGACGACCCAGGATGCCGCCGGTGAAACGGTCGACGAACGCCCCGTTCCGGCGAACTGGCAGCGACGGCTTCACGAAGTCTTGCCGAACTTCGTCGGTAGGATCGAGCAGGTTCCACCGATGTTTTCGGCGGCCCACCATGAAGGGCGCCGGCTCTACGAGCTCGCGCGCGAGGGAAAGACGGTCGAGCGTAAGCCGCGGCCGATAACCATTTACGGTTTGACCTTGCTGGGCATCGAACTGCCGGCTCTGGCGCGGCTGCGCGTGGCTTGCAGTGAGGGAACCTACGTGCGAACGCTCTGTCACGATCTGGGCGCGGCGGTCGGCATTCCGGCGCATATGGGTGCGCTCGTTCGCGAAGCGTCGGGACCGTTCGTGCTTTACGAGGCGCTCACCATCGAAGAAATCGCTCGCGCGCCCGAGCGTGCGCTCATCGCCCCCGAGCACATCATTCCGTTCCCGACGATCGTACTCGATCTGCGCGGATCGGCGGATTTCAGAGCCGGTCGCGTCGTTCCGCTTCCGCACGGCGCCACCGGGCGTCACGTCTTCGTGCGCGACGAGTCACGCACGCTCGTGGGGGTCGGTGAGGCGCTCGGAACGCTGCTCGCGCCGCGCAAAGTCTTCGTATGAGAATCTACCACAAGCTAAGCGACGGGAGCGAGAGACGCTTGGCTCTCGCGATCGGATTCTTCGACGGATTCCATCTCGGTCATCGCGAGATCGCGCGGCTAACCTTGCGATCGCGAGCTCCCGGCCGCCGCGCCGCGGTACTGACCTTTGCCGAGCATCCGTCGGCGTATCTGCGTCCCGGTAACGAACCACCGCTGCTCACCACGGAGCAAGAGCGACTCTGCTTGTTTGCCGAGGCGGGATTCGACGAGTGCTTCTTCGTGCCGTTCGACGAGCGCATCGCAACGCTGTCACCGGTGCAGTTTCTGGAAATCCTCGTCGAACGGTTGCGCGTTGCGACGGTCGCGGTCGGCGAGACCTTTCGCTTCGGGCACGGGCGCGCCGGCGACACCACATTGATGCGCGAGTTTCTCGTAAGCCGCGGCGTGAGCTTTCTTGCGGTTCCGCCCGTTGGGGATGCCGACGGGCGCGTCTCGAGCACCCGCATCCGAGCCCTCGTCGCAGCCGGCGAGATCGCGGCCGCGGATCGTCTGCTCGGAGGGAGAGGCTACGAAATCCGCGGTGTCGTGATCGCCGGCGCGGGTCGCGGACACCGCCTCGGGTTCCCCACGGCGAACCTCGCGCTCCCGGAAAAACTGTTGCCCAAGGATGGCGTCTATGCCGCCACCGCGCGCCACGACGGGCGCGATTATGCCGCCCTGGTTTCTATCGGAACCAATCCACAGTTCGGCGGCGAACGGCGCTCCGTCGAAGCGTGGCTGCGCGATTTTCATCACACGATCTACGGCCGCGAACTCTGGTTGCGCGATCTCCGCTACCTGCGCGAGCAGCGGCTTTTCGCGAATTCCGGCGAACTGGTGGCGCAAATGCAGCGGGACGTTGCGGCTGTCGGTTATCCCAGCTATGGATAAGCGCTGGCGCGTTATGCTCATGCTGCTCGCTTGTCAGCTGGGCGCGTGTTCCGCTGCGCCCACGATCGCGCGCGTCGGTGCCCCGGCGCCCTCGTGGACCGAGCAACGCCTCTCCGGTGCGAGCCTATCGCTAGCGCAACTGCGCGGAAAAGCCGTCTATCTCAACTTCTTCGCAACCTGGTGCCCGCCATGCAATTCCGAAGCATCGGCGATCAACGCCATCGCGCGCGACTATGGTGCTCGAGGGCTGCAAGTCGTCGGCGTCGACGTTCTCGAGAGTACGCAAAAGGCCGCACTCTTTCGCAGTCAACACCACTTGATCTATCCGGTGCTCGTCGATGACGGAACGATGCGGGATCGCTACCGCGTCAACGCGCTCCCCGTGCACGTCTTCATCGATCGCTCCGGCGTCGTTAAAAGGATCGTCGAGGGCGAGCTCTCTCCCGACGAAATGCGCGCCGCCGTCGAACGGTTACTGCGATGAGCGTTCGGCGTGCACGAGCCGTGGCGCTGACGCTGCTCGTGACCGGGGCGGCCGCCGGCTGCAGCGGAGGCGGCGCGCAAACGGGAGCGATGATGCCGGCTGCCAACGGTATCGGCGGAAATACGGGGAGCGCTAATGCTACCGTTCGCATTTTCGTGCCGGCCTCGCCGTCGAACGGCTTCGCGCATACGCCGGTCCCGCTGCCACCGGGTGCCAGCAACTTGCCGGTCATGGGCGGCGTGCCGCAGCTACCCATTGCCGCATCGCCGGGTGCCGCGCCGACCGCCTCGCCGCCGCCGGGTGGCCAAGTCCTCGCGATCAACATCGGTGGACCGGCCGCGATCAATCAAACCGTCGCGGTGGGGCCCAACGCGAGCGGCTGTACGCCGGCAGCCGGCGGCACGAGTTGTCAGCTCTCACTCGCGCTTCCGGCCGGCACGTATGCGGGTACGATCGGTGCTCCCAATGCCGCCGCTGCGACGGCCATTGCCTTCACGGTTTCGCCAAGCGGTCAGAACGTGTTCGCACTGACGACCGGCGGCGTGCCGACGCAGATTGCGATCGTTTCGGCGTCGTCGCTCGGTGCACAGAACCAGGGGGGCATCGACCTTTACGGCGCCGGCCGTCACGCGATCGTCGTAGAGGCGCTCGATGCGAACCAGAACGTCATCGTCGGAGGTCCGCCCGCGAATTTCAGTTTGATTATGGCGGGCGGGGCGCTCCCGCTTACCATAACGCAATCGACGGCGGGCGCACCGAACCTTTTCTACGTGACGCCGAGCGGAACGGCCAGCACCGCCTCGGCGTTCTTACGCGCCACGGCAAGCTACCTCGGTCCGTCCAATCCTTGCCTCGCGTCGTCTGCGGTCTGCGCGGGCAACATACGCATTGACGACCGTCAGATCATCGGGGTCGCGAACTCGGCCGCTAACGACGTTACCGTCTACGCCGGCGGCCAAAGCGCGCCGCTAGTTACGGTTGGTTCGGGAGTCACCGATCCGCAGGCGCTCGTGTTCGATGCGTTGGGGAACCTCTTCGTTGCCGATGAGCCGGGAAGCGTCACCGAATACGCGCCGCCCTACGCGACCGCGCCTACGACGATCGTTTCCGGGGTGAACCATCCGCAAGCGCTCGCCGTGGACGCGCGCGGAGATCTCTTCGTCGCCAACGGCAGTGGAAGCAACACCGTAACGCTGTACGCGCCGCCGTACAACGGACTCTCCGAAACGACGATCTCGGCCGGAGTCGACGATCCCGTCGATCTATCGTTGGACGGCAACGCCAATCTCTACGTCGTAAACGAAGCGAACAATACCGTGACGATCTACGCACCGCCGTACGGGAATGTGCCGATCGTGATATCCAAGGGGCTCAACGCGCCCAACTCGCTGGCGTTGGATGCTCGTGGAAATCTGTTCGTCGCGAACCTGAACTCCACGCCGAATTCGGTCGCGGAATACTCGCCGCCATTCAGCAAGGAGAGCGCTCCGGTTGCGACGATCACCAACGGCGTCAACGAGCAGGGCACCATTGGATTGGGCGGCTCGGCCAATCTCTTCGTTCCCAATCAGGGGGCGAATACGGTTACGGAGTACGTCGCGCCGTACGTCAACGCTCCCACGACGATTTCCGGCGGCCAAAGCCAGCCCGTTGCGCTGGCGATCGATGCGCCCGGCAATCTCTACGTCGCCAACCTGGGCAACAACACGATTACGCAATACGCGCCGCCGTATGCCAGCGGGTCATGGACGACCATCAGCAACGGCATCAGCATGCCGGTCGCAATCGCGCTCTCGCCGGTCAGCGGCGCCGGGTTGTCGTTGGTCCCCTAAGCGGCGCGGACGCGCAAGGTATCGCCGTCGAGCGTCACCTCGGCCGCGCAGCCGTCGCGCAGTTCGCCTCGCAGTAATGCGGTCGACAGCGGCGTCGACACGTGATGGGAGACGGTCCGCGCGACGTACCGCGCGCCGCTGCCGGCGCCCATGGAGACGCGCGCCAGATAGAGCTTTGCCTCGTCCGATAGCCGCAAGGTGACGTTGCGGACGCCCAATCGCTCTGCAAGCGCGTCGACGTGAATCGTAACGATCGTTTCGATCTCCGTAAGACCTAGCTCGTTAAACGAAACGATCTCTTCGATGCGATTGAGCAGTTCGCCGCGCAGGGCGAGGGGGAGATCTTCCTCATCGAGATTGGTCGTCAGGATGACGATTGCGTGACGAAAATCGATCGCCCGGCCTTTTGCGTCGGTGACCCTGCCTTCGTCGAGGATCTGCAGCAGAATCGCCGCAACTTCGGGGTGCGCTTTTTCCAGCTCGTCGAAGAGAACGACGCAGTAGGGACGCCGGCGAACGGGTTCCGTAAGCTGGCCCGGCTCGTCGTGGCCCGCATAACCAGGAGGTGCACCGAGGAGTCGCGAGACGGAGTGCGGCTCGGTGAACTCGGAGAGATCGACGCGCACCAGGGCCGCTTCGCTGCCGAAGAGCGCTTCGGCGAGCGCCTTCGCGAGCTCGGTCTTTCCGACGCCGCTAGGTCCGCGGAAGAGAAAGGTGCCCAGCGGTTTGCGCGGGTCGTGGAGACCCGTTCGCGCGCGCCGAATCGCGTTGGCAACGGCGGAGATGGCGCGCTCTTGACCCACGACGCGCCGCCCCAGCACGTCCTCGAGTTGCAGCAAGCGATTGGTTTGGGATTCGGTCAACGAGCTTTGCGGAATCCCCGTCCAGCGCGTCACGACCCCCGCAACGTCTTGCGGTGTAACCGGCGGCGAGACGATCGCGCCTTTATTCGCGAGCGCGACCGAGGCGGCGGCTTCGTCGATGAGATCGATCGCCTTGTCGGGCATGAACCTGTCGGCGATGTAGCGCGCGGAGAGCTGCGCGGCCGATTCCACGGCGTCATCGGTTATCGTGACGCGATGATGCGTTTCGTACCGCCCGCGCAAACCGCGAAGAATCGCGATCGTTTGCTCGACGCTCGGCTCCTCGACCATCACGGGCTGGAAGCGGCGCTCCAACGCCGGGTCGGACTCGACGTACTTGCGGTACTCGTCGAAGGTCGTCGCGCCGATGCACTGGAGATCGCCGCGTGCGAGCTCGGGTTTGATCATCGAGCCCAGATCGAGCGGCGCGCCTTCGGCGGCGCCGGCCCCAACGAGCGTGTGCAGTTCGTCGATGAAGAGCACCACGTCGCGCGCGCTGCGCTTGACCTCGTCGAGGATGCGCTTCACCCGCCCTTCGAACTCGCCGCGATACTTCGTCCCTGCCACCAGCGGGCCCAGCGAAAGCGCGAGGAGGCGTTTGTTCTGCAGCGCGGCCGGGACGGTTCCGGCGGCGATCCGCTGCGCGAGGCCTTCGACGACGGCCGTCTTGCCGACGCCCGGCTCGCCGACGAGGCACGGGTTGTTCTTGCTGCGCCGCGCGAGGATGGAAACGACCCGTTCTATTTCCGCATCGCGTCCGATCACCGGATCGAGTTTCCCCTGCCGCGCCAGCTCGGTCAGGTCGCGCGAAAACGCCGACAAGGTCGGCGTCCCGCCGCGTAGCCGTTTGCCGAGTCCTTCTAAGGGTGAGTCGCCGTCTTGCTCGCGCATCTTCTCGGCCAGCAATGCGCTGCCGGCAATGAGCCCGGCGGCCGCGACCGCAGCTGCGAAGAAGGGCAGGGCGCTGGCCGCGGTACGCTTCTGCGCGCATAACGTGCAGAGGCGCCGTCCGCCATGAGTCATCGTCGCCGGGCGCGTGCCGCAGCTTTGGCAGTCACCGATCATCCGAAAACCCTACCACGGAATGGCGCGCCGTGTTTCGAGGGGCTCCGCCGTCACGGCGTGGCGAGGAAGACGACCGTAACCGAGGCTTCCACGTTGACCTGCCCTTGGTCGAAGGCCGTCGAACGGGCGGTGACCCTCGCGATCGTTCCTTCGCCGAAGTACGTCGCGTTGTTCAGCGCGACGCTCTTGACCCTAACGATGCGAAGGGAAGAGTCCCTTGCCAGTAACTCGGCATTCTTCCGTGCGTCCGCGACCGCTGCGGCTATGGCGCGTTCTCGTGCCGGCTGCGCGTCCGCAATCTCGAATCCGACGCCGTTAATCGCCGTTGCACCCGCGCCGATGCACGCATCGGTTACCTCTCCGGCCTTGGCGATGTCGCGCACCCTAACCGAAAACGAGCGCGAGACCGTGTAGCCATAGCGTTCGCCGGAAGGATTCGCCGGCAACACCGGTGGTGGTGCGTTGTACGTCACGCCGTACTGGCGTAGCGCGATGTCGGTGCGCGCGATACCGATCCGCGCCAGCGATGCGACGATACGTTCGTAGGAGCGGTTATTCTCGGCGAGCGCGTCCGCTGCACTCGCGGAGTTGCTGTCGACGCCCGCCGAAACGATGGCGACGTCCGGCGCGAGCCAGACGGTCCCGCTTCCGTTGACGGTTATCTCGGTAAGCAGAGGCGGCGCGGCGGCGGCGGGACGAGGAGCGACTGCAATGGCGGCGAGCAGGCAAAAGAACCAAAGCTTCATAATACGAGGAGGTCCACCGGCCGGTCGCTTTCTACCTGTTCGGTGACGGCCGTAAGCTGGGTAAAGACGCGTGTAACACGCTGCTGCCACGAGAGGGGATAGAACGTTGGGAATACTTGCCTGGGTCGTTTGCGGTTTAATCGTCGGTCTCGTCGCGCGCTGGATCGTTCCCGGCGAAGCGCCGGGAGGGATAATCGGCGACATCATTGTCGGAATCATCGGCGCACTCATTGGCGGATGGCTCTACCATTTCTTCGGGCACGTCGGCGTGACGGGGTTCAACGTGCCGAGCATGGTGTGCGCGTTGATTGGCGCGATCGTCTTGCTTTGGATCCTTCGCGCCGTTCGGGGACGCCCCGCAGTCTGAAGGGTGCCGCGCTTGGTCGGGGGAAGCTGAACGCTTATGGCCTATGTCATCACGGAACCGTGCATCGGCACCAAGGACAAGTCGTGCGTCGACGTTTGTCCGGTGGACTGCATCCACGGCAAAGATGACGACGAGATGCTGTACATCGATCCCGAAGTTTGCATCGATTGCGGCGCCTGCGTTTCGGCTTGCCCCGTCGAAGCGATCTTTGCCGACTCCGACCTTCCGGAGAAGTGGCAGAACTTCACGGCGATAAACGCCGACTACTTTAAGAAGGTATGAACCCTCAGGTTTCCAGCGAGACCTTCGACCTGTTCTTCGCCTGGGCGCCGTGGGTGGTCGGCGCAATCATCTATCTTTCGTTCTACATCGCAAAGCGCCGTGAATGCGCGACCGTCCCGGCGACCGTCTCGGGACCCGTAACGCAAAGCTTCGCCTGCGCGCAGTGCGGGCGTCGCGGTCCACTCGAACAAATGGTTCCGCAGGACCACGGCGGCGCGGTGGGCTACCGCTGCGTCAACTGCGCGGCCTCGGTCGCGCACTAGGCACCTAAACGGGTTGGCCGTAATCCTTTAAGACGTCGCGGATGCGGGACGACAAGGCAAGGGCGTCGTCCCATTTCCTCTGCCACATGTTCCGTCCGAAGATCAAGCCGACGCAGCCGGCGGCCATCGCGACGTGCGCTTTCCGTAGCGTCGCGTCATCGCCAAGTTTGCTGCCCCCGGAGACCAGCACGAGGCTGCGCCCGGCCGACTTCACGACCTTACGCAAACCGTCGACATCCTCAAATGCCAGGGTGTTGTACGGCTTTGGAAGTTTTGCCGCGTCGTCGGGCTTCCAGACCGGCTCGTTGAGTTTGATGACGTCGGCGCCCATCTCGCAGGCGACCCGGGCGGCGTAGTCCACGGCGTAAAGTGAGTCGATGCCCCCCTTAGCCTTCACGGCCGAGCCGCGCGGATAGGACCAGATCACGAGCGGCATGCCGAAGCGCTCGCAGTCGCGGCGCACGTCGTTGCACTGTGCGAGGTCCAGCTCTTGCGCGGGACTGCCGACGTACAGCGTATACCCGACGGCATCGGCGCCGAGCCGCACTGCGTCCTCCACGGACGACGTCAGCGGACTGAACGCTTCGTCGTCGGGTGGAATATTGGTCTTGCCGTTGATCTTGAGCAGCAGGGGCACGCGGCCCGCGTAATTCCGCTGGTATTTTTCCGCCAAGCCGATCTGCAGCGCGACGCCGGAGAAGTTTCCCGCCACCGCGAGCCGGTATATCCAATCGGTGTCGAGCGCGTCGGGGTTGTCGAAGAAGTCGATCGGCCCGTGCTCGAGGCCTTGATCGATCGGAAGCATCATCAGCGTACCGTTCGCTGGGCCATGCTCGTACATCAAGCGGTGCAGCCGGCTGCGTTTGCCGATCGACAGATTCATGGCATCGAAGGTCGGTCGAAGGATTGAGGTGGAAGTCGCGGCGGTCATAGCGCGCGCTTCGCCGCTCCGCAAAGGTTATCCTGAAGCGGCGACCAAAGGGCCCGCTGTGATTTCGCGGGTCGGTTTCGTCGGCTTGGGAGCTATGGGCGAACCGATGGCTCGCTCGTTGCGTTGCGCCGGCTACGAGGTTTGTGCGACCGTTCATCGCAGCCGAGCAGCGTTAGAGCGTCTGCGCGCCGACGGCGTCACGGAAGCCAGCAACCCTTCCGAACTCGCAGCCGCCATAGACGCCGTCGTAATCTGCGTGCCCGATGCGCCCCAAGTGGAAGAAGTGCTCTTCGGCGCCAAAGGGATTGAGAGCGCGGCGAAGCCTGGCCTACTGGTCATCGATACGTCGACGATTTCGCCCGTCGCGACGCGCTCGTTTGCGCAACGGCTGGCGGGACACGGTGTCGTGTTCGTGGACGCGCCCGTCAGCGGCGGTCCGATGCGGGCGCGCGAGGGCACGCTGACGATCATGGTTGGAGCCGATCCGGATGCGTTCGAGCAGGCGAAGCCGCTGTTGAGCGCGATGGGAACCCCGCATCATCTCGGCCCGGTGGGGATGGGGGAAACGGTCAAGCTGGTCAATCAGATCATCATCGCAAACGTGATGATCGCCAACGTCGAGGGTTTGGCCTTCGCCCGCGCATCCGGCGCGGACCTCGCGGCGGTACGGGAGGTACTCGCCACCGCCACGGCGTCAAACTACATACTAGAAAACTGGCTGCCGAAGACGTGGTTTGCGGGCACGTTCGAGGGCGGATTTGCACTGGATCTCCTACGCAAGGACGTCGCCGCCGCGCTCGATGCCGCTCGTGCGGCGAGCCTTCCAATGCCGGCCACCGGGCTGGCCTATCAACTCTATACGAACCGCCATGCGCAGGGAGACGGCGCGCTGGACTACAGCGCGATCGCACGATCGTATGAACATAACGCAAGAGCTTAAACCGCCGCCCTCCGTCGTCCTCAAAAGCCCGGACTTCAATAAGAAGATACTGGTCGTCGACGACGAGTCCGCGATTCTGCAGACGCTGCGTTTCAATCTCGAGCGCAGCGGCTATGCGGTCGTTACCGCCGGCGACGGGCGTACGGCGATCGCCATGGCGCAGCGCGAACAGCCCGATCTCATCGTGCTCGACATCATGCTGCCGGTGCTGGACGGGGTGGAGGCGTGCAAAGAGATTCGCAAGTTCAGCGCCGTGCCGATCATCATGTTGACGGCCAAGGACCAAGAAATGGACAAGGTGTTGGCGCTGGAGCTGGGGGCTGACGATTACGTCACCAAGCCGTTCGCACTCCACGAGTTTCTCGCTCGCGTGAAGGCTCGTCTGCGCCGTCAGAATGCCATCGCTCCGGGCCACGACGAAGCGATCGCACTCGGCGAGATCGTGCTCGATCCCTCGCGTCAGCAGCTGACCGTGCGCGGAAAGGACGTTGCCCTCGCACCCAAAGAGTTTGGATTGCTGCGCGTTCTCATGGAGAATCACGGACGCGTCGTTACCCGGCAAACGCTGCTCGACAAGGTCTGGGGCTACGACTTCGAGGGAGAGCAGCAGACGGTCAGCGTCCATATCCGTTGGCTTCGCGAGAAGATCGAGGAAGATTCACGTACGCCGCGCCTGATTTTGACGGTGCGCAGCCGCGGTTACATGTTCAAGGCTTGACCCCTGCGGAGTGGTCCCTCGTAGCGCTGCTCGTTGGTGTTGCGGCGGGACTCACGCTCGCGCGCGTTGCGCCGCGCCGCGAGGAGAACGCGCAGCCTCCCGATCCACCCCCGCCGGCGCCGCCATCGGCGCCGCCGCCCTCCGGCGAGAACGTTTTCGCGGCGCTCGTGCGGGCGTTGCCGATCGGCGTCATCGTCGTCGACCGTACGTACCACGTCGAGTTTGCAAATGCCGCGGCGGGAACGACGTTCGGATTCGATCCGGGACGCGCCATCGCGCTGCATGTTATCGAGGCCGTGCCCAACATCGAGCTCGAGCGCCGCATCTCCGATGCGCTGCGCGGGGAAGCCTCGGTGGCACCGCTCATGATCACCGGCACGGCACCGGGGCAGAGAACCTACCGCGTCTCCGTCTATCCGCTCGTCGACGAGAACCAGCAATCGCGCCGCGTCGTCATTTTCTGCGACGACCAGACCTCGCTGATGCGCCTCGACCGCGCCCGCAAGGAGTTTCTCTCCAACGTCTCCCACGAACTACGCACGCCCCTCTCCTCGATCAAACTCATGCTCGAGACGGTGCTCGAGGCGCCTGAAGAGGAAGCACGCGATCTGTTTGTGCCGCAAGCGCTCTCACAGGTCGACCGGCTCAACGCGCTCGTGGGCCAGCTGCTCGATCAAGCCCGCGCCGAATCGGGACAACTGCAGCTCGCGCTGCGTGACGTGGATCTCGAACAGGTCGCCGGACCGATCGTCGCGTCGTTCGAACAGCACGCTTCCAACAAAGGCGTTTCGCTCGAGCTCACCGCGACGCGCCCGGTGCGGGTAGAAGCGGACCCCGACCGGCTCGCGCAAGTCTTCGTCAACCTCATCGACAACGCGCTGCGCCACACGTCGCAGGGCGGCCGCATCCGCATCGAGCTCGATGCCCGCGACAGCGACGCGGTGCTGCGCGTACGCGACACCGGCGAAGGGATTCCTTACCGCGACCTTCCGCATATCTTCGAGCGCTTCTACGTCGTCGACCGTTCGCGAACCCGCGGCAGCGGGGGCGCCGGGCTCGGACTGGCGATCGTCAAGGGTATCGTGGACGCCCACGGCGGAGCGATCTCGGCCGAATCGATGCTCGGCCGGGGCACCTCGTTTACCGTTCGGTTGCCGATCATGCGCATCAAGCGGGAAACGCCGTGAACCGTTGCGCGGCCTTAACGTTCTTAATTGCGAACGGGCAATCGTCTCGCCGGCGAAGAACACGCCACCGCCGTGCTCGCCTTCGCGAAGAAGCCTGCTGAGATCGTGACCGACGTTAAACTGCGGGTCGAAAATATGGACGTCCACTACGGGACGTTCCACGCCATCAAGAACGCATCGCTCGCAGTGCCGGTGAATCGCGTGATGGCGCTCATCGGACCGTCGGGTTGCGGCAAGTCCACGTTTATCCGCGCCTTGAACCGAATGCACGATTTGACGCCGGGTGCACGCGTTACGGGTCACGTGCTGCTGGACGACCGCGACATCTATGCTCCGGACGTCGATCCGGTCACGGTCAGGTATCGCATCGGTATGGTCTTCCAGCGCCCCAATCCCTTCCCCAAATCCATCTACGAGAACGTCGTCTACGGGCCGAGCATTCACGGCCTTCGGGATAAGCGCGCGCTGATGGAGATCTGCGAGCGCAGCCTGCGCCGCGCGGCTCTCTGGGATGAGGTGAAGGACCGCCTCGACCGCTCCGCCATGGCGCTCTCCGGCGGTCAGCAGCAGCGCCTCTGCATCGCGCGTTGCCTTTCGGTCGATCCGGAGGTCATTCTGATGGACGAGCCCGCCTCGGCGCTCGATCCAATTGCGACCAGCAAAATCGAAGATCTGATCGAGGCGCTGAAGAAGGAGTATACGGTCGTCATCGTCACCCATTCGATGCAGCAGGCGGCCCGCATCAGCGACAACACGGCGTTCTTTCTGATGGGCGATTTGCTCGAAACCGGCACGACCACGGCGATCTTTACTAAGCCGAAGGATAAGCGGACGGAGGATTACATCACTGGCCGGTTTGGCTAACGTTCAAATGGCTTCTGTTAAGAAGACCTTAATAAGCAGCCGCTAGACTAGCGGTACGAACACTCCCCACGCCACCTAAGGAGAATCCTTATCGTGTCATGTTCTTTTTTGAGGGTCGGCTTGATGGCGGTCGCCGTTATGCTGGCCGGCACGTCGGCAGCACTGGCGGAAACACAGGCAACACCAGTGGCGCAGACGTCCGGTTCGGCCGATTTCGGCAGTCCTCCGTCGGGTCAGATTCCGATTCTCTACAACGACCGGCACGTTTATAGCAAGCCGGACGTGCTCAAACAGGGC
>Ga0182015_10000438_pt1 | contig 59316 bp, 54 predicted proteins | sample 712P3MmetaG_FD_120478 | JGI IMG/M metagenome (GOLD analysis project Ga0182015, IMG submission 120478) | Permafrost microbial communities from Stordalen Mire, Sweden - 712P3M metaG | ecosystem: Environmental > Terrestrial > Soil > Wetlands > Permafrost | place: Sweden: Stordalen | collected...
GGGAAGACACTTGGTCTCCACTCTTCCGTTTTTTCAGAGAGCGACGCTGAAAACAGACGGCTTAACAATAAAGATCAGGGCAAAAAAGCCGGAAAATGTCCGCAACTGCGAAAGTTGGGCTAACAACCAACGGACCGACGACAAAAAGGCCCCGCTCTCTCGAGCGGGGCCTTTGACGTTACTGACGGTGAAAGCTGACGGCTCTTCTTAGTACATATCACCCATGCCGCCACCACCACCGTGTCCGCCCGGCATCGGAGCTTCCTTCTTTTCCGGAATCTCCGCGACCAGGGCTTCGGTAGTGAGCATCAACGACGCAATCGAGCCGGCATTGGTGAGTGCAGTACGCACCACCTTCGTCGGATCGAGCACGCCTGCCTTGACCAGATCCTCATACTCGTTGTTCAGGGCGTTGAAGCCGTAGTTGGGGTCCTTGGAGTCGAGCACCTTGCCGAGCACGACCGCGCCTTCTTCGCCGGCGTTCTCGACGATCTGGCGCAACGGCTCTTGCAGAGCGCGCTTCACGATGTTGAGCCCGATCTGCTCATCACCATCGAGCTTCAGCTTGTCCAAAGCCGCGACGCAACGTGCCAGCGCCACTCCGCCTCCGGGGACAATGCCTTCTTCCACGGCTGCGCGCGTAGCATGCATGGCATCTTCGACGCGGGCTTTCTTCTCTTTCATTTCGGTTTCGGTCGCGGCGCCGACTTTGATCACGGCTACGCCACCGACCAGCTTCGCCAACCGCTCCTGCAACTTCTCGCGGTCGTAGTCGCTGGTGGTCTTGTCGATCTGGCTGCGAATTTCTTTCACCCGGCCTTCGATCTCCGAGTGCTTGCCCTTGCCTTCGACCAGGGTCGTGTTGTCCTTGTCGATGGTGAGCTTCTTCACCTGGCCGAGATCACTGATCTGCACGTTCTCGAGCTTGATGCCCAGATCTTCCGTGATGGCCTTGCCGCCCGTGAGGATGGCGATATCTTGCAGCATGGCCTTGCGGCGATCGCCGAAGCCCGGAGCCTTGACGGCCGCGACTTGCAGCGTCCCGCGCAGCTTGTTAACGACGAGCGTAGCTAGAGCCTCGCCCTCAACGTCTTCCGCGATGATGAGCAACGGCTTACCGCCCTTGGCAATCTGCTCGAGCAACGGAAGTAGGTCTTTCATAGAGCTGATCTTCTTCTCGTTGATCAGAATGTAAGCGTTCTCGAGAGCAACTTCCATGCGCTCGGGATCAGTAACGAAGTAAGGCGACAGATAGCCGCGGTCAAACTGCATGCCCTCGACAACTTCCAGCTGTGTCTCGAGCGTCTTCGACTCTTCAACCGTGATGACGCCATCCTTGCCAACCTTCTTCATGGCTTCGGCAATGATGTGCCCAATGGTCTCATCGTTGTTCGCACTTATGGTGCCAACTTGGGCTATCATTTCGCCGGAGACAGGCTTGGAGAACTTGTCGAGTTCGCCTTTGCCGCGTTCGCCGGTTTTTTTGTCGAAGACTCCGCAGACCAGAGCTACGGCTTTCTCGATGCCGCGCTTCATCGCCATTGGATTGGCGCCGGCCGCTACTGTCTTTACACCCTCGCGGTAGATTGCTTGAGCTAGGACGGTTGCGGTGGTAGTGCCGTCGCCGGCTACATCCGAGGTCTTAGAAGCCACTTCGCGAACCATTTGGGCGCCCATGTTCTCGAGGCCGTCCTTGAGTTCGATTTCTTTGGCTACGGTTACGCCGTCTTTGGTGATTGTCGGCGAACCGAATTTCTTTTCGATTACTACGTTGCGGCCCTTAGGGCCGAGCGTGACCTTGACTGCGTCGGCAAGAAGGTTGACGCCGCGCAGGATTGCCTGGCGGGACTCTTCGCCGTGTACGATTTGCTTTGCCATGATGCTTTTCTCCTTCGAATATAGAAATCTTTAAACAAAGAGGGCACGGGGGTTCACAGGGTAAACCTTGCGCCCTTAAAACCTAGACGTTAGCAAAGCTACGTCTATAGGTCGCTTATCGGCGTGCGCCGACCGTTTCTTTCTTGTTCGAACTGGCGGAGCTCGAGGATCCGGTTAGGACGCCGAGGACTTCTTCTTCTTTCATGATGATGAAGTCTTCGCCATCGATCTTGATCTCGGTGCCGGAGTACTTGCCGAACAGGATGCGGTCGCCCTCTTTAACGGCGAGAGGGAAGGTCTTGCCTTCATCGTTGGTGCGTCCCTTGCCGGTGGAAATGACTTCGCCTTCTTGCGGCTTGTCTTTTGCCGAGTCGGGGATGATGATGCCGCCTCGGGTGGTGGAAGCTTCTTCCACGCGACGGACCAGAATGCGGTCATGTAGCGGGCTGAATTTTGCCATGGGTGTGACTCCTTTCAAGGTTGGATAGTGAGGTTGACGTTACGTAACCCTATGAATTGTTGTTGGTTAGCGAGTGTTGTTAGCAGTCTCGCCTATCGAGTGCTAATTATAGAGATGTGAGTGTGGGAATGTCAAGGGCGTGAAACCAGTTTCTCAGTTTCAGTTCTCGCAGCTCACGCCTCGTGACTGCGGGGTTTGCTAGAGTCCAGCTTTACCCTGTGTTCTTGACGCTATTTTATACGTTGCGGCGGAGCTGCCTCTGGGCTCGCCCCTTAAAGGGAGGAGGTCTTGGTTGGGAGTTTGGGTTGTTGTACGGAAAGCGCGGTCAGGAAAATGAATACGAGGGAAAAAAGCAGTGCAGGTCTGAATGTTGATTTGGCCGTCGCTCGGGACATCGGAGCCTGCGATGAACCATGACGATTGAGGACGAGTCAGGGCTAACGCCGGGTGGTGGGGGACGCTGTGACCTGGATCACGGCCTAAAGTCTTCAACGCAGAGGGCACGGAACACTGAGTAAGGCAGCATGCTTGCAAAATTGGTGATGGTCGGGCAACCTCTTTAATCATGCAAATCAGATTGCGGGGCGGCGTGGCGCTGGTTGCTTTTTTGGCATTCTTAATTTTTGTCACAACTAGGGGCTTGGCGCAGTCCGAGGCTGGGCCGGAGGAGGGTGGGCACGAGGTGCAGGTTTGGACCGGCGGTGGATACTCGGTTCCGGGCGGGACTTCGCACACCGGGATTTTTGATTTGGGATTGCGTTATGGATGGGTGATTACGGGGGAGCATTTGCCGGGATTTTTGCGAGGGCGATTCGAGTATGCGGTGGATGCGGAACCGGCGTATTTGATTTTTCAGCCGGCGAATACGGCCTATGGAGTGGGATTCAATCCGTTTGGGCTGAAGTGGAATTTCAAGCGGCGGGGGCGGCTGTCTCCTTACTTTGAGCTGAGCGGGGGGACGCTGTTCAGCGATCACAATGTCCCGACGTATACGAACACGGTGAACTTCACGTCGGCGGCCGCGCTGGGGACGCATGTGCTGGGCGCGAAATATAACTGGAGTGTGGAGTTGCGGTATTTGCACATTTCGAATGCGGGGCTGGCGTCGCTGAATCCGGGGCTGAATACGGTGCAGGTGCGCGTGGGAGTGGGGAGGTTTTGGAGGAAGTGAGACGAGATCCTACCACAGAGGCACGCAGACAACGAAGGGAAGCAGCCGGGCGCTCGGCTTCGACTGGAAACCGCGCGCCCGCGGGTGAAGTGGTGAGGCTAGGAGACGGTTACGGAGTGGGTGGAGCAGCAACTCACGTCGAAATGGTAAGTACCGGCCGCGAGTCCGGACGCAATGGTGACGGTCACGAGGTTCGGAAGGGTGATCGCGGGCCCTATGTTGAAGGGCCAGGTTCCGTCCGCCGTGATTCGGCAGCCGGTTGGTGGGACGCCTTGCCACTGCACGGGGTCGCCAGGGTCTCCTGAAAAATCGCTGCAGATGTTCGGGGTTCTGGTAGTTGACATTGTTGTTTCTCCTTTCAAATGGCCGGGGCGCTCGGCTTCGACTGGAAACCGCGCGCCCGCGGGTGAACTGCTGGCGTTAAGGGAAGTTCACGGAGTGCACGGCTGCCCCTTGTGGAGCAGCAACTCGCGTTGAAATAGTAAGTGCCGGCCCCGGGTGTGGACCCAATGCCAATGGTGGCCAGGGTGGGCAGGCTCATGGAATACGACCCGTTCGACCCCTGCGCGGGTGTGAAGGGGAACGTGAGGTCAGGGTCGCCGGATGTTACTTGACTTACGGTGCAGCTGCGGGAACGCCCTGCCACTGCACGGGATCGCCAGGGTCTCCTGAAAAATTGTCGCAGATGTTTGTGGTGGGGGTGGTTGAATCTGTTTTCTTTCCCTTTCCTTTTTTTTCTTTCGTCATGCGTGTGTTCCTTTTGGGTTACCAGGGCGATCGATCGACACAAACCTTCGCTCGAGACTGGAATTTTATTCGTCACATAAACCTTTCGGGTTGGCGAATGCTGGCCTGCGGGGCTAAAGCCCGAGTTGTCGGTGGTTTAGCAGTGCCGTTCGACTCGCTTCGCTCACTCAGGGCAAGCTCAAGGACTGAAGCCGTGCCGTCCCTAGAAGCCGCGCCATCCCCAAAGCATTTATTTCGTGGGCCCGTTCCCGGTGAAGTATGCCGGGAATTTACGGATGTGAAGACTTGATCAACTGCTCGTAAGTCGGATTGCCGGCCAGTTTAGCGAACTCGGGATCGCTCCGAATCTTGTCTGTCGTATAGCCGGCCTGCACAGCCCTGCCCAGCCATTCGATTGCTAATCCGGTTTCGCCGAGTTGGCTATACACTCCGGCCGCGTCAAACAATATCCCTTTATCGTTGTGGCCGTACTGCAGTGCCTGACCCAGATAAAGCAGTGCGTTCTTGCGATCACCGAGCATGGAATAATAACCCGCCAAGCTGCTGAGCAATTCCGCATCGCGAGGATTGACCTTTAAGTCTGCCAACGCGAGTTCGATCGCTTTGCGACTTGGCCCCACCGCCTGATCCTTCTTGCCGCCGTAGTAAAGGGCCGCGGCCAGATTGCCCCAAATGACTTGCTGCTCAGGGTCCAGCTTGATCGCCTCCTGGTAGGCTTTGGCCGCGTTGTCAAACCGATTGAGGCCAAAATACGCTGCGCCGAGGTTTACATATCCGGAATAGCTCGGCCGGATGGCAATGGACTTTTTCAAGGGGTCGATCCCCTTCTCGTATTGGCCCATGTCGTTGTAGATGGATCCGATATTCACATACGTCCCGTACCACTCGGGAGCGATCTGAATAACCTTCGCAAACATTTGCAGGGCTTTGTCATACTCGGCGCGACGCCGGTAGAACGTGCCGAAAAGGTTGTAGCTGTAGCGACTGTTGGGATGGGACTGAATGGCTTGCTGGTAGGCCTTTTCGGCTTCAGTAATTTTGCCTTCGTGTTCATAGGCCAGGGCCAGACCAATGGCGGCTTCTTCATTGGTGGGTTCGAGACCGAGGGCGAGCTGAAATTCGGCAGCGGCCTCGGGCGAGTGGCCAGTGCCGTCTTCGATCAGGCCGAGGCAGACGTGGCCGGCGGTGCCGGCGTTGCCGAGTTTGACGGCGTCATTGCAGCCGGTCTGGGCTGGGGCGATCCATTGCTTTTGCTTGGTGTCGGAATACTTGAGCCAGTAGCTCTCGCCGAGAACGGCTTTGGCCATGCCGAAGTTGGGATCGAGCTTGAGGGCTTCGCGGGCCATCAGGGCGGCGTTGTCGAGATTCTCAGCCCTGCTGTGATCGAGGAGATAGCCTTGCGCCTGCAGATAATACTGGTAGGCTTCGGCTTTGTCGGTGCCGTGGTATTTCAGAGCGGTTTCTTCTTCAGGGTGCAACTGCAGGTGCAGGGCTTCGACAGTTCCTTCAGCGACGTCTTGTTCCACCGAGAAGGCGTCTGTGGTGGGGACGGTGAGGGCGCCGCCGCCAATGGGCGCGCCAGTTTGGGCATTGAGCAGAGAATAAGTGACCTTGACCAGGCCGGCGGACTGAGGCGCGAGGGTGAGAGTGAGCCCGAGGTTGGCGCCGAACATCCGGGCGGCGTCGGGGAGCGTGGAAATCTTTTTGTCCTGCAGGTTGCGCGCGGGGACGACTTCAAAGGCGCGGTCCTCGGTGAGCTTGCCGAGTTTGCTGGCCAGGCTTTCGACCAAACCCTCGCCGAGGGCGGTGAGCTTTGGGTTGCCGTCAACGGCGGTGAAGGGAAGGACGGCCAGGATTTTGGTTTGAGGCAGTCCGATGGGCTGGGATGGAGTGGCGGCGGTACTTGCAGTCGAAGATCGCAACCACCGGCGCGCAGGAGGAGAGGCGAGCAGCGCTACCACAATCAGGACTATTGCCAACGCGGCAAGCCCACGGTACCGGCGAAGATTGCCGGCAGCCGACGGGTCGCGTTTCGGCTTTCCGCCTTGTTGAACGCGGCGCAGGTCATCCAAGAGAACGGCGACGTTGGGATAGCGCGCATCGGGATCCTTAGCCAGGGTGCGAGAAATGACAGCGGCCAGTGGGCCGGGAACATTCTTGAGCGAGGGCGGGTCGTCGTGGACGATGCGGGCCACGGTGGTGGCCAGACTGTCGCTTTGAAAGGGCTGCCCACCGCCGAGCATTTCGTAGAAGACGAGGCCGAGGGAGAAGATGTCAGAGCGGCCGTCATCGCGCTTCTGAAGCAGGACTTCGGGAGCCATGTAGGCGGGAGTGCCACCGGCGGGGGTCATGGTCTCCATGCTTTTGGTGTCGGCGCTGGGACTGCTGCTCCAGGCACGGCGGGCAACACCGAAGTCGAGAATCTTTACCCGGTTGCCGGGAGTGAGCATGATGTTCTCGGGCTTGATATCGCCGTGAATGATGCCTTTTTCGTGAGCGGCCTGCAGGCCTTCGCAGCATTGCGCGGCGATGGCGAAGAATTCGTCGGTGGAAATGGGTTGTTTGAGGCGATGACGCAGAGTCTTGCCTTCGATGTACTCCATCACGACCCAGAGTTCGCCGGCGTGCTCGACTACGTCAAAGATGGAGCCGAGGTTGGGGTGGTTGAGAGCGGAGGCGCGCTGGGCTTCCTTGAGCAGGCGTTTGCGGTCGGCTTTAGTGGACCGGGCGTGAGGCGACATGCGCTTGATGGCGACAAAGCGCTTCAGCGTGGTGTCTTCTGCGCCGTAAACCTGTCCCATGCCCCCCGCGCCCAGGCGCTCGGAGATCACAAAGCGGCCGACAGTGGTGCCGGTGAGGGCATCCGCAGCAGGGTCGACACGAGCAGCCGCAGGGCGCGTCTTGATCTGATCTGCCATGGGCGAGGTGCATGCCGAATTTTGTAATTCTAATCTTAGTCGCGGGGGAAACCAAAGAGAAAGTGGGGAACGGCGTTCACCACCGGGGCACGGAGATAATCTTTAAGGAAACGGCAACCTGGAAGGAGTTTCCGCACGGGAAGACTTGAGTTTTTCCGCATCTCTACAAATGCAGCCGTGCGAGGGTTCTTTGCAACAAGGGCTCAGCTCTTCCATCTGCTCTTCGAGAAGGCGGACAATTTTCCGGAGAGTTTGCTTGCGGGAATCTTTTGCCCGGCTTGTGGTCGCGGGGTTGGAAGCGCGAACATCTGGCTACTCTTCTTTATGTTTGTCCTCTGAGCCACGGATGTTTCGTTGAATTCTTCAATTAAAGTCTTACTTTAACTGTACCACTGTTACCTTTTGATGCAATTAGGTTACGGATAGTACTGTACCCCTGTTACCTTTTGATGCAATTAGGTTACGGATAGTACATGCGTCAAAACTGCTTGTTTTCCCTACCTGTGACAGACCTCCCTTGCTTCCATCCTCCGGCCCCAGCTATTCTTCTGACCTATGTCTACGCTGGTGGAGTGTGTACCGAACTTTTCGGAAGGGCGCGACAAAGCGAAAGTCGACGCCATTGTTGACGCCATGAAGGTGGATGGAGTCTACCTGCTGGACCGCAAGATGGATGCGGACCACAACCGGTGCGTGATTACGCTGGTGGGCGAGGGGGAGGCGATTCAGGAGGCGGCGATTCGCGGAGTCGGGAAGGCCGCGGACTTGATCGATCTGAATGCGCATAAGGGCGCACATCCGCGAATGGGTGCGGCGGATGTGGTGCCCTTCATTCCGATTGATGGAGTGACGATTGAAGATTGCGTAGCCATGGCGCGGCATGTGGGCGAAGAGGTTTGGAAGCGATTTCAGATTCCGGTTTATCTGTACGAGGCGGCTGCGGCGACACCGGAGCGGCAGAATCTGGAAAACATCCGGCGCGGGCAGTTTGAGGGGATACGGGCGGAGATTGGGACGAATGCAGCGCGGAAGCCGGATTTTGGCGAGGCCCGGATGCATCCGACGGCGGGGGCGACGGTGGTGGGAGCGCGGAAGTTTTTGATTGCCTACAACGTGTTCTTGAACACTCCGGATGTCGAAATCGCGAAGAAGGTGGCGAAGGCGGTGCGGTTTTCGAGCGGAGGCATGCGGTTTGTGAAGGGTGCAGGATTTTTGGTGCGGGGTCTGGCGCAGGTCTCGATGAATCTGACGGATTTCGAGCAGACGCCGGTGCATCGCGTGTTTGAAATGGTGAAGCGAGAAGCGGAGCGGTATGGAGTGGTGCCGGTGTCGAGCGAGATCGTGGGATTGATTCCGAAAAAGGCGCTGGAGCAGGCGGCGGAGTGGTTTCTGCAGGTGGAAAATTTTGATTCGTCTTTGATTTTGGAAAACCGACTGACGGCGGTGATGAGTGGGAAGATGGTAGTGGGCGGATTGCGGGCGGGAGTGGAACCGTTCGTCGAACAACTGGCGGCGCCTACGGCTACGCCGGGCGGCGGCAGCGCAGCGGCGGCAGCGGGTGCGATGGCGGCGGGATTGGCGACGATGGTGGCGGCGATGTCGCGAGGGAAGAAGGCGTATCTGCAATACGAGTCACAACTGAGCGCGGCGATCGGGCGGCTGGGCCCGTTGCGGGAAGAGTTGAAGGCTGCGGTAGATAAGGACGCGGAGTCTTACAATGCTGTCATGAAGGCTTACCGGCAGGCGAAGGCGGATCCTGCGGGGGCCGACGTGCTGGTCGATGCCGCGGTTAAGTTGGCGACCGTTATTCCGCTCAGTGTGGCGGAGAAGGCGTATGAAGTGGCGGAGATTGCGCAGAGCCTGTTTGCCGTCAGCAATCCCAACATGAAGTCGGACTTGACTACGGCGCAAGCCCTGGCTGGGGCGGCGATTACGGGCGCGCTGGCGAATGTGGAAATCAATCTGGCCGCGCTAAAGGAGCAGACTTTCGCGGCGGAGGTACGAAAGAGGATGGACCTCATCAAGCGGTGAACTCGATGCTTTATACTCGGGACGTGGCTGAAAATGACTGGGGCGGGGACAGCAAGAGACGACGCAGCTAGTCACGTCTCTACGGTATGGTGATCTCTGCTCCGGATGCCATTCAATAATTTTGCGCCAACCGAGTGGAAAGTTCCACAGCGGGGTTCAGGCGTGAGGGGTAGGAAAACTGCGCTTCACATACTGCGCTTCACATAAGGACCTCCGCCATGAGCCGCTCGGCATGGTTATCCATCTCAATCCTGCTGCTTTCTGCCGTATCATTTCTTTTGAGTCTGAGCGGCTGCGGTGGTGGCGCTTCATCAGGGCCGCCCCCCGCGAAGGCCAGCTACACGCTCGGTGCCGCAGCGTTGAGCCCAGCTTCGGTCACAGCTGGAGGCACGGCCACAGCGACCATCACCGTGACTCCGGTCAGTGGGTATACCGGCAGTGTCAGCCTTTCTTGCAGCAGCATCACCGGCGCGACCCCGCCTCCCATTTGTTCCTTCAGCGCGTCTCCAGTCGTGATTAGCGGCACGGCTGCGGCCACGTCAACGCTGACACTCTCTACGTCGATCGGCACACCCGACACTAGCGTTACGATCACCGTCACCGGAAGCGATGCTAACGATTTGGCTCCCAGCAACGGCCCTCAGACGTTGACCTTGACGATGGCATCGGTGATTCAGCACGTGGTAATCATCTTCCAGGAAAACCGCACGCCCGACAATTTGTTTCAGGGACTGTGTCTTCCGCCGAACGGCAACCCCAGTAACTGCAACAGCATGAACCCGACCGCCTCCCAGTACGACATCGCCAGCAGCGGAACGGACTCGACAGAAGCGACGATCACGCTAGGTCCGATTGACCTGGGCACGACCGCCACCAATGGCAACCCGGATAACTACGATCTGAGCCACGCCCACAGCGCTTTCGTGGATATGTGCGACCTGAACCCGGCCACCGGAAAGTGTGCGATGGATGGCGCTAACCTGATCCCATATTCGTGCGAGTCGTCAACCGGCCACTGCCCACCACCCCCGAACCCGCAGTTTATGTACGTGTATCCGAACGACGTTCAGCCATACTTGACCATGGCCAAGCAGTACGCCTTTGCCGATCACATGTTCCAGACCAACGAGGGGCCAAGTTTTCCGGCTCATCAATTCATCATTTCGGGGACGTCAGCGCCAACGGCAACCAGCCCTTTGTTTGCGGCCGAGAACCCAGGAGGGGTTGCCGGCGCCGCGGGTTGCATCGCTCCCGCCGGCGCGACGGTTAAGCTGATCGATGCTGCGGGCAGTGAGACCAGCAACCCGCCGATTTACCCTTGTTTTGAGCATCCCACGCTCACGGACTCGCTCGATAATGCAAACATCAGCTGGCGCTATTACGCGCCGTCGGCTGGCTCTATCTGGACTGCTCCCGATGCGATTGAGCACATGTGCGTACCGAGTGCCCCCACTGGGGGAGAGTGTACGGGATCGGATTGGACCGGCATGTCGCCGAAGGTTGTCGTCAACCAAGACCAGAACAACGCGCAGATCCTCACCGACATCGCCAGCACTCAGCTCCAACAAGTGAGCTGGGTGATTCCTACTGGCCAGGATTCCGATCATGCCCAAAGCAACAACGGTTGCGGTCCATCCTGGGTAACTTCGCTTGTCAACGCCATCGGCAACAGCCCCTATTGGTCGAACACGGTCGTCATCCTCACCTGGGACGACTGGGGAGGTTGGTACGACCACGTTCCGCCGGCGGTCATCGTCAACAACAGCAGTTGGGGATCGGGATATGTGTACGGATTCCGCGTGCCCATGGTTGTGATGTCGCCTTACGCCAAGCCGGCCTACATCTCACACATTACGCATGACTTTGGAAGCATTTTGAAGTTTATTGAGTCGAACTTCAATTTGCCGTCGCTCGGCTATGCAGACGCTCCGGCCGACAATCTCGCCGACATTTTCAATTTTGCTCAGAACCCGATCGGGTTTCAGACCATCCAGCAACCGCCACCGCCGCTCGATGCGGCAACGTGCGCCAGCGCCTCGGGCCCGGCCACAGATCCCGATGATGACTGAAGTGAAAACGGGGGGCGGTGGCCTGGACAAATTCCTGGCGGCGGAGTGTGCAATGGTTGTGCCGGAGGTAATGCTGTCCCAAAATGATCACTAGACAGGTACCTTTGGCTGGGCAGGGAACTGGTTGGCTGGCTTAGAATAGAGGGGGCTAGGTAACGGGAAGGCATAAACCTTGCATCTAAATCGCATGACACGGGGGAAATCCCGTTCGCTATTTTGTGGGTTCAGGGTTAAGAAAACTATTATGAGGACCGAGGCAGTTATGAAAACTGTGAAGTCTTGTTTATCTTTTGTAACGCTGGTTGTGCTTTTCGTGGGCATGGCGAATGCCATGCCTCTGAGTTCGTCGACGCGCTCGGTGGTTCCGGCGGATTTGCAGCAGTTGATTTCAGTGGATTACCGGGCGCTCCGAGACTCTCCGACAGCGACCGCCTTGAAGACACAGATAATGGATTCGCAGGAAAGCATTAAGCAGGCCGAGGACGCGCTGAAAGGTGTCGGCGTCAATCCCGATAAGGATATCGACACGCTCACCCTACCCTCGTTTCGTACTGCCAAGCAGGGGGTCAAGGTGATCTTTATCGCCAGCGGGCCCTTCAACACGAAGGCCGTGCTCAAGAAGTTGACGCTGCTGAAGATCAAGCCCACGAAGTATCGCAACTCGAGTCTCTATCCCATGGATGGCGGCTTCGTGATGACCTTTCTCGATGACAGCACGCTGCTGTTTGGCGAACCTTCGGCGGTGAAACTCGGTCTGGACACGCGTGACGGAGATATCATGGGCGTCGATACGAACTCGACCATGGCCGACATGCTGTCCAACGTCGATGCAGCTCCTTTCTGGAGCATCCTGGACCAAATGGGTACGCAGAATATGGTGCGTTCGGCGCTGGGTGATGCGGCCAAGATCGCCGACTACGAGACGGTTAAGAAGCGGGTATTGGGTTCGTATTACACCATGGACTTTTCGAGCGGCGTGAACTTCGATCTGACGGTTGTGACGGCCGACTCGATCACGGCGGGGACGCTCTCCATGGTGATGAAGGCTGCCATTATGTACAAGAAAAGCAGCGCCACGCCCGTTGAAAAGGCAGCCATGGATATGGCCACGGTCGATTCCGATGGCCCGAAGTTTTTGATGCACTTCAAGGACAGCGACGCGCAGTTTCAGTCATTGATGCATTCGCCGCTATTTGCAGCGCTTTCGCACTAGGAAGGGCAAACCTTACCACGGGAGGCACTGAGACCACGGAGAAAAAGCGTGGTCTCGGCGCCTTTGTTTCTTGGGCTCTTTCTTTCCCTACGTTTTTCCTTCTCCGTGCCTTCGCGTCTCCGTGGTGAAAACCTACTTGGGTTTGCGCGTGGCGCGTTTCTCGCGGGCCCAGCCTTCCTTCACGATCTGTTGTGCACGGCCGATGGCTAGCGCGTCCTCGGGAACATCACGGGTGATACACGACGCTGCGCCCACATAAGCGCCTTTGCCCACGCGCACGGGGGCGACTAGAGTGCTGTCGCTCCCGATGAAGACTCCGTCGTCGATCACAGTCTTGTGCTTAGCCACGCCGTCGTAGTTGCAGGTGATGGTTCCGGCGCCGATGTTTACGCCCGCGCCGATTTCCGCGTCCCCGAGATAAGTGAGGTGATTGGCTTTGGATCCCTTGCCCAGCTTAATCTTCTTGGTCTCGACAAAATTGCCGACGTGCGCGCTTTCTCCGATATCGCTGCCGGAGCGCAGATGAGAATAGGGACCGAGGACGGCACTGGGGCCAATGCGGGCTTCTTCCAGAATGCATCCCGGACGGATCAGAACGCCGTCGCTAATTTCGGAATCGCGAATCACGCAATAGGAGCGAATGCGGCAAGCAGCGCCGATGCGCGATTTGCCCAGAATCTGAACAAAAGGTTCGATCAGGGTATCGGGGGCGATTTCAACGTCGCTATCGATCACGCAGGTGGCAGGATAGAAGATGGTGACACCCTCGGCCATGAGTTCATCGCACTTGTGCATGCGGATCTGGCAGTCAATGAAAGAGAGTTCGGCGCGCGTGTTGGCGCCGAGAACTTCGCGCGAGTTTTCCGTTTTCGAGACTACGACGCGCTGCCCGGCCTGGCGCAGGACTTCGGCCATGTCGGTGAGATAGTACTCGCCATGCGGGTTGGCGGTGGAGAGTTTGCCGATGTGCGAGAACAATTGCGGCGCGGCGAAGACGTAGAATCCGGCGTTGATCTCGTGAATCTTTTTCTGGGCCGGGCTGGCGGCCTTCTCTTCGACGATGGCCCGAACCTCGGCGCCGTGGGCATTCTTCCGGATAATGCGGCCGTAGCCGGTGGGGTGGTCGAGGTCGGCGCTGAGCAAAGTCATGGCGGCCTGCTCATCGAGTTGGAAGTTGAGCAGGCGGGCGATGGTTTGGGGCGTAATCTGCGGAGCATCTCCCGAGAGAACGACGATGTGGTCGTAGGCGGAGAGTGCTGGCTGCGCGACCATCAGAGCATGGCCAGTCCCGCGCTGCGCAGCCTGCAGGACGAAATTGACGCCGGTGTGGGCGACGGCAGAGCGGACTCGGTCGGCTTCGTGGCCGATGATGGCGAAGACATCGTTGGGCGGGACTACGCGCGTGGCGGCCGCAATCACATGGGCGAGCAGCGGCTTGCCGCCGACTTCATGCAGCACTTTGGGAAGCTGAGACTTGAGCCGCGTGCCTTTGCCGGCGGCCATGATGGCGACGGCAACGCGGGGGGCAGAGGCCGCGGCGGTTTTCGAAGAAGGTGCACTCCTGGATTTCTTCATTCGCCCCACTATACCTTGAGCCGGAAGAGTACAGAAGAGGGATGCTGGCTTCCTGGTCAAATGGACTATCTCCTGCTCCACGACATAAATCTCGGCAGAATGTGCACGACTTGTGGTGAACCGTCAAGGGGAGGAAAGAAGAGACTCCGAAATATGTCATTGAGCGCGAAATCCTCGATGCGGGAAGTTTGACGCAGGAGCAGGTTCCGGCGATTTCGCAAAATCCTGTGGCGTTTTGAAGAACCTGGGGCCGCAGTTTCAGTGGCTTGAGAGCTATGTCACCCAGGACCAGACTGCGTCGATATCACTCCCAATGAAGCGATGGTGCGGGAACATGCCAAAAGGGGTGGCTTTCCCGCGAACCCGTGTTTCGGAACTGAATCGGATCATCGATCCCACTTCGGCTGAAGGGATTGGCGGACTTTGGAGCTGTCGCGTGGACGGGAAGCTTACCTCAGACGCTAAAGTGCGGATGTTTTTTGAGTGGCTAACGACACGACTCGCGCCTTCCCAAACCTATCGAAGGGAGGGTTTCCGACGTCCGCCTCCCTCACAGACCCAGGCCGCCGTCGACGGCCAGGATTTGGCCTGTAATGAACTGAGGCGCGGTGGCGAAGAACAGGACGGCCGCGGCAATCTCGTCTGCACGCCCATTGCGCCGCATCGGAGTCTGGTTGGCCATGCGTTTCATGAAGGCGGCGGCCGACTTCTCGCCGAGATCGATCATGCCGGGAGCGACCGCATTGACGGCAATTTCGGGTGCCAGCGCCTTTGCCATGACCTTGGTGAGCATGTGCAAGGCGGCTTTGGAGGAGCAGTAATGCGCGTGCGTGGCCCAGGGACGCAGGCCGCCCAGCGAACCCATGTGAATGATCTTGGCTGCGATTTCTTCCCGTCGCTTCGATCCGGTTCGTTTTCGGCGCATCCACTTCAAGGCTTCCCGTGAGACCAAGAATGGTCCACGAGTGTTGGAGGCGAACATCGCATCCCACTGGCGCAGGGTGAGGCGCTCGAAGTCAGCGGCGGCATAGTTGGCGGCGTTGTTGACCAGGATATCGATGTGGCCCAGTTCGCGTCCCGCCTCTTTCAACATGGACTTGACGCTGGCCTCATCTGTAACGTCGCAGTGCAAGGCGAAAGAGCGCACCCCAAGGCCGGAGAGATCGATGACAGTGCGTTGGGCCTCCCGGGCGGAATTGCGAAAGGTGATGGCGACATCGGCGCCAGCTTGGGCGAGAGCGAGGGCAGAGGCGCGTCCCAGACGCCGGGCGCCGCCGGTGATGAGGCACGTCTTATCGCGCAGAGGTTGGGAACCAAGGAGAGCCATTTTCGGATTTTACTCCTGAACTTTGCTCCTGATCCGGGAAGGCCATTTCATGCCAGGGACCGTCACCTGCGGTTTTTACTTGCCAGAGGGTGAGGCAGTAACGGTAAAATCGCGGCGTGCCGGAGTCCCGCCAGGTCGTGGTTTATTCGCGCAAGGGATGCCATCTCTGCGAATTGGTGAAGGAGAGCCTTGCCAAGCTCTCTCGCCGCGGCGGATTCACCTGGCGGGAGGTGGATGTGGATAGCGACAGCGAACTGCGACGGCAGTTCAATGACGAAGTCCCAGTCGTGTTCATCGACGGGCGCAAGGCCTTCAAGTACCGCATGGACGAGCAGGAGTTTCTACGGAAGCTGGCGAGCTAAGGGGGTTGGACTTTCGTCATCTGCCGTAGGAGGATATCGAGGTAGAATGTCGCCATGTCCAACCCGCAACCATCACCACAGAGAAGCTCTCCGCGCGTCAAAGTGAGCGTCCCGGTAGAGCTGCGTGTCCCTGGCAACGATATTCCCCACCGTGGCGCGACCTCCGACATCAGCGAAAGCGGTTGCTATATCGAAACGATGTTCCCATTTCCCATCGGGACCATTTTCGAGATGACTCTCCAGATTGACGGGACGATACTTGCGCTGGGCATAGTCGTCACCTGTCACACGCAGGTGGGAAACGGGATCAAGTTCACCAAAATGTTGCGCGAAGACCAGGAACAACTGCGTGCCTATGTGGAGGCCGCCCAGCAAACCGAATAAGTCGTTTGCGGTGTGGCTCCGCTAGAACCAGACCGCCGCTCAAGTCTCCCACACGGCCTAAATCGGGCCCTTTCCGATACAATCTCTCCCTGCCATGTTGCGCACCCAACTCTACGCCGATCCCAACAACGTCTTTGTACACGATGCGATCCTTGCCTCCTGCCGACAGCATCCGGAGAAGACTGCGCTGGTGGATACTTCGTGCGGGCGGCGGATCACGTATGCGGAATATGGAGAGACGGTGGAAGCGCTGGCTCGCGGGCTGGTTGAGGCCGGGCTGAAGCCGGGAGAAGTGGTCGCCATCTTTCTGGCCAATTCGTGGGAGTTCTGTGCGGCTTACCACGCGGCAACTTTGACGGGGGGGATTCCGACGCTGCTGAATCCGACATATCGCGAGCGGGAAGTGCGGTACCAGTTGGGGAACTCGGGGGCAGTGCTGCTGATCACCGATAGAACGAATATTGACGGCATCAATCTGGCGGGGCTGCCGAATCTGCGGCGAGTATTTTGCACGCGAGAGCAGGGAAGCGGAAGCGAGCGGTTTTCCAATCTGCTGAAGCCGGTAAGCGCAACGCTGCCGCGGCCCCATCAAGGCTCAGAGAAGACTTTGGCGGCGCTGCCCTATTCGAGCGGCACCACGGGGCTGCCCAAAGGGGTGATGCTTTCGCATTACAACCTGGTGGCCAACGTTTATCAGTTTCTGGGAATGCGGGCGACTGTGCTGAACTCCAAGGACAATATTCTTTGCTTCCTGCCGCTCTATCACATCTATGGCTTGAATGTCATGCTCAACCCGGCGCTGATTCTGGGAGCGACGCTGGTGCTGATGCCGCGCTTCAATGTGGGACAACTGACATCGCTGCTGACGGAGGAATCAATTACCACCATGCCGCTGGTGCCCCCGGCAATGAACGCGCTCTGCCAGGCAGCGGAGGCCGGAGAGTTTCCGAAGAATCACAGGGTGCGCTGGGTGAAGTCTGGAGCGGCGCCGCTGGCGCCGGACCTGCCGCGAAGATTCAGGGCGCTGACGGGCATTCTCGTGTGTCAGGGTTATGGGATGACGGAAGCTTCGCCCGTGACCCATGTGGGTTATCTGGAGCCCGAACTGTACCGACCGGACTCGATCGGGCATCCGGTGGCGCAAACGGATTGCCGGGTAATCGGGCAAACCGATCCGGAGATTTCTGCGAGCAGTGCGGCGGAGGTTCCTGCGGGCGAGCCGGGAGAGTTGGTGATGCGCGGGCCGCAATTCATGCAGGGTTACTGGAATGAGCCGGAAGCGAGTGCGGCCGTGCTGCGCGACGGATGGTATTGGTCGGGTGATATCGTGACGCGCGACAGCGAGGGATTTTACCGGGTGGTCGACCGGAGCAAGGAAATGATCAAGTACAAGGGATTTTCCGTGGCGCCAGCGGAGGTGGAGGCAGTGCTGCTGGAGCATCCGGCGGTGCGGGAGTGCGGCGTTGTGGGCCGGCCCGATCGAGTGGCGGGGGAGATTCCAGTGGCGTTCATTGCCTTGCGCGAGGGATTTGTAACGGGCAGGAAGATGGAAGACGAATTGTGTGCGTTCGTCGCCGACCGCTTGACCCACTACAAGCAGCCGCGTGAACTGCATTTTGTGGAAGCTGTTCCTAAGACGGCGTCGGGAAAAATCCTGCGGCGCGAGCTGCGGCAGTTGATTCGGTGAGAGGGTTCCGAGTTCTGAAAGAATTCGTGAAAACGATTCAGGCTATCCATCACGCCGGGGCAGTCCCGCTAACGCGCAGGCCATGCAAAATTCGGGTGCGGATGAGGGAATCATTTCCCCAATATGAAGGCGGACTGATGACGGGACGGATGATCGCCAAGTTCTATCCCGGGGCGCACCCGAATCTGGAGTGAAGACAAGCTGCTACTTTTCCACTGCGCTCTCGCCCGCGATTTTCCGGGTGACCAGGAAGCTCCAAATGATTTCGTTGGCGTTGAGGTCGTTGCTGGTCTTACCGACTTCTTTTTCGGACAAGTACTGCTCGCCTCCGGGCCAGGTATTGCCCCCGCCCTTGACGCTGTAAAGAACGACCTGTGCGTTGTCCTGGCAGCCGCCGTAGGTGAAGGTTTTAGTTTCCTTACCGTTCTTCTCTGAAGCGGGCAGTTTGCCTTGGGCTGGCTTTTCTCCGCAGCGGTCGAATTTGGCCCACGTCTTGGCGCTGTCTTCGGCGGAGAGCACGGCGAAGCGGCCTGGTTTGTAGGTGCCTCCGCCGTAGGAAATGATGGGGTCATCGGTGCCATCCATGAACAGTGCGGGCACGGGACGCGAGGGCAGGCAGATCATCGTCTTGGGAAGGGAGGCGCTGATTGCGGCAATCGCGGCGACGCGATCGGCCATGGCGCAGCCCACGCGCAGCGCCATGAAGCCGCCATCGCCCAGGCCCGTGGCGTAAGTGCGGCGGGTGTCTACGGAGTACTTGAGGGCGAGCTGGTCGAGCATCTGGTTAAGAAAAGCTACGTCGTCTGCCGGTTCTGGCTTGTTCTTGGTCTCGTCGGGGCTCTGTCCTCCACTCTGCCCGCCCCCGGGGTATCCGCCGCCACCCCCGGGATAGCCGCCTCCACCGCCAGGAAACCCTCCGTGACGGCCATACCCGCGCCGCGGCGTTGCCGTCGACGGCTGCTCCGGCCTCACTCCTATATTCCACTCTCCGCGGGTGGCGTTGGGATAGACCGCAATCACGCCATCCTTATCGGCGAGCTGGTTAAAGTGCGTGAGCCGTGGCATGTCGTCGGCATTCTGGTTGCGGCCGTGCAGAAGAATGACGACAGGATAGTGTTGCTGCGAGTCGTAACCCTTGGGCAAATGCACCACGAAGTTGCGGGAAATGTCATCGACGGTGACTTTTTCCTGGGCGTCCTGCGCCCCTAGAGGAGCCGCGAACAGCAATCCGGAGATGCAGATGGTGAGCACGCATTCGCGCCGCAGCCCACACCAAGGGTGCCGCCACATTCCCACCGCTTTAGACCTCATTTGCTGGTGACCTTTCCCAATCCTTGGGCCGGCGTGACACCCACTTTGACCCGGGCCTTGATTTCGGGAGCCCAAGGCTGAATGCCTACGCGCAGACAGTCCGTCGATTGGCCCGCCATTCGCATAAGAATCACCAGTGTATGCCCGGGTTGCTAAGCGGATGTCGAGAGTTTTGCAAAGTTTTGTAAGCTCACGTCGAATGGCTGAACGGAGGCGGGAACTTTCTTCACGGGCACCGCGTACTTATCTAGGACACGGCGCTGAACCTTAAGGCTGAACCGGCGCCGGCACCGGGAGGCATTATGGACGGCAACACTGTGGGACTGGCGGCAGTGGTCATGGTCTTTGGCATCCCCATGGCGGCCATGTACACTTTTTTCCGCGTGCGCAAGCTGCGCAGCGAAGAACGTTTGGCGGCGATTGCCCGTGGCGTAGAAGTACCGATGCAGCCGGAACTCTCGGAGGCGGCGCGTTCGCGGCGCTCGGGAATTCTGCTGGTGGCCGGGGCTCTCGGCTATATCGTGACCTTCGCTCTGATCGGACGCCAGGAACCGGACGCGGTGATCGCGGCTACGTTTGGCGTGATTCCGTTGGCGATAGGGCTTGGCTTCTTTGTCGATCACGCCCTGATCCGGCGGGACGCGCGCGTGCACTGAAGTTCGCGTGCCGGACGCCTCAAAAGCCAGTGACAAACTTGTACTGAGCGTCGGTTAAGGGCACGACGCTCAGTCGTCCTTGTCGCACCAGCGGTGAATCGGCGAACAGCTTATTTGCCTTGACCTGGGCCAACGTCACCGGCTTGGCCAGCGGCTTGCCAGCTTTGATTTTCACCTGGGGATTCTTTGCCTCCGACGCGTCGACCGACACAACGGACGCAGTTCCCACTGCGCTTTTCTCATCTCCGGTGTGGTAGATGACTAACTGCTCGCCCGGCTTCATTTCGCGCAGGTGTTTGACCGCGACAGGATTGGTGACGCCATCCCAGACCGTGGTGTTTTCGCGCTGGAGATCGGCAAAGGAATAAACAGTAGGTTCGGTCTTGAGAAGATAGTTCATGGGCAAAATTCTCCTCGGCGGTTAGACTCCACATCCAGCATCAGACAATCGAAAGCCATCTATTGCGGCTTGGCGTTGGGATCCGGGGGGGATGTCTTGTCGTCTTTTTTCTCTTCGGGGTGGTCCTGGTAGATCGAGTACTGGCCTTGGGGGCGTTTCAGCTTGATGGTGAGATCCATCTTAGCCCGGTCCACTTCATAGTCCTCGCCGAAAGTCTGGAATCCCGAAGCCAGCACTTGCACGCGTAGTTTGCCGTAGGGAATGTCGTCAAAGCTGGTCTTGCCCTCGGAGTCGGTTTTGAGTTCGAGTCCGCCCTTGCTTTGCTTGCCCTGAGCATTTACGGGGTGCATGATCACGGCGGCGTTGCGAACGGGTTTGCCGTTGTCTTCCTTCACGATGAGAAAACTCAGCGTGGCAGTGGGGTCGTCGTTAGGGCCGCGCTGTGCGACCGCAGCTCCGAGCAGGCAGAGAATCAATAGCAGCAGGCCGGCAAGTGCCGGCTTTTTCCATTCGCTCTTCATTTTGCCTTCATTCTTATCTTCCAACGATCTGATCTTTGGACAATCTTAGCTCTGCACCGTAGCTCCACCGGTTCTTTCTCTGGACATTCTAACGAGTGGGACGTGCAGGGGAAAGGAAGAAATGGAGCGTGCGTGAATTAAGGCTTCTCAGCGGACGGGCTTTTGCGCGGCGGGCGCGAGTTGTATAAGGTCGCTGGCCACGCGGGCGGTGTTGTGACGGGCGACGCCGGCTTGTTCGAGGTAATCTCCCAGTACAGGGATCACGCCCAGAGCTTCGATGGCATCGAGATCGGCAACGATCTGGCAGGCGCCCTCCAGCGCATATTTGGACTTGAGTTCCGAGGAGACGGGTGTGCGATTGATCATGGCGTAGTCGAAGATCTGCTGTCGGGCGTGGCGATTGAGCGCGCGAATGTGATCGGCGGCTGTAAGGTCCAGACTTTCGTTGGCCTGGGTCATCAGGTTGCAGATGTAAACCTTGGTGGCCGGCGAGTTGACGATGGCATCGGCGATGCCGTGCACCAGCAGGTTGGGGATGAGGCTGGTGAACAGAGAGCCGGGACCGATGCTGATGATATCGGCGCGGGCAATGGCGTCGAGCGTCTGCGGCAGAGGGTCGACGTTGGGCGGAACGAGAAAGAGTTCCTGGATGCGGACTTTGCTGGCGGTGATCTTGGTTTCTCCGCGGACGCGAGTGCCATCCTCCATCAGGGCTTCCAGTTCGATGTTGGAGGTGGTGGCGGGATGAATGTGTCCGCGGGTGACCAGAATCTCCGAAGAAAGCCGCACCGCTTCGGAGAAGTCCTGTGTGATGTCTGTCAGAGCGGCGAGAAAGAGGTTGCCGAAGCTGTGACCTTCAAGGCCCGAGCCTTTTGCGAAGCGATGGCGGAAGAGCTGGGAGAGCAAAGCCTCATCCTCGCTAAGGGCAACGATACAGTTGCGGACATCGCCGGGGGGAAGCATGTTGAGTTCCTTGCGCAAGCGGCCGCTGGAGCCGCCGTCGTCGCTTACCGTAACCACGGCGCATAGGTCTCGAATGAGGGGCGAGTCGGGCCGGGCCACGGCCACCTCTCCCGGGGCGAGAGCGAAACGCTTGAGTCCTTTGAGCAACGTGGAGAGGCCGGTGCCGCCCCCGATGGCGACTACGCGGAGGCCACGTTCGCGCGTAGCCTTCTCCAAGGACAAAAGATCAGCGATTCTGGTTTCCATCCGAGAACTTGTCTAAAACGATTCGTCTTCCCGGAAGGAGCTTTCCGGCGCAGCGAGGTCGGCAGCCGGATCCGGGTACAACAGCTCGGTAAAGCGAGGATCTTCGGCCAGGTTGTGGAAGTCGGAGTCATTGCGCGCCTGGAAGCGCAGGCTGGAATTCAGGTGAAGCGCCTCATCCAGATGCTTGAGAGAGTCTTCCACGTGACCGGTAAGACAGTCGAGTGCGGCCAAGCCATAGATGACAAAATCCGTCTTGGGCGCCTGCTTGAGCAGTTTTTCAATGTGCTCGCGAGCGGTGACGTAATCTCCGATATTCATGAGAGAGACGGCGAAGTCGTAGTGTTCTTCCACGCTCTTGAACTGCTGCGTGGCCGAGCGCTCGAGGTGTTGGTTGCAAGTGCTGAGATGGACGGCGGCCCGGTCGGTCAGTTCCTTGCTGGGCCCGGCGAGCACTTTCTCAAATAGCGGTTTCGCCTTCTCGAACTTGTGTTCCTGCAAAGCACGCAGTCCGGCTTCATAATTCTGCAGGGCTTGAGTGATGCGGGGGTCGTCCGCGACGGATGATTTCTTGGGGTTAGCCTTCTGAGCCATGTGAAGAATTTTTCCTGTGCTCGTCGTAATGGGGGACTCCTTGGCTCCAGAAACTTGAAGAGCCGATACTCAAGTATCACTCAAAGGGCGGGTGGAGGGCAATTGTTATAGTGGGAGTAGTACCGAGTAGCTAGTACCGAGTACCGAGCAAACGCGGTCATTCTCGGCACTGGCGACTGGGGACTAGTTGATGGTCGCGGCCGATTGCAGATCGATCTGCTTCCACTCTCCCTTGATGATGCCTGCGCGGATCTGGGCAGCGGTCTTGCCCTTCTGGTGCTGCTGATAGGAGTAGTAGAGCTCTTTCAGACAGGTGGCGCATCGGGCGCCGTGTGTGTCTTCGTAACAGCTATGGAGGCTATTGTGGCCCATGCGGTCGCAATAGCAATAGCAGGGCTGCTGGTGGAGCACGGCTGGAATCTTCGACGCCAGCTCATAGGCGTGCGTCTGGTAGGGATACTGCGCGTCCGCTCCCCAGAGCTGGTCCTTGGTAAGGACGGGAGGGAGTTTGGTCCCCTTGGGCGGCGGACCGGCATTGTAAGCAGGAATGCCTCCTTCTTCTTCCGGAGCGGTCCACTGAGCCGACATGGTCAGCGTCACGGTTAAGAGAAAAATGAGGGCTAGGGCGCGCTCGGCGTACTTGTTTTGAAGCAGGCGGCTTGGCGTCATGGTGCTCTCCTCGATCAAGCTATTTTAACCCGCCTTCGACCCACCCGGTAGCGACGCGGCTCCTCGAAGGCACCTAGAGCATCTGTACAACATCCTGCCGCGCGGGCGCGATCTGTATACAATACGAACAGTCACATGCCGGATACGCCAAGAACGGAATCAGAGAACAAGCTGTCGCCACTTTCGCAGCCTGCACCAGCACAGTCAAACTCCGGGGTTCGGTTGCGCCCGGCCTTAGGAGTGTGGCTGCGCGACCTGATTATCTCGCTGGCGATCTCGGCCTTCATCATCGTGTTCATCTACCAGCCGGTGAAGGTGGAAGGCACGAGCATGATGCCCTCGCTCGAGGACCAGGAGCGAATCTTCGTCAACAAGTTCGTCTACCGCTTGGAGCCGATTTCGCGCGGGGACATTGTCGTGTTCCGTTATCCGCGCGACCCCTCGAAGAGCTATATCAAGCGCGTGATCGGAGTGGCCGGAGACCGTATCCGCATCGACGGCGGGCAAGTGTATGTGAACAACGAGGCCCTCGATGAGGATTACGTTCCGCCCGCCTATGACGACGCGCGATCGTATCCGGAGACGGTGGTGCCGCCGCACAGCTACTTCGTGCTGGGGGATCACCGGTCGATGTCGAACGACAGCCGGGATTTCGGACCGGTGAACCACAGCTATATCTACGGTAAGGCTGTGTTTGGGTACTGGCCGATGGATAAGCTGGGGCGGGTCCGATAGGTTCTGGGTTTGCTTCTCGCCGGCTGAGGAATATCGCCTTTTGGACTTCTTCTCACCCCCCAACGTGTCCTTTGCCGCCTCGCTCCGTCTGAAGGTGTGTGACCAGCTCTGACAACCGTCATGAGGATCCAGTTTTGATTAGTGATGCAACTCGGCAATCCGGGAGGGCGAGTTGTGACCGAATGCCCTCGTTCGCTGCAGGCGTGTTTCTCGGCAACGCTTGTCAGACCGTACAGACGGCCTCATTTCAATTTGCGGAACTGGAGGCGACCGTGCCGGAACGTGAAGTTCCGCGCCACAGGCACGAGACGCCCCATTTCGTGCTTGTGCTTCGTGGGATTTATCTGACTGAAGCACGCAACCAAGACGGACCTTGCTCGTCCTCGACTCTGATCTTCAACCCAGCGGGCACGACCCATCGCGATTGTTTTCGAAGCCGCAAGGGCCGGTTCCTCAGCATTGCCCCAAGTCTAAAGGGATCGAGGCTCCTGGATCGAGCCTCACCGGTCGCACGAGTGGTGGCGGGAGGGTCGCTGTGCTCGCTCGCTGGTACGCTGATCACGGAAGCGATTGAACGCGAATTTGAACGTGAAAGGCGTCCATCCTCGTTGGTGCTTGAGAGCCTTGGGCTCGAACTGGTCGGTCAACTGCTCCGGCCGGAGGAGCGCATCGAGTCGCCCTGCACTCCGGACTGGCTTCTACGGACGAAAGAGATGATCGAGGATTGTGCGGGCAGCGAGATCACCATCGCCGACCTGGCTGCAGCAGTGGCAGTACATCCGGTCTACTTGGCGCGGGCCTTCCGGAAGCACTTTGGGAACTCGCCGGGGAAATACCTCCGTCGCAAGCGATTGCTTCGCGTTCGACGACTTCTCATTGATACCCGGCTGCCGCTGGTAGAGGTTGCCCTGCGGTGCGGCTTTTCCGACCAGAGCCGTATGACGCATGCGTTTACCAGCGAGTTCGGGATCGCGCCCGGTCGCTATCGACGACGGCAATGGCACTAAGTTTGGGTGAACGAAGCAGGTTGCAAAACGACAAGATTTCCACCCCGTCTCAGCGGCATACTCAAGTGCAGTCCAATTCTTGGAGGGTGAAATCTTGCTTCGTTCTGCGTTGTTAACGTTCCTGGTTGCCTGCGCCGCCCTTGCCTGGAGTCAAACCGCAATCGCCGATTGGCCGAAAAGTTCTGCGGATGTTAATGGGATTTCCAACGACAAGCTGCGGGCGATGGAAACTGCGGTGCGCGGCGGCGATTTCAAGAAAATCAGCAGCGTCCTCATCGCGCGCCACGGGAAACTGGTGTATGAGGTGTACTTCGACGGCGACGCCGGCACTTTGCGCGATACACGGTCAGCGACCAAGAGCATCACCGGCGCGCTGGTAGGGATTGCGCTTGACGAGAAGAAACTGAGCGGGGGTTGACGCCCGAATCCTGGCCTTGTTGCCGGAGCATGCGCGGAAGCTCGAGAACCCCGATCCGCGGAAGGACCTGATCACGGTGGAAGACTTTCTCACCATGAGTTCGCCGCTCGAATGCGACGACTGGAACGATGCCTCGCGGGGTAACGAGGAGCGGATGTACGTGGTGGAGGATTGGGCGCAGTTCATCCTCGACCTGCCGATTCGTGGCCGCATGCACTTGGGAGAACAAATTGATCCGCCGCCCCACGGAAGATATTTCAGCTACTGTACGGGCGGGGTTTTCACACTCAGCGAAGTGCTCCAGAAAGCCACCGGCATGCGCGCCGACCGTTACGCCCAGGAAAGACTCTTTGCTTCACTCGGGATTTCGGAGGTGCAGTGGGTGTTCTCGCCGTTGAACCTCCCGCAGACCGGCGGGGGACTGCGGCTGAGCAGCCGCGATCTGCTGAAGATCGCACAGCTTTATCTGAACGGCGGGAGTTGGCAGGAAAAGCGCATTGTTGACCAAGCATGGGTGCGAGCGTCGACCGAGCCGCACGCGCGCATCGACGACGATACTGAGTACGGCTATCTCTGGTGGCTGAAGTCGTTCAATTCTGGAGGCAAGAGCTACCGGGCGTTTTTCATGAGCGGTAACGGAGGGAATAAAGTGCTGGCGTTCCCGGAGCTGGATTTGACGGTCATCATCACCAGTACAAACTACAACGCGCACGGCATGCACGAGCAGACCGAGAAGCTGCTGACGGACTACATCCTAGCTGCGGTTGCGCAGTGATTTTCCCCGGGACGGTTCGAGATTACTTGGCGGCGGGAAATTTATTTCACCCAAGCTGAGTTCCGCGCTTGGCCGGCGGGGCAATCCCTGATAAGATCTCTAAAATCCAAACCCCGGAGCGAGAATGCAGGCTATCCTTGCGCTGGAAGACGGTCGGGTCTTCCGAGGCAAAGGCTACGGCGCCAAAGGCGAGTGCTACGGCGAAGTCGTTTTTAATACTTCCATTACCGGCTACCAGGAAATCTTCACCGATCCATCCTATTCGGGACAGATTGTTGTCCTGACCAACCCTCAGATCGGCAACTACGGCACTAACCAGGAAGACAACGAAGCCACGCGTCCGTGGATCGAAGGGCTCGTCGTGCGTGAGTTCTCGAAAGTGAGCTCGAACTGGCGCTCGCAGCAGGTGACGGACGAATATCTGGAGCAGTTCAAGGTGCCTGTGCTGTCTGACATCGACACGCGTGCACTGGTGCGGCATCTGCGCGACCATGGGGTGATGCGTGGCGTGGTTTCGACCATCGAGAGCGACGCGGAAAAGCTGGTGGCCAAGGCGAACTCGATTCCGAAGATGGACGGGACCGACTTAGCGAAAGTGGTGAGTACCAAAGGGCCCTACGTGTGGGAAGTGGGCGAGCGCTCGCACGAGCCAGTGGCACAGGTGGGAGTTAAGGACGAGCCACCACGCTTTCATGTTGTGGCTTACGATTTTGGCATTAAGCAAAACATTCTACGTAAGTTACGGGGCGAAGGCTGTCAGGTGACGGTGGTCCCGGCGCAGACTCTGGCGGAAGATGTGCTGGCGTTGAAGCCCGACGGAGTGTTTCTGTCGAATGGTCCGGGAGATCCCGAGCCGTGTACGTATGCCGTCGATAGCATCCGGCGGTTGATGGGACGACAGCCGATCTTTGGCATCTGTCTGGGACATCAGCTCGTCGGCATCGCGCTCGGCGGGAAGACTTTCAAGCTGAAGTTTGGCCACCACGGTGGGAATCATCCGGTGAAGCAGTTGGCCACAGGAAAGATTGAGATCACGGCGCACAACCATAACTTCGCGGTGGATCCGGATTCGCTGCCCGAGAGCGAAGTCGAACTGACGCACGTGGATCTGAACGACTCGACGTTGGAAGGACTGCGGCACCGGAATCTGCCGTTGTTCAGCGTGCAGTATCACCCGGAAGCCGCGCCTGGGCCGCATGACTCGCATTATTTGTTCAAGGAGTTCACCAAGATGATGGAGGAGTGGAAGGGGTGAACGGCAGTGGGCAACAGGTCGCGTTTTCGATGCTTTTCGTTCTCTGAACGGGTTCGTCGTTCGCGACGTCCGGGAACGTATGAAAAAAATAGGATGGAGACAAAAATCGCGGTGCGAGACGCAGCGAACTGGCCGCTGGTGAACTGACAACTGATTCTATGCCTAAACGCACTGACATCTCGAAAATCCTCATCCTCGGCTCCGGGCCCATCGTCATCGGACAGTCAGCGGAGTTTGATTACTCCGGCACGCAGGCTTGCAAGGCGCTCAAGGCTGAGGGCTATCGAGTCGTGCTGGCCAATTCCAATCCGGCGACGATCATGACCGACCCGGAGATTGCCGACCGCACTTATATTGAACCGCTCACGCTCGACTATCTGGAAGAGATTATCCGCATCGAGCGGGAACTGTCGCCGGGCGCCGGCATTGCCGTGTTGCCCACCGTGGGCGGGCAGACTGCGCTCAACTTGGCGATTGAGCTTTCCGACGGCGGCGTCCTTGAAAAATACGATGTGAGCCTGATCGGCGCGAACGTGGCGGCCATTAAGAAAGCGGAGGACCGCCTGTTTTTCAAGGACGCCATGCAGAAGATCGGGCTCGACGTGCCCAAGTCGGCGCTGGTGAACAACACGAAGGATGGAGTGGAGTTTGCCGGCAAGATCGGTTTCCCGGTGATCGTGCGTCCGTCGTTCACGCTGGGGGGCAGCGGCGGCGGCATCGCCTACAACCGCGAGGAGATGGTCGAGGTACTAGGACGGGGACTTGATTTTTCACCGGTGCATGAGGCTCTGATTGAAGAGTCGGTGCTGGGATGGAAAGAATTCGAACTCGAGGTGATGCGCGACACCAAGGATAACGTCATCATTATTTGTTCGATCGAGAACTTCGATCCTATGGGCGTGCACACGGGGGATTCGATTACGGTGGCGCCGGCACAGACTCTCACCGACCGCGAGTACCAGGCCATGCGCGACGCGTCGATTGCGGTGATTCGCGAAATTGGCGTCGATACCGGCGGTTCGAACATTCAATTCGGCGTGAATCCCGAGACGGGGCGGATGGTCGTGATCGAGATGAACCCACGCGTCTCGCGCTCGTCGGCACTGGCGTCGAAAGCCACGGGCTTTCCGATTGCAAAGATCGCTGCGAAACTGGCGGTGGGATACACGCTGGACGAGATCCCCAATGACATCACACGCAAGACTCCGGCGTGTTTCGAGCCAACGCTCGATTATGTGGTCGTGAAGATTCCGAAGTGGCAGTTCGAGAAATTCCCCGGCGCCGACGATACGCTGGGGCCGCAGATGAAGTCGGTGGGCGAAGTGATGGCGATCGGACGCACCTTCAAGGAAGCGCTGATGAAGAGTATTCGCTCGCTCGATACTGGCAAGCGTGTGGGTGGCGAAAAGATCGAGCCGAAAATTCTGACGCAGCGGCTGGTGACACCGCATCCCGAACGGCTGGCGTATGTACAGTACGCGCTGCGGCAGGGACACACGGTAAAGCAGATCGCAAAGATGACTTCGATCGATCCGTGGTTCCTCTATCAGCTCAAAGAAATTAACGACCTGCAACTGGAGCTCGAGAAGCACCCCATGGAGTCGATTCCGACCGAGGTGCTGCGCCAGGCCAAGCGCATGGGATTTTCAGACGGTCGTTTAGCCAGCGTGTGGCGACTCGAGGGACAAGAGAAGGTGCGGCATCTCCGCAAGAAACATGGGGTTTTGCCCGTGTATAAACGCGTGGACACGTGCGCAGCGGAGTTCGAGAGTTTCACGCCATATCTTTATTCGACGTACGAGGACGAAGATGAAGCCACGCCGACCGACAAGAAGAAAGTAATTATTCTGGGCAGCGGGCCCAACCGCATCGGGCAGGGAATTGAGTTCGACTACTGCTGCTGTCACGCTTCGTTCGCGCTGCGCGAAGATGGTTACGAGACGATCATGATCAACTGCAATCCTGAAACCGTCTCGACCGATTACGACACCAGCGACCGGTTGTACTTTGAGCCACTCACCTTTGAAGACGTTTGGGCGATTTACCAGCACGAGACCTCGAAGGGCGCGCCGGTGGGCGTGATCGTACAGTTTGGCGGACAAACGCCGTTGAACTTGGCTCTGCCGCTCAAGACCGCCGGCGTGAACATCATCGGCACATCTCCGGAGTCCATCGATCTGGCCGAGGATCGCAAGCACTTTAACAAGCTGCTGGAAGAACTGAACATTCCGCAGGCCGCGGGCGTGATGGCGACCTCGCTGGAAGAAGCAATCGCGGGAGCAAAGCGGATTGGATATCCAGTGGTGGTGCGGCCTTCCTACGTGCTGGGTGGGCGCGCCATGGTAATCGCCTACGACGAAGAGTCCGTGGTGCGGTATATGAAGGAGGCGGTCGAGTACTCGCATGATCGTCCGGTGCTGATCGATCACTTTCTCGAAGATGCGATTGAAGTGGATGTGGATGCGCTCTCTGATGGCGAAGATGTGGTGATCGGCGGAATCATGCAGCATATTGAGGAGGCTGGCATTCACTCCGGCGATTCCTCCTGCGTGCTGCCGGCGGTGGATATTCCGCAGCCGCTGATGGACTGCATGCGCGACTACACTTTCAAACTTGCGCGGGCGCTGAAGGTGGTTGGGCTGATGAATATTCAGTTTGCCATCCCACGGGGGAACGGCGCGGAGGGCGGAAAAATCTATGTGCTCGAAGTAAACCCGCGGGCTTCGCGCACAGTGCCTTATGTTTCCAAAGCCACGGGGATTCCGATGGCGAAGATTGCGGCGCGGCTGATGACCGGGCGCAAGCTGCGCGAATTTCTGCCCGAGAACATCGACCGGCACGCCGATCTCGACACCGGAAGCTGCTACTACGTAAAATCGCCGGTGTTCCCGTGGAACAAGTTTCCCGGCGTCGACACCGTGCTGGGTCCGGAGATGAAATCCACCGGCGAAGTGATGGGCGTGGGCGACAGCTTCGGCGAGGCATTCGCCAAGGCTCAGCTGGCCGCCGGGCAGAAGTTGCCGACGCAGGGGACGGTGTTCATCAGTGTGACGGACCACGACAAACGCCACGTCGCCGATGTGGCGCGCAAGTTTGTGGATATGGGTTTCAAACTGGTGGCCACCTCCGGCACGGGCGACGTGATCGAAGCGGCGGGCATGAAAGTTGATCGCGTCTACAAAGTAAAAGAAGGCCGCCCGAACGTGGTGGATTTCATCAAGGGCCAGCGAATCCATCTCATCGTGAACACTCCCACGGGGCTTGAGCCGTGGTTTGACGAGAGGGCCATCCGACGCGCTGCTGTGACGGCGCGCATTCCCACAATTACGACGCTTTCGGCGGCGCGCGCAGCCGCGGAAGGGATTGCCGCCCTGCAGCGCGGCGAGGTAAACATACGGGCCCTGCAGCAGTTGCACGCGGAGAGAGTCGTCAGACGCTGACGTCCACCGCCGGAACACGCGGGAAGCCATCTCGCTGTGGACCCCCCCAAAAAAGTGATACGCTGAACTCGCCATGCTGGTTCACGGTATCCTTCCTCCCATCACGACGCCGTTCTATCCCGACGGCAATGTGTATTTTAAAAAGCTCGAGAGCAACGTTGAGCGCTATTCGCGCACGCCTTGCGCGGGCATCGTTGTGCTTGGTTCGACCGGTGAGGCTATCCTGCTTTCCGATCAGGAGCGACGCGATGTACTGAAGTCGGCGCGCGAAGCGGTTTGGCCGAATAAGGTGCTGATCGCTGGCACCGGGATCGAGTCGGCCATCGAGACGCTGCGCCTCACCGAATACGCCGCCGAAATCGGCTACGACGCCGCCATGGTGCGCACGCCGCATTACTACAAGACGCAGATGCAACCCGCCAACCTATTGGCGTTTTACCGCACCGTCGCCGACCGCTCGCCGCTGCCAGTGATCATTTACAACTTTCCGCAGGCTACGGGCTACGATATTCCCGCCGAAATGGTGATCGAACTGGCGGAGCACCCGAACCTGATGGGGATCAAAGAATCGAGCGGCAACGTGGAGAAGGTGCGCAAGATGGTGGAAGGCACGCGACACATCCAGCGCAGCGTCACAGTAACCGAAACGTTTGAGGCGGTGACGCCGCGCATGCTTGCGGCCGCGACTGCCGGATCGAGGGGAGACGGCGGGGAACTGGTACAAGTAGGAGCATTGGCGGGCTCGGTCGCGGGGATGCCGTCTTCGGCCGCGGTGACGATCGTCGGCAAGATGAAAACCCGGCAGAAGGAAGCCGGATTCCAGGTTCTGGTGGGGGCGGCGCAGAAGTTACAACCGTCGCTCGATGCCGGAGCGGTCGGGGGCATTCTTGCGTTCGCCTGTCTCGCCCCGACCTCTTGTTATGAGATTTACGCGGCATGGAAAGAGGGCGACGCCGAGTTGGCGCGGCTGAAGCAGGAGCGCATTGCCATCGCTGCACAGCGCATGGGTGAGTTGGGAATTCCCGGCGTGAAGTACGGCATGGATTTCAATGGTTACTTCGGCGGTCCGGCGCGCCAGCCGCTGCTGCCGCTCACGGGCGGGGTAAGGGACGAGATCGAGCGACTGCTGGCGGATGTAAGGAACTAAGCGGAGCCGTCACGTGAGATCGTCCGCTGCAACGAATTTGAAGAGCGCTCGCCCGAAGCTTTCTAAGGTTTCCGAGGAGATGAAGGCTTGGTCAGCCGCGCTGAGGACAGAAGTGGCTGGCTTGCCGCAAGTCACTGCACGCGCGTTTTTTGGTTTGACTGCGCTCTACCGACGGAACAAGATCTTCGCGCTCCTGCCGCGCACTCGCGCCCTGGAGACGCCGAACTCCCTTGCTTTCAAATTGGAATCTCCGCGATGGCGAATTCTCACACAGTTGCAGCATGATCCCCGCGTTGCTGCGGACGGAGATCGAGAAGGCGCGCTGGTTTCGTTTTGAACGAACCACCAGTACCGGTTGGCGAGACGCTTTAGATTGGCTGGGGTATGCCGACGAAGCGGCCAGGAAAGGCAAAAAGCTGGGTTGAGTTCTCGAAAGGCTCCCAGGCTTGTGATCGAGACCGCATTGCCGTATACTTAACTTCGAACGAACGTTCGAATCAGCGTCCGCCGGGGTGGGACTTATGGGGAGTCCGTCAACAGCAGCACGAGTTTCTACGCGGCGGCTTCGTGCCGTGCCCGCACCGGCTACGCGCTTTGACCGGCGGTTGGCGGAGATCCTCACCCACGCCACTGAAGTCTTCTGCAAGAAAGGATATGAAGGTGCTTCGATGCGCGATCTTTCGCGCGCGAGCGGCATGTCGCTGGCCGGCCTTTATTACTACTTTGAGTCCAAAGAGCGGCTGCTCTTCCTGATCCAGAAACACACCTTCACAACCATCGTGCAGCGGCTGAAAACGAGGCTGGAGGGGGTGAGTGATCCGGAACAGCAAATCCGCATCTTCATTCTCAATCATTTGGAATATTTTCTCGCCAATCCGGCGAGCATGAAGGTACTGTCGCATGAGGCCGAAGCGCTGAAAAACGGCTTCGCCTCGGAAATCGCGGCCATCAAGCGCGAATACTACCGCATCTGCGTGGGATTGCTGGACGAGTTGAAGAGCGACCGGGGTTTGGAATTCTCCACCCGCATTGCGGTACTCGGCCTGTTTGGCATGATGAACTGGATCTACACTTGGCACAACGCGCGGGTCGATGCCGATGCCGACGAGCTGGCGGGCGAGATGAGCAATATCTTTCTGCGCGGCATTACAGCGAGTGCTAAGAGCCGCAAATCGGCATGACCGCAGTTCGAAAGCGAGCTATGGGCGATTTAGGGGACTAAGCTCGGGATGGAGTTTGGACATTCGAAAGATTGATCGAAAGATTACGAGGACATAAAGGAGTCACAGACATGGCGACCACAATGCAGCCGACGACCGGCGAAACCACCAAGCAGCTTATCAACTACCGCAAGGACGGCGGCGTAGCAGTGATCGAGATGTGCGATCCGCCGGCAAATACCTATACCTACGAGATGAACCGGCAGCTGGATGAGGCAATCCTTCGCGCGCGCATGGAGAATGACGTCTATGTCATTTTGCTGACGGGGGCGGGAGACAAATTTTTCTCGGCTGGGGCGAACATCAAGATGCTTTCGAGCGTCGATCCGACCTTCAAGTATTACTTTTGCCTGCACGCCAACGAGATGCTGCTGCGGCTGGAGCACACGCCCAAGCTGGTGATCGCGGCGATCAATGGCCACTGCGTCGGCGGCGGCCTGGAGATTGCGATGGCCGCTGACATTCGCATCGCACGCAAGGACGCGGGCAAGATCGGTCTGCCGGAAGTGAATCTGGGCGTGCTTCCCGGCACCGGGGGCACGCAGCGGCTCTCCCGGCTGGTGGGGAAGAGCAAGGCCATCGAACTGATGGTCACGGGCAATACGTTTTCCTTTGAAGAGGCGCAAGAGCTCGGCATCATCAACGACATCTACGAGCGCGATGGCTTCATGGACAACATGATGGAGTACGCCAAACAGTTCTGTCCGCCGAACAAGGCCGCCAAAGCCGTGGGACGGATCAAGCGCGCGGTACAGACAGGATGGGAGATTCCCATGGAGTCGGCGCTGGCGGTGGAGCGCGAGAACCAACAACTGCTCTTCCAGAGCGAGGATGCGAAGGAAGGCCTGGCTGCGTACGTGGAGAAGCGGCCGGCGGTTTTCAAAGCGAAGTAGTTCGGAGACTCAGTCATCAAATCTCGAGGTTGCGATGCCAGGCAAAGTAGCAAAAATCGGAACGTTCAGTGACTGGATTGGCATGTTCAACGATTGGCGCAAGGACATCGGCGTCAACACGGCGGACATGGAGGCCTTTCACTTCGACACGCTCTATGGCGCGATCGATACGGAGGAGATCGAGTTCGGCTCGTACAAGGGCCGGCGCAAGTGGGAGAACCTGCGCCAGATTCCCACCCAGCAGATGCGGGACGCGCTGATGAACATGATTGTTTATCAAGGCGACACCGAGTTCGCCAGCGTCGAGCAACAACGCAACCTCCTCGAAAATGCACCCACTGACTGGGACCGCCGTGCTATCACCCGTGTGATGATTGAAGAAATGCGCCACGGTTGGCAGATGTGCGCGCTGCTGGTCGATCACTTCGGCTATTCCGGAAAGGTCGAGGCGCAGAAAATGCTGGAGCGCCGCTCCTTCGACAACAAGCGCCTGCTGGGCGCATTCAATGTCGACGTCGACAACTGGATGGACTTCTTCACCTACACCGACTTCGTCGATCGCGACGGCAAATTCCAGCTGCAGATGCTGAAGTATTCGGCTTTCGCGCCGCTGGGGCGGTCGATGTCGTACATGCTGCGCGAAGAGGCATTTCACATGGGCACGGGCAACGACGGCCTCCGGCGGATTGTGGAAGCGGGCGTAATCCCAGGCTGGCTGATTCAGAAATATCTCAACAAGTGGATTTCAAGTTCTTACGACCTGTTCGGTACCGACCACTCTTCGTCTGCGCACTGGGCCTACGTGTGGGGCGTCAAGGGACGCTACGACGAGCCTAAAAACGAGCACGCCCCTGACCTCGACGATTTGAACGATTACAATCGCCATCTCTATCGCGACGAAGTAGCGGGCCTGATTGAGCGCTTCAATGGCGCTTTGAAGCCAGGGCAGCCGAAGCTATATGCGCCGCACATCAAATTTAATCGCGAAATCGGGCGCTGGGCAGGTCAGAAGTTCCACGCGCAGACGGGCGAACCGATCGACGACCGTGCCTACGCAGAACACCTAAAAGACTACATGCCCGGTCCGGCAGACAAGAAGTTGTTGCTCGACATTATCGAGACCGAGAAGAAGTGGATTGCCGAGAAAACTGGCGCCCGCGATCCGCTGGCGAGCATCGGGGAAGTGCGGAAGTCGGCGATTAATCTATAGCGCGAACCGCTCTTGGTATGGAGGCACGGAGAGAATCAGGATGAGGACCGCCGTGGAATCCAAACTCGCTCGGTTGACAGTGGATATCGGCGCTCCCGTAGCGCGAGTGGTTCTACGGAATGTGCCCTTGAACGTCATCGACATTCCGATGATGGAGGAGTTGGCGCAGGCGCTGGGGGAGATCGAAGCGCGTTCGGATGTGTCTGTCCTCGTGCTGAGCGGGGAGGGCAGAGCGTTTTCGGCGGGCGTCGATGTGGCGGCGCACACTGCCGACAAGGTTGAGTCCATGCTGCGCAAGTTTCACGCCGTGGTTCGAGCCGTGGTCGCCAGCCGGAAGGTCACGGTTGCTGCCGTGCACGGGCATTGCCTGGGTGGTGGTGCTGAACTGGCGATGGTTTGCGACCTGGTTTACACGACCGCTTCGGCGCAGTGGGGATTTCCGGAGATCAAGCTAGGCTGTTATCCGCCGGTGGCGTGTACGGCTCTGGCTGCGCTGGTGGGGCAAAAGCGCGCCGCGGAACTGATTCTTACCGGCAGGACGATTAGCGGCATCGCGGCAGCGGAGATAGGGCTGGCCAACCGCGCTGTTCCCGACGAAGAACTCGCGCCCGTGGTCGATCATACCGTGCAGGAACTGCTCAGGCTGAGTCCCGCGGCGTTGGCGGTGACAAAAAAGGCCCTCTACGCATGGGATGCGATGCACTTCGATAAGGGCTTGGCGCGCGCTGAGAAGATTTATCTGGAAGACTTGATGAAGACCGCGGACGCGCAGCAGGGCATCCGTGCCTTTCTCGAAAAACGCGAGCCCAAGTGGACAGGGAACTAGCTGCGGCGACGAAAAGTATGGACTACGAGATTACGCCCGAAGAAGTGAAGATGAAGATCGACCAGGGCGAGGCGTTCACGCTGCTCGACGTGCGGGAGCCATGGGAGTTTGAAGCTGCGCACATGGCTGGAGCAAAGCTGCTGCCGATGGGAGATGTCCCATCGCGCGCGCATCAGGAATTGGATCCGGAAGACTACATCGTAGTGATTTGCCATCACGGCGTGCGCTCGATGAATGTGACCGCTTGGCTGCGGCAGCAAGGATTCGAGAAAGCACAATCCATGCGGGGCGGCATCGACGCCTGGTCCCGGCGCGTAGATGGCAAGGTGCCAGTTTACTGAAGCTCCGAACTGCTCACTTCTGGCAACTAGCCAGGCAGTGAAACGTCTCGCCGTTTGCTCGAAGCCGGGTGACGAGAAGTGGTCTTTATGAAAAAAGAACTCGTCGAACTCAAAGTCAACGGCCGCACTCACGAGCTTGCCATCGAGCCAAGCGCGTTGCTGCTGGACGTGCTGCGCCAGGAGTTGGGGCTCACCGGCTCCAAGCGCGGCTGCGATGAGTCTTCGTGCGGGGCCTGTACCGTGCAGGTGGATGGGGTTGCCATGATGTCCTGCACACTGCTGGCCGCAGGCTGCCAAGAGCAGGAGATCACAACCATCGAGGGCGTGGGCGAGCACGGCAGTCTGGCGGCGATTCAAAAGGCATACGGCGATTGGGGCGGCGCACAATGCGGATTCTGTACGCCGGGATTCATCATGACGGTGAAGTCGCTGATGGCCGAGAACCCTGATCCGTCCGAAGCCGAAGTTCGTGCCGCATTGAGCAGCAATCTGTGCCGCTGCACCGGCTATAGCCAAATGTATCGGGCGATCCGATCAGCGATTCGAGCGGAACAGCTCGGAGCGTCCAGTGCCGACTAGCAACTACCGAGAATACGAATGAGTGAGTTCTCCATCATCGGCAAGCCTACCGCCATGGTTGATGCGGCGGAAAAGACCACGGGTGCCGGCAAATACACCGACGATCTCAGCCTGCCCAACATGCTGATCGGGAAGATTCTGCACTCGCCGTATCCGCATGCGCGCATTACGCGCATGGATGCCAGCCGCGCCGAGAAGCTCGACGGTGTGGTCGCTGTGGTAGTCGGCACGGATGCGCCCAAGCCTTACGGAATTCTTCCCGTCGGTCATGATGAGCACGCGCTGGCTCTCGATAAAGTGCGTTACGTCGGCGACAACGTCGCATGCGTGGTCGCTATTTCTGAAGCCATCGCCGAGCGAGCGCTGGAACTGATCGATGTGCAGTACGAAGTGCTTCCTGCCTACTTCGATCCGGAAGAGTCGATGAAGGCACAGACCGATCTCATCCACGACAACAAGCCTGGCAATCTGGAGAAGGACTATCACCACGCCTTCGGCGACCCCGACAAGGGTTTTGCCGAAGCAGAGCATATGGTCGAAGCGCGCTTCATCGCGAACGAAGTGACGCACGCCGCCATGGAACCGCATTGCACGCTGGCGTCGTTCGAGCTCGATCCGCATACCGGTAAGCTGGGGCGTCTGACCGTCTGGTCCTCGACCCAGGTTCCTTACTACTTGCAGCATAAGCTGTCACTGGTGCTGGAAATGCCGATGTCGCAGATTCGCGTGATCAAGCCGCTGGTGGGCGGTGGATTCGGCGGCAAGAGTGAAGTCATTCCTCTCGAGATCATCGCCGCTGTGGCGGCGCGCAAGGCGCAAGCGCCGGTAAAGATTACCTATACGAGGGAAGAAGTGTTCTGGGCGCATCGCGGGCGTCCCCGCACCATCATCGACCTCAAGACCGGTGTAAAGAACGACGGCCGCATTACTTCGGTGAAGGCGCGCGTGGTGCAGGATGGTGGCGCCTATTGCTCTTACGGCGTGGTTACGATTCTGTACTCCGGAGCTTTGCTGGGCGCGCTCTACGACATCCCGAATATTCAGTATGACGGCTATCGCGTGCTCACCAACAAGCCTGCGTGCGGAGCGATGCGCGGCCACGGGACCGTCAACGTGCGCTTCGCCTTTGAATCGCAGCTCGACGAACTCGCTGCGAAGATTGGAATGGATCCGGCGGAGATTCGGCAGCGCAATCTGCTGAAGCCGCCGTGCATTACCGTGAACGGCCTGCGCGTCCAGAGTTACGGACTACCGGAGTGCATAGAGAAGACCGTGGAACGCTCGGGCTGGAAACAGCGCAGGGGCAAACTGCCCAAGGGACGCGGCTTGGGCATTGCTTGCAGCCACTATGTGAGCGGGGCGGCGAATTCGATTATTCGTTCCGACATGCCGCATTCCACCGTGAACATGAAGATCGATCGGGATGGAGGCGTGGTGGTGTACACCGGTGCGTCCGAAATCGGCCAGGGCTCGGACACGATGACGGCGCAGGTGGCCGCCGAAGTGCTGGGATGCTCGCTGGCTCGCGTGAGAGTAATCGCGGCCGACACCGACCTGACGCCGATCGATATCGGATCGTATTCCAGCCGCGTCACGTTCATGGCGGGCAATGCGACGATGCGGGCGGCAGAGGACGTGAAGAAGAGAATCGCTGCGGCGGCGGCGACGAAGATGAACTGTGCCGCGGAAGACCTCGCATTCCGCGACGACCTCGTCTTCAGGAAGGGAACTGCTGCGCCGGTCGTGAAGAAGGATCAAGCCGAGGAGATGGACGTGACCCAGGCCGGTGCTTCGGTCAGCGGGCGCGTGGAAGGGCAGATCCTGCGCGGCTCGTTGCAGCAGAAGCGCAAAGAAGAGGGCCCGAAAGAATGGATGACTTTCGAGGAAGCCGTGGTCGCGGCGATTGATTTCCACGGCGCGCTGACCGGGACGGGTTCTTACGCGCCTCCGCCCGAGGCCCGCGGTGGCAAACACAAGGGTGGGGGCGTCGGACCATCGCCGGCTTATTCTTATTCGGCTCAGGTGGCCGAAGTCAGCGTGGATGAAGACACCGGCGAAGTGACAGTACACAAAGTGTGGGCCGCGCACGATTGCGGACGCGCGCTGAATCCGGTTTCGGTAGAAGGCCAAATCATTGGCTCGGTGTGGATGGGCATGGGGCAGGCGCTTACCGAAGAAATGGTTTGGAAAGACGGCATGCTGATGAATGCTGGAATGCTCGAATACCGCAGTCCGTCGTCGGTGGAGTCGCCCGAAGTGGAGCCTATCATCGTAGAGAGCATTGATCCCGAAGGTCCGTTTGGCGCCAAGGAATGCAGCGAGGGATCGCTGGCGGCAACGATTCCTGCCATCGCGAATGCGATTTACGACGCGGTCGGCGTGCGCTTGCATGAGTCTCCGTTCACACCCGAGCGCGTGCTGGCGGCGCTGCGGGCCAAGAGACATAGCAAGGCTTTGAACCTGACCGAGGGAGTCGACCCAACATCACCCACACGTTTTCGCGAGCATGGGGGATCTCTCTGCTTCAAGGGCAAAGGGCCGGAGCGGCATGCGCTCGATCCGGCGCGCCGCGAAGCACCCATGTCGGCGGGAGGTGCGGATTGAGCCTTCCGCAGTTCCGGCTGCTGCGCCCGCGCGACGTCGATCATGCGGTTGAGTCTCTTGCCAAGTATTCCGCCAATATTCGCGTCCTCGCCGGCGGCACTGACCTGATTCCATCGATGCGGCAAAAGCTGTTTGAGCCGGAGTATGTGCTTGATTTGCGCGGTATCGCCGAGTTGCGTGGAATCCGGCCACAAGCCAACGGAGCGGTCACCATCGGCGCGCTCACCGCTCTCAGCGCGATTGAGAAATCACCATACCTGCGCCAGCACTTCCCGGTCCTCAGCGAAGCGGCGGCCACCGTGGCATCGCCGGTGCTGCGCAACATGGGCACGCTGGGCGGTAACATTTGCCTTGACACGCGCTGCCTCTGGTACAACCAGTCGCTGACCTGGCGCAAGGGTTGCGGGTTTTGCATTAAGAAAGACGGCAATCTCTGCCACGTCGCTCCCGGCGGCACGAAATGCTGGGCTGCGTTTTCCGGGGATACACCGCCGGCGTTACTTTGTCTGAACGCGGAAATTGAAATCGCAGGCCCAAGCGGTACGCGACGCATGCCTTTGCAAGAGTTCTACACCGGAGACGGGGAGAATTACCGCAAGCTGCAGCCGAACGAACTGGTTACGCACGCCTTCCTGCCTGCGGAATCCGCAGACTATCGCGGCGTCTATCGCAAGCTGCGGGTTCGCGGATCCATCGATTATCCTCTGGCCGGCGTTGCCGTCGTGATGAAGCGGTCGAACGGATACGTGGCGGATGCGAGGATCGCAATGACGGCAGTGAATCCCGCGCCTGTCCTGGTACACCGGGCCGGGGAGATGCTGATCGGAAAAACTGTCGACGAAGCCTTGGCGGACGCAGCCGGCGACCTGGCAGCGCGTACTGCCAAGCCTCTGACCACGTCCGCCTTGACCCCGGAGTACCGGCGGGAGATGATTCGAGTCTTCACCAAACGCGCGGTGCTGGCTGCGGCCGGCAATTGAAGCAAACGACTTCGGCAAACAAATGAGCCCCAACGAATGATTACTGACTGCCACATCCATATCCAGCCGATGGAGATGTTCAAGCCCCACGCGCTGGCACTGATGAAAAAGAAGCGGCCGAACTTCGAACAGATTGTCGAGTTCTGCCGTTCGCCCAAGGCATTCCTCAACTATCTCGACGCCTCCGGCATAGACCGTGCGGTGCTCATCAACTACGTGGCGCCGGAGGTGATCGGATTCACCAACGGCGTAAATCAATTCATCGCGGACTACGTCAAAGAAGATCCCAAGCGTTTGCTTTCCTGCGGCAGCCTGCATCCGCGGCATACCACGAACGTGCTGGCCGACATGGAGCAGATACTGCGGCTGGGAATCCGTATGATCAAGATCCATCCGCCGCACCAACTTCTGTTTCCCAACGACTATCTGAACGGCGTCAAGGAACTGGAAATTATTTACCGCGCTGCCGAGGCCAACGGGGTGCCGGTCATGTTTCACACGGGAACCTCCATCTTCCCTGGAGCGCGAAACAAATACGGTGATCCCATGTATGTGGATGATGTGGCCGTCGATTTTCCAAAACTAAAGATCCTGCTGGCGCATGGGGGCCGTCCGCTCTGGATGCAAACCGCGTTTTTTCTAATCCGCCGCCATTCCAACGTCTATCTCGACATCAGCGGCATCCCGCCCAAGAGCTTGCTCCAATACTTTCCCCGCCTCGATGAGATCGGCGAAAAGACTCTGTTCGGAACAGACTGGCCAGGTCCGGGCGTGCCGGAAATCAAGAAGAATCTCGACGACTTTTGCGCGTTGCCGTTGGAAAAAAGGCTTCAGCAGCAGATTCTGAGCAAGACGGCGCTGACGATTTGGCCGGCTTGATCTCGCCCTATTTCGGCTTCGCATCCTGGCACCTGGCTGGGTTTTCGCGTATAAAAGTAAGGTTGCATCCCCGCGCACCCCCTCGTGCGGCTCGGGCAACGGGTAATCAATCCAATTGAGCGAGAGACTATGTCGAGCGTGAGCAGCACTTCTGCCCCGAAAGGACTGGAAGGCATTGTTGCTACCAACTCCAGCATTTGTTACATCGATGGCGACCGCGGCATTCTTGCCTATCGCGGCATTGACATTCATGAACTGGCCGACCACTCCAATTTTGAGGAGACGTGCTACCTGCTTTGGTTTGGGCGGTTGCCGAAGCCAGGCGAGCTTAAGGATTTGCAGGAGCACTTGGCACAAGAGCGTCACCTTGACCCAGCCATCATTCAGTTTCTGCGCAACATACCCAAGACCGCGCTGCCCATGGATGTGCTGCGCACCACGGTTTCGGCGCTGGCTTTCTACGATGCGGACGACAAGAACAACGATCACGATGCGAATGTTCGCAAAGCCATCCGGCTGACTTCTCAGATCGCGATGATCGTTGCCGCCTATGACCGGATTCGCAAGGGCAAGCCGGTGGTTGACCCCGACCGCTCGCTCTCGCACGCCGCCAATTTCCTGCTGCAATTGAATGGGACCAAGCCTTCTACCACGGCCGAGCGGGCGCTCGATATTGCCCTGATCCTGCATGCGGACCATGAGCTGAATGCGTCCACATTCGCGGCTCGCGTGACTGCCGCGACCTTGTCGGACATGCACTCGGCGATCACATCGGCCATCGGCGCTCTAAAGGGACCGTTGCATGGCGGAGCCAATGAGGCTGTCTTCCACCTTCTGCAATCGATTGACCTCGAGAAAGCCGACCCGGTCGAGCACGTGCGCAACCTGCTGGCGCAAAAGAAAAAAGTCCCCGGCTTCGGCCATCGCGTCTATCACACGGAAGACCCGCGAGCCACACACCTGCGCGCGATGTCGCGGGACCTGGGCCGTTCGAGCGGCCAGCCGCAGTGGTATGGGATGTCGGAAAAAATTGAGCAGCTCGTGAAAGCGGAAAAGAAGCTGAACGCCAACGTGGATTTCTATTCCGCCTCCACCTACCACGTGCTGGGCATCGATGAAGATCTGTTCACCCTAGTATTCGCGGTCTCGCGCATCAGCGGCTGGGCAGCGCACGTGATTGAGCAACTCGACGATAACCGCCTGATTCGCCCCCGCGCCGAATATCTCGGGCCGGACTATCCCAACCATTACGTGGCGATGGAAAAGCGATAAGAGATCAGAACCGCAGGCATCGACATGAGCGCCGTACGCCGTAGTCCCCACCTTTTCTGTGGCGCCTTTCGGGGTGCCATGGTCCTTTGTCGGCGAATGATTCCACCGGGCATCTCCAGGAAAGCAGGTAGAATAAGTACAGGCTATGCTGCGGATTTACCTCGACAATAACGCTACCACGCCGGTTCTGCCGGAAGTGTTCGAAGCCATGCGCCCCTATTTTGGCGAGCACTTTGGGAACGCGTCGTCGATCCACCATCACGGGCAGGAGACCCGTGCTGCTGTGGAGTGGGCGCGGGACTTGGTTGCGCAGCTGCTGGGTTGCCGGGCTCCGGAGATCGTCTTCACCAGCGGTGGGACCGAAGGCGACAATCTTGCGATCGCGGGATTGACCAGCGCGGGGGACCACATCATTACTTCGAGCATCGAGCACCATGCCGTGCTGCATGCCTGCAAGCGCTTGGAGGAGACGGGCTGCGACGTGACCTACGTGCCGGTGGATGGCCGCGGCCTGCTAGATCCCGACGATGTGCGGCGGGCATTGCGGCCCAACACAAAGCTGATCTCGATCATGATGGCCAACAACGAAACCGGAGTGTTGCAGCCGGTCGAGGAAATGGGAAAGATTGCCGCGGAGGCTGACGTTTGTTTTCACACGGATGCGGTGCAGGCCGCGAGCAAGGTTCCGATTGATGTAAAGCGGATTGGCTGTGACGCGCTTTCGATTTCCGGCCACAAGATGCACGCGCCGCAGGGCGTGGGCGCGCTCTATGTGCGCAAGGGGATACGTGTTCAGCCGCTGTTTTATGGCGGGCGGCATGAACGTTCGCGCCGCGCCGGAACCGAGAACGTTCCCGGAATTGTCGCCCTTGGCAGAGCTGCGGAGTTGGCGATGCAAGCCTTCGAGCGGGGTGATGACAAGAAGATCTCGGCGTTGCGAGACCGTCTGGAGCGGGGAATTCTCGCCCAAGTGGAGGAAGCGGGCGTGAATGGGGACGCGGCGCTACGCGTGCCGAACACGTCGAGCATCTATTTCGAGCATATCGAGGGCGAGTCAATGGTCATTGCGCTTGACCTTAAAGGTCTCGCAGTTTCCACCGGCGCGGCCTGCTCGTCGGGAGCGATTGAGCCGTCCCACGTGCTGACCGCCATGGGCCTGCGAGCCGGTCGAACGCGTGCCAGCCTCCGCTTCAGCTTGGGCAAGCAGAACACTACGGAAGACATCGACATGGCACTCGCTCTGGTACCGGAGACGGTAGCGCGCTTGCGCGAGTTGTCGCCCGTGTATCGAACGCAAGCGGTCAGCTCTTAGCATGCACAATCCCAAGACCATCGCCGTAGCTATGTCAGGCGGAGTCGACTCCTCCACCGTCGCGGCCATGCTGCGTGCCGAGGGACACAACGTCATCGGGCTGACCATGCAGCTCTGGAACCAGCGCCGGCTGGCCGAACACGAGGGCATGCCGGAGCAGGTAACCGGCCGCTGTTGCTCGCTCGACGATGTCTACGACGCCCGGCGAGTGGCCAAGCACATCGGTATTCCCTATTACGTCGTCAATCATGAAGAGCGCTTCGAGCGCGACGTGGTGCGTCCATTCGTGGCCGAATATCTTTCGGGTCGAACGCCGATCCCCTGTAGCCTTTGCAACAATCACCTGAAGTTTGACCAGCTGCTCGTCGTCGCTCAACAGATCGGTGCCGATTGCGTTGCTACCGGCCACTACGCCCGCGTGGAGTATGACGATTCCCGCGGACGCTGGTTGCTTAAGCGTCCTGCCGATCGCAGTAAGGACCAAACCTATTTCCTCTTTGGACTTACTCAGGAGCAGCTCAGCCGCACGCTGTTTCCTTTGGGCGGCATGACCAAGCCCGAGGTGCGTGAGCTGGCCCGCAAGCAGGGCCTAGCTCTGGCGGAGAAGCCCGATTCGCAGGAGATCTGTTTTGTCCCCGGCGGCGACTACAAGCGCTTCATCGACGCTTACCTCGCCGAGACTGGTGAAGCTCTTCCCGACACTGCCGGAGAACTGGTCACCGCGAACGGCGAAGTGATCGGCGAGCACAAGGGCATTCACAACTTCACCGTCGGCCAGCGCAAGGGCTTGGGTGTGGCGACCGGCTCGCCTCTCTATGTGATTCAAATCAACGGAGCCGACAAGCAGGTCGTGGTGGGCGGCGATGAGCATCTCTATTCGCGGACGCTGCGCGCCCGCCGAGTAAACCTGATATCCGTGGACGAGCTGGACGCGCCCATGCGCGTGTCCGTCAAGATTCGCCACCGCCATGAACCCGCTCCAGCTGTGCTCGAAAAGATTGCCGGTAACGAGATTCTCGTCACCTTCGATCAGCCGCAGCGCGCCATCACTCCCGGCCAGGCCGCCGTGTTCTACCAGGCCGACGTGGTCGTTGGCGGAGCCTGGATCACATAGCGAGACAGTTACACGCGAATGGGCCACAGCTCGGCTAAGGCGAGCGCCACAGCGATTCCCACCGAGACTTCCACAAAGCGATGCGAAGCCACGATCCACGCCGGACTTTGGTGCGCGATCAACAGGATAATGCTCAGAGTAATCGCCGCAAAGCGGTATGCGCCGCGAAATCGGAGAAGCGCGCAGAGCGCTCCGCAGAAAAAAATTGCCGCCGCGTACACCAGTGCGTTGGAGGGGAAAAACGTCATGACCAACGCGCCTAGCGCCGCGCCCAAGGCAGTCCCGGCAAAGCGCTGCCATGCCAGGGTTCTCGGATCGATGGTGGACTGAATAATCACGATGGCGGAGATCGGCGCCCAGTAAAACTCGGGAAGCTTCAAAGTGCGAGCCAGCAGCAGAGACACTACTGCCGCTACCGTGGTCCGTGCCGCATCCAGAACTGTGTCAACCGTCACCTTGTAGGGATTTGTCATGGTCAAAGCGGTCTCGCGGAACTAGTGTATTGCGTTTTGACGTTCTGTGGCCTCGGGGCCTTTCAGGTCATCTCAGAAAGCCCCGGCTGGAGTCGCTTATGTGGCGCAGGTTCTCCCCTCAGCCAATTCCGGTGCGAGAGCTATTTTGAGCGCTCGATCGCACCAGAGACCCAACGAAGCGTTTCAGTTGCACCTTGCGGAGACCAACGAGGCTATCGCACAGGATCCAGCTTTCGTGTTTCGAGCTTCGTCAGCTGAATGTTAACGAGGAGGCCGGTTCTTTTCGCAGAGAGCGTCCAGGAAAGGCGTGCCGGACGCTTTCAAGTTCTGCTCCAACCGCGCGGTGCAATCGCATTGGCCGCAGGCCCACGGCTCAGAACCATTCTCGTCGCGGCATTTGCGCCGGTCGTGGGAATCCTGCACGCGCGTGAGGTCAAAGTATTCTTCCCAGTAAGGCCGTTCTTCCTCGAGCGGAGTGGGGCAGTAGCAGACTTCCACCCAGCGTACGGTCTGGTCGGCGCAGAGCCGCGCTTCGTTCATGTTGCGCAGGTATTCACCTTCGGCAACCGAGCCCTGGCCGAGCGTCTCCTTTTCGATGGCCTGAAGCAGATCGGCTTCGTGGCCGGGCTTAACGCGAGCTCGAACCAGATAACGCATGGTTAGGGTCCACCAAAAGTATCGCCATTTGCCTCAGGGGCTAAAGCCCACGTTCTTTTTCCGCGCCTCACGGCCCGATGGTGTCTGAGTCAACCATGAGCCCAGCCTAGCCTCGTGTTCTCATTGCAGCCCCGCAACCTTGCTCCCCTGCTCCTTGAGGTTCCCGAGTCTTGCCCCTCGCAGTTCGGGTTGGGGCTGCTCGCGCCAAGCCGCTGCCAAAGTCTTGGCGACTTCCTGCAGGGTGTCATGACCGAGGTCAGCTTCAGTCGACAGGTTCGCCAAACCGCTCGCCAGCATAAGAGAAAACGGAGGAGTAAATTGGAAGGAGGTGCGAAACATGAAAAGCAGCCCACATCACGCCGGAAAACCTTGCTAGGTCAAGGGCGGCATGTTGCGGCCGGGGGACGACTTCAAATGAACATCTCGTCCTGGGGCACAGGCCTTCGCGCCTCGCCGCCGCCCCCGTTTCTGCGTCCGCGCCCTCCCAGTAGGAATTCAATCCCGGCTGTAACGCCCTGAATCAGACCTGCGAATTGGCGTACCGGCGAGACCACGGTGTTATGTACCATCTCGGAAGTCTCTTCCACCCGGTCGAGCGTGCGGCTGAGCAGTTCGTCACCGCGGATGATTTGCAGGCGCGCGCGATCGACTACGTCACTGACCGTGGCGTCCATGCGTTCCACCTGCGATCGCACGGAGTGCGTCGTCTCCATCAGATTGTCGGCAATCACGGCAAGCTTGGGGCCGAGCTCGGTCAACATCGCTTGCGACATCGCCAGCGCAGGCAGAGCCTTGGCCTGGACTTCGACGGCCAGCGCCTCCATGCGCGCGCTGCTTCTGCGCACGGCCACATACAATGCCGCCAGAATGCCCGCCTGCAGAACCACAGCCGCTGCCGTGACGGCGATGAACAGGATAGTGAGGTTTTCCATAGAACGCTCTCCCGAGCCGGACCGCCGGCTCCAAGAGGATTACAGGTTCTTGGGTGCTCCGGTCTCCGTCGTCGCCTCCTGATAGGCTTGCCTGCCGGCCTCGTAAGCGGCGCGGAACTGATCCTTCTGCTGATTCACCACTTCGCGGCCGCGATCGACCCACTCCGAAGCCTGGTCGCGAGCCTCACGGGCACGGCTGCGCATGTAATCGCGTCCTTCTTCCGCGCGAGCGCGGAGAACGTCGCGCGTCTCGGTTCCTGCTCGTGGCGCATACAGAAGTCCCGCCAACGCACCCAGACCCATCCCGGCCACGAACCACACGAAACTGTTGCTACTGCTACTGTCGCGATCCGACATCGTAGATACCTCCCGGCTATAACTGCCGATAATCGGATGGTAGCACCCGCTTGAGGGAAATACAATTACGGCAAAACCCCTACGCAGGAGTCCGCGACACTGCAGCTTCGACCTTTAGAAATTAAGCTTATTTCTGCGTCGGAGCGTTCGCCGGTGGTGGAGGTGCGGTCGGCGCTGGCGTTGCCGGCTGGGTCTTGGCGGGCGCCGATTTCACACCCTGCAAAACGGACTTTGGCCCGCCTTGCTTGATCGCGTTGATGGAGAGTGTTACCGACGTTAACATGAACAGAACCGCCGAAATCGTCGTCGCTCGGGAGAGCGTGGTGGCTGCGCCGCGGGGACCAAACGCGGCCTGACTGCCCTGTCCGCCGAAGGCCGCGGAAATGTCTCCAGCTTTGCCGCTTTGCAGCAGGACAACAATGATCAGAAACAGACAAACGATTACGTGGACGATAGTGACAAAGATGATCATGGAATTAAGAGGTCCTTAAACTGTTCAGAATGAATGCAATGCTGCGGAAAGGGGGATTTGAACTAGGTCATCACGCGTTGACAACACGAACTTGTTCATTCTCCATTTGGGTCAAAGGCCAAATGCCCCACAATCCCGATTCCATTGTACGTTGATTCTACGGCGAACGCACTGCAGAAGAGAAGGGAGGGCGGGCGACATGTAAGAGTCACCTAGCGGGTTTCTTTTTTTTAACGCGGAGGAAATCTTCATGCGTTAGTCGCTATTTTGTTATAGTGCCTATCACATTCCCTGGTAAGGTGGCGATTCGCATCCTTTCGGGCAATCGATGGGAGAACCGATGGCTCAAGTGATGGCAGCGCGGAAAGTGGCTGCCGAAGCAACTGAAAACATGGCGGTGGGACTTCGTGAGCGTAAGAAAGCCCGACTGCGTCAGCAGATCATCGATACGTCGATCAAACTATTTCGCAAGCGCGGCTTTGAGAACACACGGATCGACGACATCATACAAGTTCTAGAGATTAGCCAGCCGACCTTCTTCCGGTACTTTTCGAGCAAGGACGCGGTTCTCCGGGAGGTCGGGGAACGCGGATTTGCCTGCATAAGGGACCGGCTGCGCTCGGAGTTATCTACCGATGCGAGCACCGCGGAACGCTTGCGCCGCCTGTATCTCAGCATGGCAAAGGAAGTGGAGGCGGACCGCCGCTTATGGCAAGCGGTTGTCCTTTCGGGCGCGATGGATCCAGTCCGTTGCGCGAATATGCGCGGACACGAGGAAGCCACGGTGGATTTGCTGCGAGAGATTCTGGCCCAGGGACAAAAGAGGGGTGAAATTACGCACGATTTTCCCGTTGTCCATTTGGCGGAATTCATGGAGGGTCTCTACAACACTGTCGTACGGCAGTGGGCGGTTGATTTGACCGGACCGCACAAGCTCACGGATCGAGTACTGAGCGCCGTAGAGTTTTTCCTGCGAGGGCTCCAGCCCTGAATTGTTCAAGCGGTCCAGCTGATTCTTTGTAGGCGCGGTTCTCGAGGGCAAGAAGATGAAAGCTGCTGTGCTCCGCGACTTCAAGACTCCCCTTACGGTTCAAGATGTCTCTCAGCCCAAACCCACGGAGGGTGAAGTTTTAATCAAGGTTGAAGTTTGCGGTGTGTGCCACTCCGACTTGCACGTCGCCGATGGCGACTGGTCTCAGTTGGCGAAGATCATCAAAAAGCCGCTCATCCTCGGGCACGAAGTGGTCGGTACCATTGTTGAGGTCGGCTCGGCTGGGCAGGGTGTGAATATCGGCGACCGCGTGGGCGTGCCGTGGATCCATTGGACCTGTGGCAAATGTGAGTTTTGCCGGGAAGGCAACGAGAATCTTTGCCCTCGGCAGCAGATTACCGGTGTGACGGTGGACGGCGGCTACGCCGAGTTTCTGAAAGCCCCGGCTACCCACGTCGCCAGGATTCCCGATAATCTTCGCTCGGAGCAGGCCGCTCCCCTGCTATGTGCCGGGGTTACCGTCCATCGCGCCCTCAAGCAGTCACGCATCACGACCGGCCAACGCTTAGCGGTGTTTGGAGTAGGTGGTCTGGGGCACCTGGCAGTCCAGATCGGCCGCGAGCTCGGAGCCGACGTCACTGCCATTGACCTCAGCGAGGAAAAGCTGGCTCTGGCCAAGTCGCTCGGAGCCTCCAGGACGCTGAATGCCGCATCTGACAAAGTGGTGCAGCAATTGCTGTCACACGGCGGAGTTCACGTTGCCTTGGTGACGTCCGCGGCCAAAGCGGCCTACGACATGGCGTTTTATTGTGTGCGTCCTACGGGAATCCTACTCGCCGTGGGCTTGCCCGCTCAGGACATTTGTTTTCCGCCCATCCTGATGGCGGCGGGCGAAATCCGGATTCAGGCTTCTGCCGTTGGTACGCGACAAGATCTGCAGGAGATTCTCGCCCTGGGAGCGGCCGGGCGGGTTCACTGCGAAGTGGCGACACAGCCGTTGTCCCAGGTGAACGAGGTCCTCGAGAAACTGCGCCGGGGACAAGTTTCTGGCCGGCTTGTGTTAAGCATTGGCTCGTAAGGGCTGTTCAACATTCAGCTCCCCTTGCTCCTTATGAGTTAACGGCTCTTAGCCCGACTCTTCCGGGGAACGCAATATGCGTTGACGTTAGTGGCTATATTGTGATATTGACTATCACTTTGCGTAAAGCTGAAACCTCTAGCCAGGAGCTTTCCATATCGTGAATGCCAGGCAACTGTTCGATCTTACCGGGCGCGTCGCCATCATCAGCGGTGGTTCCATCGGACTGGGTCGCCAGATGGCCGAAGGATTGGCGGAGATGGGAGCGAATCTTGCGCTGTGTGCTCGCAAGAAGGAGCGCTGTCAGGAAGCGGCCGACCAGTTAGCCGGCCTGGGTATCAAGACCCTCGCCCTCGGCTGCGACGTGAAACACCCCGCGGCTATCCAGGAAGTGGTGGCATCGACTCTCGAGAATTTCGGCCGCATTGACATCCTCATTAATAATGCGGGGGTTTCATGGGGGGCTCGGGTCGAAGAAATGACACTTGAGCAGTGGAACAAGGTCATCGACACGAACCTCACCGGGACTTTCCTATTCTCGCAGGCGGTGGGCAAAGCCATGATCCGGCAAGGACACGGCAAGATCATCAACATGGCCTCCGTAGCGGGCCTGGGCGGAGCTTCTTCGGATCTCGAAGCCATTGGCTACCACGCCAGCAAAGGCGGGGTCATTGCCTTCACCAAAGATCTGGCGTGCAAATGGGCGGCGCACAATATCCAGGTCAATGCCATCGCTCCCGGCTGGTTTCCCACGCACATGTCCAGTTGGATTCTTGAGCATCACAAGGAGTCCCTGCTGGCCAAGATTCCCCTTCACCGTTTTGGCAGCGACCATGACTTAAAAGGCGCCGCAATTTTTCTGGCTTCTGATGCCTCGGCCTACGTTACCGGCCATGTTCTTGTCGTGGATGGAGGCCAGACCGCCTGGTAGATCGTCGCCACCCATGAATATTCCACTCACACCCGTTCGCTTCCTTCGTTATGCGGAACAGCAGTTTCCCGACAAGACGGCGGTGGTTTGCCAGGATCAGCGATTTAGCTATGCGCAGTTCGCCGATCGCGCGGCACGGCTGGCTGGCGCCTTGCGCGCGGCCGGAGTGAAGGCCGGGGATCGGGTCGCCTTTCTCAGCCTGAATTGTCATCGCCTGCTGGAGGCATACTTTGGAGTCCTCGATGCCGGAGCGGTCCTGCTGCCGCTCAATTACCGCCTTTCGTCTCATGAACTTTCCTACATCCTGAACGATTCTGGCGCGACCAGGTTGTTTCTGGGACAGGACTTCATTGGTCTAGTGGATTCGTTTCGCCTGAAACTAGCCAGCGTGCGCGCCTACCACCTACTCGATGCGATCCCGCAGGCCGACTGGCTTGCTCCTGAGAACCACGAACAACTCCTGGCTGCCGCAACGCCACACCGCGCCGAAATCACTTCCTTCGACGAGAATTCTCTCTGCGAACTTTTCTATACGAGCGGGACAAGCGCCGATCCCAAAGGCGTCATGCTCACCCACAGGAACATCTATCTCCACGCTTTGCATCTAGCGGTATTCCACCACACCAAGTTTGAGGATGTATTCCTGCATACCATCCCGTTGTTTCACGCCAACGGATGGGGTGCGGCGCACACGGTCACTCTCGTGGGAGCTACCCATGTCATGAGTCCACGATTCATCCCGCAAGAAGTCTTTCGCCTGGTAGAGCGAGAGCGAGTCGGTTCACTCAGCCTGGTGCCCATTATGGCGGGCGCGTTGGTGAATTGCTCGGAGCGTTCCAAGTATGACCTGAGCAGCCTGGAATGGATCACGATCGGGGGCGCCGCATCTTTCCCGTCGCTGATGCGCGAGGTCGAGCAGAAGCTCGGCTGCAAGTGTTTTTCGGGATACGGTCTGACCGAGTGCTCACCCTCCCTCGCCACGGCGGAGCTCAAGCCTGATGTGGTGTGCGAACCCGACCAGCGTTACCTGCTCCAGTCAATGACCGGTTACGCCTATCCTGGGGTGGAACTCCGTGTTGTGGATTTTGATGATCGGGACGTGCCTCACGACGGCGAGACCATGGGTGAAATCATTGCCCGCAGCGACAGTGTGATGGCGGGCTATTGGCAGCAGCCCGAGGCCACCGCGGAAGCCCTGCGTGGCGGTTGGTTTCACACCGGGGACATGGCAGTCATCCTGGAGAACGGTTACATCCTGATCGTCGATCGCAAGAAAGACATCATCGTCAGCGGCGGCGAAAATATCTCATCGCTCGAAGTGGAGAGGACGTTGCTCGCGCATCCGGCCGTGTACGAAGCGGCGGTGATCGCAGTCAGAGACGACAAGTGGGGGGAAGTCCCCAAAGGCGTGGTGATTCTAAAACCAGGATGCGCCGCGACGGGAACAGAACTCATGGAGTTCTGCCGCTCTAATTTGGCGCACTACAAATGTCCACGCTCGATCGAATTCTGCGAGACATTGTCCAAGACTGCAACTGGAAAAGTGTTGAAGAAAGAACTGCGGGCGACATACGGGGGAGGGCCAAGGACGCTTCGGCCGGAATTGTGACCGGCAGCATCGGTACGCCGGGTCATCCGGGAGCGGGGCGCCGTAAGGAGCTGGAGTGGACCTAAATTTGACATCCGACGAAATGCAATTCCGCGACGAATTGCGCTCTTGGCTCACGGCCAATGTGCCCACCGACTGGGCGGAGAGGCGAGAGGAATCGCTCGAATCTCGCTTCGAATATCTGAGGACGTGGCAGCGCAAGTTATTTGCAGGCGGATGGGCGGGAGTTTCCTGGCCCCAACAGTATGGCGGCCGCGGTGCGAATCTGATGCAGCAGGTCATCTTTTGGCAGGAAATGGCCCTGGCCAGTGCTCCACCGATGGCCAACACGCTGGGGCTGGGTCTGATCGGTCCCACCATCATCGCGTTCGGAACCGAGGCGCAAAAGAGGCGCTTCTTGGCGAAGATTCTCAGCGCCGAAGAAATCTGGTGCCAGGGATTTTCCGAACCCAACGCCGGGTCCGACCTCGCAGCGCTGCAGACCGAAGCCCGACTCGATGGCAACTTCTACTTGGTCAACGGCCTGAAAACCTGGAACAGCTACGGTTGGGTTGCCGACTGGTGCGAGTTGGTGGTGCGAACCGATCCGAACGTTCCAAAGCACAAAGGACTCACGGTTCTTCTCGTGGACATGAAGTCCCCGGGAATAAGCGTTCGCCCGCTGCGCCAGATTACTGGAGAGAGTGAATTCGCCGAGGTCTCGTTCCGGGATGTGCGGGTGCCCGTGGAGAACGTCGTGGGGGCCGTGAATCAGGGCTGGGATGTCGCGATAGGGACGCTCATGCACGAGCGCGGCACATTCGGCGCCGGCCTGCAGATTACCTTTCGCCGGAACATCGAACGCATGATCGAGCTTGCAGGGCAATTGCGGCGCAACGAAAAACCTGCTGCGCAAGATCCCTTGATCCGTCAGAAGCTGGCGCAGTGCTATGCCGAAATTGAAGTCATGCGGTGGAACCAGATGCGTGCCTTCAGTCGCATCAGCGCAAGCGGAGTTCCCGGTCCGGAAGGTTCCATCCAGAAAATCTTCTGGAGCGAACTAAACCAGCGATTGCAGCAGGTGGCGCAGGAATTGCTTGGTCCCTACGGACAGCTTGCCGGTATCTCACCAAAGTCCGTTGACAAAGGCAGCTGGGCCTACGGATACCTGCGCTCGCGTGGCAATACCATCGAAGCCGGAACCTCGGAGATTCAACGCAACATCATCGGACACTTCGTCCTGGGTTTGCCCAGGAGCTACTGAGCACGGATTATGCAATTCGGATTGAACGAGAGCCAGGAGATTCTCAAGGACAACGCGCGCCAGTTCTTTGCCGGGGAATGTCCCATGGCGCATGTGCGGCACTTGGCCGAAAGTAAACAGCCCTACGATGCTGCCCTTTGGTCGAAGATGGCCGCCCAGGGCTTCATGGGCATCATTTTTCCCGAGAAATACGAAGGACTCGGTCTCGGCAAGGTGGAACTTATTCTTCTGATGGAGGAGGCCGGTCGCGCCCTGCTTCCAGGTCCCTTCTGGTCGACCGTCGCACTGGCTGGCGCGGTAATCGACGCCGTCGCTAGCGATGCGCAGAAGACGAGATATCTCACCCCCATTTGTCGTGGCCAGGCACTCTCCACTCTCGCCCTGCTCGAAACCGGAGCCACCTGGGACTTGGCCGACGCAAAGCTTGCTGACTCCAGTGGCAATCTGACCGGCGAAAAACTCTTCGTCCTCGACGCCGATGTGGCCGACTTTATTCTCGTGGCCGCGCAGAGCGGCGTTTTTCTGGTGGAAGCGCAGGCGCCCGGCTTGTTCATTTCGCCGATGCCGGCTCTGGATCTCACCCGGAACTTCTACGCAGTCCAGTTCAAGGACACTCCCGCGGAGAAGCTGGGGGAGGGAACTAATCTCGCCCGCGCCCTCGATATCGCCACCGCAGCCCTGGTTGCCGAAATGGTGGGCGGAATGCAGCGCGTGCTGGACCTGACCGTGGACTACGCGAAAATGCGGAAGCAGTTCGGAAAGCCGATCGGCACATTTCAGGCCGTTCAGCACCAGTGCGCGGATATGTACCTTGAAACCGAGAGCTCGCGTTCGGCCGCCTACTATGCGGCGTGGGCCTTGGAGCATGATGCTCCCGATGCAGCCACTGCCACCTCGATCGCCAAAATGTACGCCAGCGATGCCTGCCGCGCCGTGGGGAACCGCGGCATCCAGATCCACGGCGGTAACGGTTTTGCCTGGGAGAATGACTTACACCTTTACTACCGCCGGGCGAAAGCATCCGAGACCATGTTCGGCGATGCGACGTTTCACCGCGAACGCATCGCCCGCCTCGTGATCGACCCTGTTCCAGCCCCGTGCGGCGGCGATGATCGGAGTTCACGATGAGCACTCTGGTACGGCTGAGCAAAGACAACGATATCGCGATCATCACCATCGACAATCCACCGGTGAACGCCCTCAGCCCCGGAGTGCCGGAAGGAATTGCCAACGCCATCGCAGAGGTCAACGACGATCCCTCGGTGAAGGCTGCGATCCTTATCGGCGGCGGACGCACGTTTGTTGCAGGAGCTGACATCAAGGAATTCGGAAAGATGACCTCTGGCAAATCGCGCGGTGCTGGCCTTCTGCCGCTCCTCCTCGGTATCGAAAACTGCAGCAAGCCCGTAGTCATGGCGATTCATGGCGCGGCTTTTGGCGGAGGGTTGGAGCTGGCGATGGCCGGTCACTATCGCGTGGCTTCAAGCGATGCGCAGGTCGGTCAGCCCGAGGTGAAGCTCGGTCTCATTCCCGGCGCGGCGGGAACGCAACGCCTTCCTCGGCTTGTCGGTGTCGCCAAGGCGCTTGAAATGTGTGCCGACGGCAAACCTGTTGCCGCGGCGGAAGCCTTCCACCTCGGTATCATCGACCGCTTGATCGAAGACGATTTGCTTGCCGGCGCGGTGGCCTTTGCCCGCGAAACCGCCGGAAAACCAATCCCAAAAACGCGCGAACGCGTCGAGAAGCTGGGTACTGCCGAGCAGAACGCGGGAATCATCGCGTCTGCCCGCGAGCGTGTGCGAAAGAAGCAGCGGGGTCTGAAAGCGCCACTTGCCGCTATTGATGCGGTGGAAGCAGCAACCAAACTTTCCTTCGAGGAAGGTTGCGAAGTAGAGCGGAGACTCTTCATGGAATGTCTCTTCTCCGATCAATCGAAAGCGCTCATCCACGTCTTCTTCGGGGAGCGCGAGGTGGCAAAGATTCCCGACGTGCCGAAAGACACGGTCGTCAAGCCAATCCAAAGGGTAGCCGTGGTTGGTTCTGGGACCATGGGCGGAGGGATCGCCATGGTTTTTGCCAATGCCGGTATTCCCGTCCTACTCAAGGAGGTCGATCAGCCCGCGCTCGACCAGGGCATGGCCAAGATTCAAAAAAACTATGCCAGCTCGGTTCAGCGCGGACGCTTCACCCAGCAGTTCGTCGACGAACGGCTTGCCCTGATCACACCCAGTCTCAGCTATGACAACTTCGCCGACGCCGATATGGTGGTGGAGGCGGTCTTCGAGGGTATGGCGCTCAAGAAGCAGGTGTTTCAGGACCTGGATCGTGCCTGCAAGCCAGGCGCTATTTTGGCGAGCAACACCTCCACATTGAGCATCGACGACATTGCCAGCGTCACCTCACGGCCCGAATTCGTTGTGGGCACCCACTTCTTCAGCCCGGCCAACATCATGCGCTTGCTCGAAATTGTGCGGGGAAAAGAGACGAGTAAGGAGGTCGTTGCCACCTGCATGCAGCTCTCGAAAAAGCTCGGCAAGATAGGCGTGCTGGTCGGAAACTGCCGGGGCTTTGTCGGAAACCGCATGTTCGGACCCTATCGCCGGGAAGCTCAGTTCCTGGTCGAAGAAGGCGCGGGGGTGGACGCCGTTGATAACGCGCTAGTCGAGTTCGGTATGGCCATGGGTCCGCTCGCCACCGGCGATCTTGCCGGACTGGATGTTGGCTGGCGGATTCGGAACGAATATCGCCATCTGGAAAAGCCTGGTGTTCGCCAGCCCATCGCTGAGGATCGTCTCTGCGAGATGGGTCGCTACGGCCAGAAGACTCTAGCCGGCTGGTACCGCTACGACGATCAGCGCCGCGCCGCACCCGACCCGGAGGTGGCCGCCCTGGTGCGGAACTGGACCGCCGAAGCTGGAATCCCCCAACGCAAGATTCCCGCTCCCGAAATAGTCGACCGCTGCCTCTATGCTCTGGTGAACGAAGGTGCCCGCGTTCTGGAGGAGGGTTACGCGCTGCGCGCCGTCGATATCGACGTCATTTACCTGAACGGCTATGGATTCCCCGCATATCGTGGAGGCCCCATGTGGTATGCCGACACGATAGGCCTACGAAAAGTCTATGACCGTGTGTACGAATTCCGCCAGCAACACGGAGAACACTGGGAGCCCGCTCCTTTGTTGAAGCGCCTCGCCGAGGCCAACCAGACATTTGCCGATTTCAATCAGGAGCAAGGCGTTAACGCTTAAGGAGAGTTATGGGCTCGTCACTCTGTGCGTGGGCGGCCAAGGGGCAGCGGGCTTGTTGAGCGGACTGGCTGGGTTGGAATTATGAGCCGCATCATTCTAGTCCGTCATGCTCAGGCGTCATTTCTGGAGCCGAACTACGACAAACTCTGTTCCACCGGCGAAGTGCAAGCCCGCCTGCTCGGAGAGTACTGGGCCCGCCACGGAGTGCTGTTCCGTCACGCCTGGTCGGGCCCTCGTGTGCGACAGGTCGAAACCGCGCGCCTGGTCGAGGAAGCCTATCGGAGGCTTGGGCGGGATTTTCCCGCATTGGCGGTGATGAACGAGTTCGACGAATATCCAGCGGAAGCGGTTCTGAAGCTAGGTCTGCCACAGATGCTCGAGAGATCTCAGGGAATCCGCCATCTTCACCACGCGTTCGAGCACGCCCAGGACACTGACGAACGAAAAAGAAGCTTCCAACAAATGTTCGAGGCGGTTATCGGCATGTGGGTGAGGGGTGAGTTAGTGATCGACGATGTGGAATCCTGGCAAGACTTTTGTGCGCGCGTCGATCGAGGAATTGCGACCATTGTGAACGAGGCCACGTCCGCCGGCGATTGGGTAGTTTTTAGTTCCGGAGGTCCGATTGGCGTTGCCATGCGGCGGGCCTTGCACTTGTCGCATGCGGACACTCTGCAATTGACCTGGATGTCGCGCAATGCCTCGTTCACCGAGTTTTTAAGTTCGGGGGACCGTTTCACGCTCAGCACGTTCAACGCGCACCCTCATCTCGAAGACGAGTCCTTGCTCACGTATCGGTAGGAAGCTTCACAAGTTCGTAAAGACAAAGACAGAACCGTTTCGAAACTATGCTTGCCCATTGTGATCACGCGGTCGCCGTCAGAGCTGGGGAAGAACTTGATCGGGGTCGGCTGAGCGCGTACCTCGCTAGCCATTTCGCCGGTCCCGGCCCCGTTACGGTCGAGCAATTCCCTTCAGGTCATTCGAATCTGACCTATCGCGTCACGTGGGGTGTTCGTGAATTGGTGCTGCGCCGGCCGCCTTTCGGCAGCCAGGTCAAGTCTGCTCATGACATGGGCCGCGAATATCGCGTGCTCTCCAAGTTGCACGAAACCTATAAGGTTGCGCCCGAGGTGATCCTCTATTGTGACGATCTTGCCGTGCTCGACGCCCCGTTCTACCTCATGGAACCGATTCGAGGCATCATCCTGCGCAGACAACTGCCGCCCGCCCTGCTGCTGTCGCCCGCCGTGGCACGCCAGCTCAGCGAAGCTTTCCTCGACAACCTCGTGTGTTTGCATGGCCTCGATTACGACAAGATCGGCCTCGGCGATTTGGGTAAGCCGCAGGGCTACCTCGAACGCCAGGTGAAGAGATGGATCGAGCGCTATCACAATTCAGCAACTCACGACCTGTCTGAAGTCGCTCGCATTTCCAACTGGCTCACACATCACATTCCAGCATCGAGCCGAGCGACCCTCATTCACAACGACTACAAATACGACAACGTCGTGCTCGACTCGAATGACATTACAAAAATAGTCGGAGTTTTGGACTGGGAGATGTGTACGCTAGGGGACCCACTGTCTGATCTTGGCACAACCTTGGCCTATTGGACCGATCCCAGTGACCCAGACGAGCTGCAGGAAATCTGTCCTGCTCCCACTACGATCCCTGGCACATTGACGCGTGCCCAGTTGGCTCAACGCTACGCCCGGGCGACCGGCCGGGGCATCCGCGACATGGTCTTCTATTTGACCTTTGCGCGTTTCAAGGTCGCGGTGATTGTCCAGCAGATCTATTACCGTTACGCGCGTGGCCTCACCCGCGATGAACGATTTGCCACCATGCCCGATCGGATCGCGATTCTGATGCGCGCCTCGCTACAGTGCGCAGAGAGCGGGACTATATGATTGAGTCCCATCGCGTCGCGCCCACTCTCGCCTTCCCATGCAGATCCCACATCCCATCATGCGCGGTAATACCGCACCAGCCATTCCGCCACACAACAGGGCTTGTTGGCGCCTTGACTCTCGATCGTCACCGAGAAAATGATATCCACGAACGCCGCGGATTCCTCCACCGAAAGCAGAGTCACACGGGCGCGAATCACCGAGCCCACCTTCACCGCCGATGGGA